>Ga0129324_10000332_pt1 | contig 34844 bp, 38 predicted proteins | sample CPBDNA_7_FD_96879 | JGI IMG/M metagenome (GOLD analysis project Ga0129324, IMG submission 96879) | Freshwater to marine salinity gradient microbial communities from Chesapeake Bay, USA - CPBay_Spr_15_0.2_DNA | ecosystem: Environmental > Aquatic > Marine > Coastal | place: USA: Chesapeake Bay...
AAAATAAAATTCCCTGATCATGAGTGGATTAAAAACCATCACGAAAATTATACAGGATCTAAATTAGCCCACAATCCATCAAAAAATTTAAAATCTAAAAATAAGGGCTATGAAAAATGGAATCCAGAGTCTTAGTTTTTTTTCTTTTTTTTCTTTTGCCTTCAAAGCTTTTAGCAGTGCAAGAAAATATATTGATTTTCAATACTACTAAAAACTCTGCTACTGTTGTGATTTTAGATAAAATTACTTCAAAAAAAACTATTCACCCAATAAAAATTGAAACACCATACAAAATAAATTCTTTAGAAATTTTAGTTAAAAGGTGTGTTCTTGATAATAACAAAGGTTCTCTTGAAATTATGACTTATTTGCAAGTTCAAGATTCTTCAAGACAAATACAAAACAAAGACAAAGTATTTATTTTCAATGGGTGGATATTTTCAAAGCATCCTTACGTAAATGCATTTGAGCATCCAAATTATGATATATGGGTTGAAAGCTGTTCCTAATTTAAAATATCAGATTTAGATAGCCAATTTGTATCATAATTAGAATGTAAAAAATCATCATGCCTAAGAATTTTTTTATGAAGTCCGATTGTAGTATCAACTCCGGTAATAACAAACTCATCTAAGGCTCGCTTTAATCTTGTTACAGCCGAATTTCTGTCTTTACCATAACAAATCAATTTCGCTATTAAACTATCATAATAGGGCTGAACTTTAGAACCTTGAAAAATACAGCCATCTACTCTTGTACCGGGACCTGATGGTTGGTGATAAATATTAACTGTTCCTGAACTTGGTTGAAAATTTTTTAGGTAGTTTTCAGCATTAATTCTACATTCTATTGCATGTCCAGTAAATTTAATATCTTCTTGCCTTAAATCTAACTTTCCAGTCGAAGCAATTTCAATTTGTCTTTTAACTATATCTATTCCTGTAATAGCTTCAGTAACCGGATGCTCAACTTGCAACCTTGTATTCATTTCCAAAAAATAAAATTCTCCATCTTGATAAATAAACTCTAGAGTTCCGGCTCCTTCGTAACCAAGTTTTGAAATACTATTGACGCAAGTTGTAAGCAAATTTTGTCTTTGCTCTTCATTTAAAACTGGACTAGGAGACTCTTCTATTACTTTTTGATGCCTTCTTTGTATTGTGCAATCTCTTTCACCTAAATGGACCGTATTATTTTTTCCATCCGAAAGTATCTGAACTTCAATGTGTCTTGGATTTTTGAAATATTTTTCAATAAATACTTCATCGTTCCCAAAAAATTTTTTTGCTTCATTTTTAGCTATCTGAAGGTTTTCTAAAAGATCTTCCTCTTTATCTACAATTTTCATGCCTTTTCCACCACCACCTCCTGCTGCTTTAATTAAAACAGGATAACCAATCTCTCTTGCTATTTTTTTTGCATCTTCAATTTCAGAAACTCCTTTTTCAGATCCCTGAATAGTAGGTAAGCCTAATTCTTTTGCTATTTTTTTTGCTTCAATTTTGTCTCCCATCTTTTTTATCAGTTCAGAATTTGGTCCAATAAATTTTATTTTATGATCTTCTAAAATTTTAACAAACATAGAGTTTTCTGATAAAAATCCATAACCAGGGTGAATTGCATCGGAGCCAGATATTTCAAAAGCTGAAATTAGCGAAGGGATATTTAAATAACTATCTTGAGCTTTATGTGGTCCTATGCAAATACTCTCGTCGGCTAGCTGAACATGCATAGCTTCCTGATCAACATTAGAATGTACTGCAACAGTTTTTATATCTAATTCTTTGCAAGCTCTAATTATTCTTACTGCCACCTCACCTCTATTGGCAATTAATATCTTTTTAATCATTAATTATTTTATTTTTGCGAGTATTTGATCGTACTCAATAGCTTCTCCGTCAGAAACCAAAAGTTCTATAATTTCGCCATCAACAGAAGCTTGAATGTGGTTCATAGTCTTCATTGCTTCAATAATTAAAATTGTTTCACCTTTTTTTATTTTTTTACCAATAGAAGCGAATGGTTTTGCACCTGGTTCTGGAGACAGGTAAGCGGTTCCAACCATAGGACTTTTTATAAGTTGTATCGAAGGATCTATTTCAACTTTTTTTTCATTAGCTATGGCTGGAGAAGAATTGACCACAGAAACTTGGCCGGATGCTTTGCCAACTTTAATAGTCGTAATTCCATTTGAATAACTAATTTCTGTTAAATTAAACTCATCGAGATTTTCCGAAAGTTCTTTAATTAATTTTTTATCTATTTTCATTTTTAATAATATTTTCTATTGCATCAACTGCTAAAATATAACTATTTAGTCCAAACCCGCAAATAATTCCATGCACAGATTTGCTAATCATTGATTTATGGCGAAATTCTTCTCTGGCAAAAATATTTGAAATATGAATTTCAATTTTTGGAATATTCAGGGTATTTAAGGCATCAAGTATTGCTACGGAAGTGTGAGTAAATGCAGCAGCATTTATAATAAGACCTTGAACATTAACTGCAATTTCTTGAATTTTATTAACTATTTCTCCTTCAATATTTGATTGATAGAAATCAACAGAAATATTTTTTTTTTCAGAGTGTTTTTCAACCTCTTTTTGAATTTGCTCAAGAGTAATATGTCCATATATGTTAGGCTCTCTTTTACCTAACAGATTTAAATTTGGACCATTGATAATTTGTATTTTTAAGGCCATATAACTTCTGACAGTAATTATAGCAAAAATGATAGAAATACAATTAAATGGTCAAATCCACAAATTAGAAACAAGCTTGAGCATTGAGCAATTGCTAAACAAACTTTCGATCAATAAAAAAAAAGTTGCTGTGGAATTAAATAAAAGCGTTGTTCCAAAACAGAAATATTCTAGTATTAAAATTGCCAATCAGGATGTGGTTGAAATTGTAACTTTTATTGGAGGCGGTTAATTAATGGATGTTTTTAAAATTGGAAATAGAATTTTTAAATCTAGATTAATAGTCGGAACTGGAAAGTATAAAGATCTTCAAGAAACGGCTGACGCAGTAAAAGCTTCTGGAGCAGATTTGGTTACTGTTGCAGTCAGAAGGGTAAATATTATTGATACTAAAGAACCATTGTTGATGGATTATATTGATCCAGCAAAAATTACTTACCTGCCAAATACAGCTGGATGTTTTACTTCTGAAGATGCATTAAGAACTTTGCGATTAGCAAAGGAGAGTGGAGGCTGGAATTTAGTAAAGTTAGAAGTTTTAGGTGATGAAAAAACTTTATATCCTAATATGCAAGAAACAATAAAGGCAGCCAAAATTTTAGTAGAGGAGGGTTTTGAAGTTATGGTGTATTGTTCCGACGATCCCATAGCTTGTAAAATTTTAGAAAAAATAGGAGTAGTTGCTGTAATGCCACTTGGCTCTTTAATCGGGTCGGGGCAGGGAATACCCAATAAGCTAAATATTGAAATTATAAAAAAACAATCCAACATTCCTGTTATTGTAGATGCAGGAATTGGAACTGCATCTGATGCAGTTATTGCTATGGAATTGGGCTGCGATGCAGTGCTTGTTAATTCAGCAATTGCAAAAGCCAAAAAACCATTAATGATGGCAGAGTCTATGAAGAATGCAGTTATTGCAGGTAGGCAATCCTACTTATCTGGCCGAATGGATAAAATAAATATTGCCTCGGCATCTTCACCAATTAATGGCAAGATAAGTAATTAAGCAACTTCTTTACTTCCGTTACCTTCTTTATTAAATTTTTTTTTGAAAAATTTTCTTTTTTTGTGAAAAAATTTCTTTTTGTGTAATGTTTTATTTTCAGTTTCTGCTTCTAAAGCCTCTTCGTTTTTATCAATTATTTTTGAGTATTTATTATTATCCTCCAAAATAGTTTCTTGTTCATTTAGTATTTTTTCAATTTCTTCTTTTTTTTGATTTTTAAATACAATTAGATAATCTTCAGATAGAAAATCAGGATTAATTTGAAAGTTAATTTTAAATTTAAATTTTTTTTCAAAAAAATTAACCTCATCTTGCATGTTAGATTTTATATAATCTATAATTTTCTTGGGCAGTTCTGCATTAACAGTTTTAATCTTAGGTAAAGAAAATACTTTTTCTTCAATTAATTTTAGTATTTTTTGTGAGAAAGACTCTACACTTAGTATAGTTTTCCACTGAACAGAGCTCTCTCTTAACCTTTGTCTCGTCATTTCTAAAAGGCCAAAATTACTTATTTTTCCAACCTGAACTCTAGCTTTATCGTTACGCAAAGCTTCTTTTAATTTTTTCTCTACCAATCTTCGGTTGGAATAATTTTCCATATCAATAAAATCAACAACAATAAGGCCTGCAAGGTCTCTTAACTTAGCTTGTCTCGCTATTTCCATTGCCGCTTCAACATTTGTTGTTAAAGCAGTTTTTTCAATATTTCTTTCTTTTGTAGATTTTCCTGAATTTATATCGATAGCAACCAAGGCTTCTGTAGGATGAATGATAAGATAGCCTCCTGATTTTAAAGTAATTCTTGGCTCAAATATTTCATTCAAATATTTTTCTATTCCCTTAGAGTGAAATAATGGAACTTTTCCTTTATGTTTTTTAATTTTTTTTACTTGTTCTTTTGCAATAATTTCTGCATATTTTTTTGCTTTATCATATCCAGTATCTCCATCTACAATTACTTCAGTAATTTCACTGCTAAAAAAATCTCTAATAGTTCTGTATATTACATCTCCTTCTTCATGTATTAGAGCTGGTGCATTCGAACTTATTGTTTTTTGTTTTATCTCTTCCCATATTTGAACTAATATATCTAAATCATTTTTAATTTCATTCTGAGTTTTTTTTGCACCTGCTGTTCTCACAATCAAGCCCATAGTTTCAGGTATTTCTAATTCATTAATAATTTCCCTAATATTTTTTCTGTCTTGCGAGTTAAATATTTTTTTAGAAATTCCGCCTCCTTTGGCAGTATTGGGCATTAGAACTATATATTTGCCAGCTAATGACAAGAATGTTGTCAATGCAGCTCCTTTTTTTCCCCTTTCTTCTTTTACAATTTGAATGAGTATAACTTGACCTGGTTTTATAACTTCTTGGATTCTATAGCGCTTAAATTTACGTCTAGATCTAATATCGTTTATTTTCTTTTCGTATTCTGACTCAGAATTTAAAAATTCATCAGCAACCAGCGATTCATTTTGCTCTTCATTTACTAAAGAATCTTCATTAGATAAATTATCCTGATTTTCATCTTCATTTATTTCATTATCAGTATCTTCATTTTTTGTTTCCTGCTCTCCGTTTTCATTTTCTGTAATTTCTTCTTGATTTTTCGGTGGGGTTAGATCTTTAGTTTCTTCTATTAATTGTTTTCTGACCTCTTCCTCCTCTTTTAAAATAGCTTCTTTGTCAGAGATGGGGATCTGGTAATATTGAGTCTGAATATCGTTAAAGGCTAAAAAACCATGACGATCATTTCCAAAATCTACGAACGCGGCTTGGAGCGATGGCTCTATTCTGCTTACTCTTCCTAAATATATATTGCCTTTAAGTTGTTTTTTTTCTTCGTTTTCGTATTCATACTCTTCAACTCCATTAACGGATTTGATAGCAACACGCGTTTGCTTCTGTTGAGAAGCATCGATAAGAATCTCTTTTTCCATGTTTGTAATTTCCAGTTTGTGTTATTTAAATTTATATTCATAAAAACTTTTTAAGCTTCAATGTTATTATAATATTGCATTAGATGTGTTTTTCAAAGAAATAAGATCTGATAGTCTAAATACATCAAAAAAAAGACAATTTTTAATGATTTAAAGCATTATGGGAAATTTACTAAAATCAATAGCTCTTGGGATTTTACTTTTTTCTTTTACTGTTTTTTTAATAATTTTTTTAGCGTTATGGTATTTTTCGAGCGATCTTCCAAATTATCGTTTTTTAGAAAATTATAAACCACCTGTATCTACTAAAGTTTATAATAATGATGGGGAAATTTCTGCAGATTTTGCAATTCAAAAAAGAACCTTTATCAGTATCAATGCCATACCCCCCTTTGTCATAAATGCTTTTTTGTCCGCAGAAGACAAAAATTTTTTTGAACACGCAGGAATTGATGCTCGAGGAATTATTAGAGCTATTATTAAAAATATTAAAAATGTTGCGACAGGCCAAAGATTAGAAGGTGCATCTACTATTACACAGCAGGTAGCTAAAAATTTTTTACTTACATCTGAAGTTTCTTTCTCTCGTAAAATTAAAGAGGCAATTTTGGCCTTTAGAATTGAAAAATATTTGAGCAAAAATAGAATTTTAGAACTTTATTTAAACGAAATTTTTTTAGGGGAGCGATCATACGGAATTGCTTCTGCTAGCATGACATATTTTGACAAGTCATTAAAAGAATTAAGCGTTTCTGAGGCTGCATTATTAGCAACTCTGCCTAAAGCGCCAAGCTTATACAATCCATACAGAAGTTTAAGCGCGGCTATTAAAAGGAAAGACTGGGTCTTAGAACGAATGTTTGAAAATAATTTTTTAAATAAAAATGAGTATGCACTTGCGGCAAAAGAAGAAATCGTTTTAAAAAAAAGAAAATTAGACTTTTACAAAGAATCTCTTTTTTTTACAGAAGAAGTTAGAAGATTTCTTTTTGATAAATATGGAGAAGACACTCTTTACAAGCGTGGTTTGTATGTAAAAACTTCTTTAGATAATGAACTTCAAAGAATTGCAACCAATGCTCTTAGAAAAAATTTAGAACTATACGATAAGAGACACGGATGGAGAGGTCCTATAAAAAATATTAAAAATACCGAAGAATGGAAATTGCATCTTAACACTATTAAATTCGATGAAATCAATAATTGGAAATTAGCAATAGTTAAGAATGTACAATCTAATTATGCTGAAATAGAAACTTCAGAAAACAACAAAACTGTTAAGCTTCAGCTAGAAGATATAAAATGGGCTAGAAAATTTATAAATTCTGACACTCTCGGACCTATAATCAGCGATGTAAATCAAGTTTTGCAAATTAATGATTTAATATGGGTTGAACAGAGTGAGGATAATAAAAAATGGTATCTAAGACAAATACCAGATGTTAATGGATCTGTAGTAATTCTAAATCCATGGAATGGAAGAATTTATTCAATGGTTGGGGGGTATAGTTTTGATTTGAGCCAGTTCAATAGATCTAGCCAAGCTATGAGACAACCAGGTTCAGCATTAAAACCATTTGTATACGCATCAGCATTAGACAATGGTTATCAGCCAAACACAATTTTATTAGATGCCCCTTATGTAAATGAGCAGCCAAAAGAACTAGGAAAATGGAAACCAGACAATTATGGTAATAAATTTTATGGCAAAAAAACATTGCGTTCAGGAGTTGAGCAGTCACGAAATTTAATGACCGTTAGACTTGCAGAAGCAATCGGAAATGAGAAAATTCTAGATCTTACCAAAAAAACAAAAATTTACCAAAATCCTCAAAACCTTCTTTCATTCACTTTAGGAGCAGGAGAAACAACGTTGCTTAACTTATCTAGCGCTTATAGTATATTTGTTAATGGTGGTAAAACTATCGAACCTTCTTTGGTTGATTTAATCCAAGACCAAAATGGAAAAATTATTTATCAAAAAAAGAATTATCAGTGTGAAGGTTGCAATGAAATTTCTCAAGAATTGAAAAATTATCCAAAAGTTACAACTACTGAAAAAGCAGTATTGACAGAAGCAACATCATACCAAATGGTTTCGATTCTCGAAGGAGTTATTGACAGAGGTACAGGCAAGCAAATGAATAATATAAAAATTCCACTAGCAGGAAAAACTGGAACAACTAACAATAATTTAGATGCATGGTTTATTGGATTTACACCTGACCTTGTCATTGGTGTATATGTTGGATTTGACGAGCCCAGAACTTTAGGGAAATCTGAAACTGGTGCAAAAGCAGCGTTGCCAATTTTCCAAGATATTGTTCAAAATTTACCAAAAAAAGGAATGTCTTCTTTTTTTAAAATACCCCCAAGTATTAACCTTGTTAATATTAATATAGCGGACGGCTTATCTTCAAAAACCTCAAATACAAATGTAATTTTAGAAAGTTTTAAGATAAATGAGTTTCCTCAAGATAAATATATAGATTTAGAAAAAAAATTAAGTACAGTTTATTAGTAATGTTTGAGCAAAAAAAATTAATTACTAACTTAGAAAAAATAATATCAAAGATATGGAGTTATCTTTGACAAAATCCAGTGTTTAAAAAAACTAGAAGATATTGAAAAACAAATTAATCTTCCTAATTTTTGGAATGATAACAACAAAGCTCAGATTATTATAAAAGAAAAAAATCATCTAGAAAAAATTTTAAATGACTACAAGTCTTATAAAGATGAATTAAATAATATCAAAGAATTGCTTGATTTTAATTCAAAAGAAAATGACGAAAGTTTAAACTCAGATATTCAATCTAGTCTTTCAATACTTGAATCAAATATAAAAAAAATTGAGTTATTTTGTTTTTTGTCTAAAAAAAATGATGAGTTAGATGTATACATTGAATTTCATGCCGGTGCTGGAGGAACAGAAAGTCAAGATTGGGCCGAGATGTTAAGAAACATGTACATAAAGTGGGCTGAAAAAAAATCTTTTCAATGCCAGTTGATTAGCGAGACAAAAGGAGAAGAAGCCGGATTTAAATCATCAACCATTAAAATTGAGGGCAAATATGCCTATGGCTTCTTACGACATGAGTCCGGAGTGCATCGTTTAGTTAGAATATCTCCATTCGATTCGAATAAAAGACGTCACACAAGTTTTTCTAGTGTTTGGGTATATCCTGTTATTAATGAAAATATTGATATTGTTATTAATGAAAAAGATTTAAGAATAGACACTTATAGATCAAGTGGAGCTGGAGGCCAGCATGTCAACACAACAGATAGCGCAGTGAGAATTACGCACCAACCTACCAATATAGTTGTACAGTGCCAAAATGAGAGATCACAACACAAAAATAAAGAAACGGCAATGAATATGCTAAAAGCAAGATTGTATGAGCTTGAAATGCAAAAAAAAGAAGATGAAAACAAATCTTTAGAATCTGGCAAAAGTGAAATAGGCTGGGGGCACCAAATAAGATCATATGTTTTGCAACCTTATCAAATGGTAAAAGACAACAGAACAGGACTGGAAAGAAGTGATCCAGAAAAAGTGCTCAGTGGAGAACTGGATCCATTTTTAGAAGAAGCATTGCACAAATTATGAAATTAGTAAAATTTTTTTCGTTTATTATTGTTTTATTATTCATTACTTTTTTATTTTTAATTAATGGATTTGAAACCACATCATTAAATAAAATTATCAAAGATCAAGTCGAGAATAAAATTCAGAATAGTCAAATAAATTTTAAAAATACAACAATTTCTCTAGGAGTAGAAACTTTTGGGGTAACGGTAAAATTAAATAGTCCAGAATTTTTATATAAAAAAAATAAAATTGATATCAAAAGTATTAAAGCCAATATTGATTTATGGTCGGCTCTGAAAAGGGAAAATAAAATAAATAATGTTTATTTAGAATTAGATAAAACAAAAATATCTACAATTAATCTTATGGCAAAAGATTTTGACACAAAATCTTATGCAGTTATTTTAAATAAATTTTTAGATGGAACTCTGGAAGGTTTTGTTAATATAGATTTTAAAAATATTAAAAATAGTATATTTGAGGGAGTTGTAAAAAATTCTACTATTCAAATTTACGAAAATTTTCCTCACGCAACAATTAATAATGCAGAGTTAAAATATAAAAACAATATTTTAGAAATTCAGCTTAATTCAGGAAAATTAGCCGACCTAGACATAAAACAATCCAAAATAACTTTCGCAGCTAATGATTTAGCAGAGTTGTCTATCAATACTAGAATTTTAATAAGTGGAAAAATTGACTATTTAACCAAACTTAAGGAATTTAAAAATATTTCTAGCAATCTTATACCATCCGGCATTAACAATCTAAAAGGAGATTTAGACATCAATATTTTGTCAGACATACTTATTGATAAAGAATTAAATATAAAAACATTAAAAAGTGATAGTAAGATTAATACTAGTAACGGTAGTTTTGATTATTCGTTATCACCCAATGAAGATAAAAATAAAATCATAATTTCAAATGTTACTACTAATTCAAATCTTATAGACAAGGATCTCAGTACCACGGGTGATTTTTTATTAAATGGAAAATTAGTTAAATTTTCTTTTAATAAAAAAATAGATTCAAAACTTTACCAAAGTAACTTTTCAGGCTCAATTGATACTGTAGATTTTAATACGTTCTTAAAAAATGATGTAATTAATGGACAGATTGATTTCAATATTAGCTCAAACAACAAGCAGGGTCGAAATATTATTAATGCTAAGTTGAATTTAGATAATGCCCTAGTTAAATTCGATGATATTAATTATAAAAAAGAGCCCAAATCAAACGCGAGTTTAGATTTTACCCTCGATAAAAAATCTGAAAATATAAATATCTTTAGCCAGCTGTCTTATGTGGCAAAAGACTCTAAGATAAATTTAGTTAATTTAATTTTAAATAAAAATAATGAAATTGAAAATTTTAAATCAATAAATATACAAACACCAAAAAACTCAGTCTCTATTAACAAAAATAAGGATAATGTTTCTATAGTCGGAGATTCTTTAGATTTAACTAAGTTTATTCAATCCTTAACAGATTTTAGTGATGACTCTAAGACAATTTCTTCAAATTTTAACTCTAAACTAACTGCTAAAATTAAAAAAGTTTATATTGGTAAAGATGTAATTAATGAATTAGTTTTTTCTGCAAATTTAAAAAATGGTGAATATGAAAGTTTAAATGGATTTGGCTCATTTTCAAATACAGAAACAGCTTCAATAACGATAATTAAAAATAAAAAAAATAATATTGTAACTACTCTTGTATCCGATAGATCAGTCCCTTTTTTATCTGGACTTAATTTTGCAAAAGGGTTTGGTAATGGAAAATTAAATTATATATCTGAGGAAGATGTGTCAGTTGATAAAACAAACACTAAAATTACATTAAGTAATTATTATGTAAAAGAAATGCCCATTCTCGCAAATTTACTTTCACTAACCTCTTTTACAGGAATAATTGATACACTTTCGGGTAAAGGAGTTTTTTTTAACAAGTCCTACCTGGAATACGAAATTAAAAACAAAACTCTTACAATCATAGATGCTTACGGTACCGGAGATTCTCTTGGTTATACTCTGGAAGGAAAAATAAATCCTGATGGCTTTGTAAGTTTAGATGGAAACTTAGTCCCAGCTTATTTGGTTAATGACATTATTAGGCAGGTTCCAGTTGTTGGTAAAGTAATTACTGGTAAACAAGGAGATGGAATATTTGGCGCTAGTTTTAAAATTAAAGGTCAACCAGATTCTTTGGTAACGACAGTAAATCCCATCCGAACTCTAACACCAAGATTCATTCAGCGTTTTTTTGATTTATTTAGAAGTAGTTCTAAATAACTTTAATAACAAAGTGTTTTTTTTTACCAAAAGATATTTTGATTTGGCTATTAATGGCGTCTGCTAATGTAAGTAACCTAGTATCGCTGGTTTCGATAACGTTGTTAATTCGATAAGCGTTGTTAGATAGATTTCTTCTAAAATCCCCACCAGAAGATGCGAATTCTATATTAAGTAACAAATCTTTAAACAATACTCCTTTTTCAATATCACTTTTTTTAATTTTTTTACTTGGTAATTCATCACCAGTGGATCGAGATTCAAAAGTAGATTTAGAGGTAAGTTCTGCTTTTTTTGCTGCCTTATTACCGTGCAGTAATTTGGTTGCTTCATTAGCTAGCAATATTTTCAGCTCATTTAATTTTGAGCCTGAATAATTTTCATACTGTCTGATGTTTTCAGTAGTTAGCTCTGTAAACAAATATAAATATTTAATCACATCACGGTCATCAGTATTTCTCCAAAATTGCCAATAATCATAACTGCTTAATAATTCTTCATCTAACCAAACTGCACCTTTTTCTGTCTTGCCCATTTTTGTGCCTTGAGATGTTGTTATTAGTGGCGTGGTTAGCCCAACTACTTCTTCTTGGGCTTCCTTTCTAACTAGTTCAACTCCATTTATAATATTTCCCCATTGGTCAGAGCCACCAATTTGCAATAAACATTTATTTTTTTTAAACAATTCTAAGTAATCGTATGCTTGCAGAATCATATAATTAAATTCTAAAAAACTTAATGATTGTTCACGATCCAATCTAAGTTTCACACTATCAAAAGTTAACATTTTGTTAATTGTAAAATATTTTCCAAAATCTCTTAAAAAATTAATATAATTTAATTTGGATAACCAATTTTTATTATCAACATAAACAGGCTTGTTTTTTGCTTTAGAGTCTAAAAATTTTCCAAAAACATTTTTAATTTTTTTTATATTTTTTTGAATTTCTTTTTCTGAGAGTATTTTCCTTGATTCTTCTTTACCAGAAGGGTCACCAACCATAGTTGTGCCACCACCAAGCAATACGATAGGGGTGTGTCCATATTTTTGAAATAAACGAAGACACATTATTTGTATTAAGCTACCAACATGCAGGCTTGAAGCAGTACAATCAAAACCAATGTAGAAAGATATTTTTTTATTATTTAATAATTTTTCTAAGTATTTTTCATTTGTGCATTGAAAAAAGAAACCACGATTTTTAAATTCTGTTAAAAGATTTTTATTCATTTATAAGGCTGTAATTATTAGATTATTATACAATATTAAACTATTTTGAAATATTATTTATGAGTCAAATTTACTCAAGTATAGGAATGATGAGTGGTACATCATTTGATGGCGTAGATATTTCCATTATAGAAACTGATGGAAAAGATCGCATACTATTAAAAAAAGATCTTTATTACCCTTATGACAAACAAACAAAATTAAATATAAAGAATTTTAAAAACAGCTTATTAAACAAAAATATTGTTAATATATCAAAATCAAAATCATTTCTTGAATTAAGTAGAATTATTACTTTAATTCACGCACGTTCTGCAAAAAAAATTATAGAAAAATATAAAAAAAAAATAGACATAGTTGGTTTTCATGGAGTTACGGTTTTGCATAAACCAGAAATAAAACAATCACTTCAGTTAGGAAATCCAGAATTATTGGCTAGTCTACTAAAAACAAATGTCGTTTTTAACTTCAGACAAAAGGATTTGGATCTTGGTGGTCAGGGTGCACCACTAATACCTGTTTACCATAAGTGCTTGGCAAACAAACTTAAAAATAAAAAGCCGTGTATGTTTATAAATATTGGAGGTATTTCAAATTTTACATTTATTAGTAAAAACAAAATATATGCGTCTGACATTGGTCCTGGTAACTGCCTACTAGATCAATGGATTTATTTAAATACAGGAAAACACTTTGATGAAAATGGAAAAATATCAGAAAAAGGAAAGGTAGACTCTAATTTTATAAATAATTTTATAGATAGACATAATTATTATCTAAAAAAAAATATATCCTACGACACTTCCGATTTTAATATTTCTGAACTTAGAGGAATGTCTCTAGAAAATGGAGCAGCAACGCTTTCTTATTTATCAGGTATTTTAATTGCAAATGTAATTAATCAATACAAAAATATAAATAATATTTATTTTGGAGGAGGAGGCAGAAAAAATTTGTTTATTATGAAAACAATACAAAATAATATTATTGCTAATATAGTAGTTTTGGATGAAAAAAAAATTAACGGTGATTTTTTAGAATCACAAGCATTTGCTTATATAGCTGTTCGATCACTGCTTAAGTTGCCAATTACTTTCAAACAAACCACAGGGGTTAAAAAGAATGTTTCTGGTGGTGAAATTTACAAATATTAAAAAAACCTAGATTCTTTTTTTATGTAAGTATCCAGTACTTTTATAAATTCTTTGTCTTTATTGAGAAAAAAATGATCAGCACCCTTGATTTCAGAAAAATCTACCGCAATCTTTTTTTGATTGGTTAGTTTGGCTTTTAAACTCTTAATAGATTCATCCGTTACTAATTGATCTTGATTACCATGAATAACAAGTCCTGATGTTGGGCAGGGTGCAAGAAAATTAAAATCAAAAATGTTAGGTTGTGGTGAAATAGATACAAATCTAAAAATCTCAGGTCTGCGCATTAATAACTGCATACATATCAATGCACCAAAAGAAAATCCAACAACCCAACTTTCATTAGAATTTGGATTATTTCTTTGAATAAAATCTAGAGCTGCTGCGGCATCAGATAATTCTCCAAGACCATTATCAAATTTTCCTTCACTCTTGCCCACACCTCTAAAATTAAATCTACAAACAGAAAACTCATTCTGCAAAAATGTATGAAATGCATTATAGGTAACACGGTTATTCATTGTTCCACCGTATTCTGGATGTGGATGCAATATTAATGCAATAGGAGCATTATCTTTTTTGCTTTGGATATATTTTGCCTCCAGCTTACCATCTGGACCATTTATAAAAATTTCTGCGTTGTTGTATCTCATTAGATGTAATTGAATAAATTTGAAAAAAGCTTATAACACAAGTTAACTATTATAAGGGTATAAAATATCTCCTTAAATGTTAACATTTACCTTTTAGTTTAAAAAATAAGACAATTTTATGAGTAATGGACAGGAGTTTATAAAAAATTACAAACAAGGTTCCGATTATGCACACGGATTTGTTACTGATATTGAAACCATAGATGTTCCGAAGGGATTGTCGAAGGAAGTGGTTCATTTTATTTCGAAACAAAAAAAAGAGCCTAAATGGATGCTAGATTGGAGATTAAAAGCATTCGACAGGTTGCAGTCCATGAAAGAGCCTGATTGGCAAAAACCAAAATATCCAAAAATAAATTATCAAGATCTTTATTATTATTCAGCGCCCAAGAGTTTAGCAGATCAGCCAAAATCTTTGGATGACATAGATCCAGAAATTAGAAAAACTTATGAAAAGTTAGGTATACCACTTTTAGAACAAAAAAAATTAGCAGGTATTGCGGTGGATGCTGTGTTTGATTCTGTTTCCGTAGCAACCACATTTAAAGATAAATTAAATGAAATTGGTGTAATTTTTTGTTCAATTTCCGAAGCGACAAGAGAACATCCTGAGCTTGTGAAAAAATATTTGGGTTCAGTAATTCCGATGTCGGATCATTTTTTTGCAACTTTAAATTCTGCTGTATTTACTGATGGCTCATTTGTTTATATCCCTCCAGGAGTAAGATGTCCTATGGAGCTTTCAACTTACTTTAGAATAAATGCTTCTAATACAGGTCAATTTGAAAGAACATTAATTATTGCAGATAAGGGTAGCTACGTAAGTTATTTAGAAGGCTGCACTGCACCAATGAGAGATGAAAATCAGTTACATGCCGCCAATGTTGAGCTTGTGGCATTAGACGATGCTGAAATTAAATACTCAACCGTACAAAATTGGTATCCAGGTGACAAAGAAGGTAATGGAGGTATTTACAACTTCGTAACTAAACGAGGTGCTTGCAGAGGAAAAAATTCAAAAATTTCATGGACACAGGTTGAAACAGGTTCAGCCATTACATGGAAATATCCAAGTTGCATTTTACAAGGTGATAACTCCCAAGGAGAATTTTATTCTGTTGCGATTACAAATAATTATCAAAAAGCAGATACAGGAACAAAAATGATTCATTTAGGAAAAAATACTAGAAGTAAAATTATTTCAAAAGGAATATCAGCTGGTCATGCTGACAATACTTATAGAGGTTTAGTTAGTATTCATCCGAAAGCAACGGGCGCAAAAAATTATACTCAATGCGATTCATTACTAGTTGGAAATAAGTGTGGAGCACATACTATTCCTTACATAGAAAATAAAAATTCAACATCAGAGATTGAGCATGAAGCAACAACATCAAAAATTAGTGATGATCAATTATTTTATTGTAGACAAAGAGGCTTAAATCAAGAGGAGGCTGTTAGTTTAATTGTTAACGGTTTTTGCAAAGAAGTTTTGCAACAATTGCCTATGGAATTTGCTGTTGAAGCTCAAAAATTAGTTGGAATAAGTTTAGAGGGTAGTGTTGGTTAATGATTGATATAAAAAATTTAAGAGCGAGTGTTGACGATAAAGAAATTTTGAAAGGGCTAAATTTAAAAATAGGCAAAGGAGAAGTGCATGCGATAATGGGTCCAAACGGATCTGGAAAGAGCACTCTTTCTTACGTTTTGTCAGGAAAAGAAGGCTATAATGTTGAAGGGGAAATTAAGTTTAATAAGAAAAATCTTCTCGAGCTTAATGCTGAAGAAAGAGCTAGAGAAGGAATATTTTTGGCTTTTCAATACCCGATTGAAATTCCAGGAGTTTTTACTAACAACTTTTTAAGAACATCACTAAATTCAGTTAGAAAAGCAAATGGTAAAGCGGAACTTAATGCTATTGATTTTTTAAAAATTGTTAAAGAAAAAGCTAAAGAACTTAATATTGGAGAAGAAATGTTATCAAGACCATTAAACGTTGGTTTCTCTGGAGGTGAGAAAAAAAGAAATGAAATTTTACAAATGTCGTTGTTAGAACCTAGCTTTGTTGTGATGGACGAAACAGACTCTGGACTTGATATTGATGCTTTAAAAATAGTTTCTAATGGAGTGAATAGCCTTCGTGATCCTGAAAGGTCATTTTTGATAATAACACATTATCAAAGACTTTTGAATTATATTAAGCCTGATTTTGTTCATGTGCTTTCGGATGGAAAAATTGTAAAAACAGGAGATTGGAAATTGGCATTAGATCTTGAAGATGAAGGTTATGGTCAGTTTATCAATTAAATGGAAAATTATAACGAAATTAAAATAAATTTTGAAAAGTTTATAAATACTTTCAAAACAGATGATAACGATCTTGAATTTAGAAAAAAATCTTTTGCAAATTTTATTAGCAAAGGTTTTCCTGTATCTAGGGATGAAAATTGGAAATATTCTCCATTAGTTCAAGATTTAAAAAAATTCTCACATCTTAATAATCAAAAAACAGGGATCAATGCACTACCAAACGAACTGAAGGAAAATTTTGATCATTATTCTATTATTTTTGTTGATGGTGTTTTAATACTTACGGACATTAATGATACTGGCCTTGTTATAAAAAAAAATAATTCATTTTTAAAATCAGTTAAAAAAGCTGGGGAAAACCCAATTTTAAATTTAAATAATGCCTTTGCAGATCAGGGTTATTTAATAGAAGTTAATAGCAATACTATCTTAACCAGGCCTATTGTAATTTATAATTATTTCTCAAAAAATTTTTTATCAAATTTTTGTAGTTCAAAAAATTTTATTTTGTTAAATGAAAAATCGAATGTGGTTGTATATGAAAAAACTATTTACGATTCTAGTATAGAGTACTTAATTACATCCAATACTGAAATTTTTTTAGCAAAAGGGTCAAAGTTAAAGAAATACGATTTAAACTGTAATAATAAACATTCTACTATTTTTAATTTTGTAAAAGCTAATTTAGATGAAAATTCTGAATTAGAATATTTTACATTTTCTGAAAATATCAATTCTTGCAGAGATGAAAGCATTATTAACTTAAATGGAAAAAATTGTTTTGCAAATGTTAATGCAATTCAATTGCTTAGAAACAATTGTAACCATGAAATTAAATTACAAATTAATCATAATGAAGAAAACACTAAAAGTAGTCAGTTTGTTAAATCAGCTTTGTATGATTCAGCGAATGCAATATTTCAAGGTAAAATATTTGTAGATTCAAAAGCTCAAAAAACAGATGGATATCAATTATCGAGGGCTTTACTCTTATCTGATAATGTTAAGTTTTTTTCCAAACCTGAACTTGAAATTTATGCCGACGATGTTAAATGCTCACATGGCTCATCATCTGGAAGTGTCGATGAAGAGTCTATCTTTTATCTAAGATCAAGAGGTATAAGTAAAGAAGATGCTAAAATGATGATGATTAATGGTTTTTTAGGAGAAGTCATTGAGAAAATTACGGAAGATAAATTTAAAAATATTTTTTTTAACAAATTAGATCATAATTCTAATCATGATTAAAAATATAAAGGAAGAATTTCCCATATTTAAAAATAAAATAAATGGAAAAGATCTAGTATATTTAGATAGTGCCAATTCTTCACAGAAGCCACAAAGTGTAATTGATGCAGTTAGTTTTTTTTACAGCAATGAATTTGCCAATGTGGGTAGAGGAATTTATACTTTAGCTACTAATGCTTCAGAAAAATACGAAAAAACTAGATCTAATTTAAAAAAATTTATAGGTGCAAGTTCCGATTGTGAAATAATTTTTACAAAAAATGCAACTGAGTCTTTAAATCTAGTGGCTAGTTGTTTTGGTGAAAAATTTATTGAGAAAAATGATGAGATTATTTTAACTGAAACTGAGCATCATGCTAATTATGTTCCATGGGATTTTCTTCGAAAAAGAAAAGGTGCTATTATTAAATTTTTACCAATAGACGAGGATGGAAATTTAAAAGTCGATGAATTAGAAAAGTTAATATCCAATAAAACTAAAATAATAAGCATTACTCACATGTCCAATGTCACTGGAGCTATTACACCTTTAGAAAAAATAATAGAAATTGCAAAAAAAAATAATATTCCTGTTTGTGTTGATGGAACTCAGGGTGCTGCTCATTTAGATATAGATATAAAAAAAATGAACTGTGATTTTTATGCATTTTCCGGACACAAAATGTACGGTCCAACTGGTGTAGGATTATTAGCGATTAAATATAAGTGGCTTGAGGCTTTTGACCCATTTATGGGTGGTGGTGGAATGATAGATTATGTCACAAAAAAAAATATTGCGTATGCAAGAGGTGTTTGGAAAATGGAAGCTGGTACAATGCCAACAGCAGAGGTTGTTGCTTTAAATGAGTCCATTAACTTTATTAATAAAATCGGTAAAAAAAATATAATAGAACATGAAAAAAAGTTGACGCAAATAGCTTTGGAAAAACTGAGAAGTAATAATTCAGTTAGAATTATTGCAAAACCCAAAAATCAAGGAGGTGTCTTCTCTTTTAATATCAACAATATTCATTCTCATGATGTTTCAACTATATTAGACCAAGAAGGAATTGCAGTTCGCGGCGGACATCATTGTTGCCAAGTCCTGCACGAAGTGCTTAAAATCAATTCTTCCGTAAGAGTATCCTTTGGTGTTTATAATAATGAAAGCGATATTGATGCTCTCTGCGATGGAATTAAAAAATGCCAAAAAATATTTAAGAAATAAATGAATATAAAAGAATTATACAAGAACATAATTCTTGATCATGGAACTAGCCCAAGAAATAGATTCCGTCTGCAAAATTTTAATCATGAGACAATCGGCTCCAATCCATTATGCGGTGATAAAGTTCATATTTTTTTTAATGTAATCGATGATTTAATAGACCAGATTAGTTTTGTAGGAGAAGGTTGTGCTATTTGCATTGCTTCAAGCTCTGTAATGACAGAAGTTTTGCAAAATAAATCTAAAAAGGAAGTCGTTGCTATAAGTAAATATTTTATCAATGTTATAATTAATAAAAACCACACATTCCCGAACTTTTTAGCACAAGATAATAAAACTAAATTAGATTCTTTTATGTCAATAGGAGAATTTCCAACGCGTATTAAATGTGCTACATTGCCATGGATTGCTATAGAGTCTGAATTAGAAAAAAAAAGTAAAGAAATTGTTAAAGATAAATTAAATTAATGAACCCTAATCATTCTGAATTAATGGATAAAATTGTAGAGAAACTTAAATCAGTTTATGATCCAGAAATACCTGTGGATATTTATGAATTAGGCTTGATTTATGATGTTCGCATTGAAGGAAAAAAAGTTTCAATAGATATGACTTTAACTAGTCCGCATTGCCCAGTAGCAGAATCTTTGCCCATGGAAGTGAGAAGGTCTGTTGAATCTATTCCAGAAATAGAAGAGGTCGAGGTAAAGATTGTTTGGGAGCCAACCTGGGATAAGACAAAAATGTCCGAGGCCGCAAAGTTGCAGTTAAATTTATAGTTAATGAATACAAAATTAATTACTATTACAGATAGTGCCGCAGATAGAATTAAGGAAATTATTGCATCAGCAAAAGATAATAAAGTTCATGGTGTGCGGGTAAGTGTTGTGACAGGAGGATGCGCAGGTATGTCTTATGAAATGAATTATGTAAAAGAAAGCAGTGTTGGCGATGAAGTTGTCGAAGATAAAGGTGTTAAAGTATATATAGATCCAGCAGCTGTTATGTATTTGCTTGGAACAAGCATGGATTTTAAAAAAGATAAATTTTCATCGTCTTTTGTATTTAATAATCCAAATGAGACAGAACGATGCGGTTGTGGAGAGTCATTTAAAATTTAAATTGCTCAGCAAGATTTCTTTCCTGAAGACCAAATTTTTTATTATATAACAATTTAAAACCTATCTCCTGGTTGACTGAAATTTTTATAAGAATCGCATTTCTGATTTCTGTATTATCAGCTACAGCGCTAACAGGTCTTTTTTTTGGATCTAAATTTCTGATAACAATTTTTGATTTGTTTGAAACTATGGCGCCTCTCCATCCTCTAGGACGAAATGGACTAATTGGAGTAATAGCTAGATGATGACTATCAAGGTTGAGGATTGGACCACGTACAGACAGGTTGTAAGCAGTACTTCCTGCTGGCGTTGCAACTAATGCGCCATCTCCAGTTAATTCTTTAATCCTAGTTTTATTGTCTACCTTTATTTCTAATTTGGAAGCTTGCTTGCTTTGTCTAAAAATAGAAATTTCATTAATTGCTATTTTTTTTTTTAAAATTCTTCCCTTTACCTGCACGGTCATTTCAAGAGGATGCAGAGTAATCTTGTTACTTTTTTGTATATTCTTTACTAAGTTATTTACTGAAAATGGATTTAATAAAAATCCATGATTTCCTTTGTTCATTCCGTAGAAAGGTTTGTTGTATTTATAATATTTTTTTAATGAGTGAAGCATAAATCCGTCACCACCTATAATAACAATGGAGCTGCACTTACTTACTGGATAGTTTCTGTATAATTTTAATATTTGTTTTTTTGCCAAAAGAGCCTTAGTTGTATTGTCTGCTATTAAGCAAATTTTTAAATTATTCATAAGAATGTAAATATTAGCATAAAATAACAAAAAAAATGTACATAAAAAATTTAAAAGAAGCTTTTTTAGATCACTGTTCTAAGTTCAGGTTAAAAAAAGATCATGAACAAATAGTAGTTATCGAAAAACTTGTTCAATTTTACGAAAATAACTTTAGCAAAAGTTCTTTTTTAGTAAGAATTTTTGAAAAACAACATAACAAGCTTGGCTTCTATTTGCAGGGAGATGTTGGAGTGGGAAAAACTATGATCTTAAATTTTTTTTATGATTATTTAGATATACCTAAGCAGCGAACGCACTTTAATGAATTTATGATTAGTGTTCATGATTTTCTACATAAAAACAAAAACAATAGTAAAAATGAAAATTTATTAGACTTATTTGTTAAAAAAATAAAACAAAGTACAGAGCTAATTTATTTCGATGAATTTCAAGTAACAAATATCGTAGATGCTATGATTTTGGGAAAATTATTTAAAACAATATTTAACAATAATATTAAAGTAATATTTAGCTCAAATACTAAAATTCAAGATCTGTATAAAGACGGCCTACAACGAGAACAATTTTTACCATTTATAAGAATAATTAAAGATTATTGCATTGAGCATGAATTGATAATTAATGAAGATTATAGAAAGTCTGGAATTAAAACTTTAGATCGTTTTTTTTATCCGAATAATGAAAAAATAGCATTTCAAATAAATCAATTATTTAGAGAAATCACTAAAGGTAAGGAATTGTCTATTAAAACTATTACCGTCAAAGGACGAAATTTTTTGATAAATAAATATTATCAAGGTATTGCCAGATTTGATTTTAAAGAACTGTGCGCAGAAAATCTTTGGGCAGAAGATTATATGTCTATTGTGAAGCAGTGTTCACTAATTGTTATCGATAATATTCCTAATTTTAATGATGAAAATGTTAATGAACAGCAAAGATTTATTACTTTAATTGATATCATTTATGAAAAAAAAATTCCAATGATGGTAACTTCCGCTGTATCGTTAGATAGTTTTGGAAGTTCTATAAAATTATCAGAGATTTTTAAAAGAACACTAAGCCGGTTATATGAGTTAACATCACCAAATGTCAGGATTGTCTAATATTTTTTTTTGCAATAGTGACTAGGGTGTCAATTAAGTTGGAAAGACCGCTTTGTCTCTGAGCGGTGAGCAGTTCTAAAATGCCCAGTCCCTTAAAATCATTTCTTGATAGTTTAGATATTTCTTCAGCTTGTTCATTATTTAAAAGATCTACAACAAGTTTTGCAGTGCCTTTTGTAATAAAAGAGTCTGCATCGTAATGATAAACCATACTATTATCGTTTTGTTTATTTCCAATAACCCACAAATTAGAGGCACATCCAATAATTTTATTTTCTTCAGTTTTATATTTTTGTTCCAGAGTATTAATGTTAGAAGCCAAATCTATTAAGTATTGCAAACGATCAGTGCCTTCTAATACAGAAATTTCTTTACCTTTATTCTTAATTTTTTCAATAATCATCCATACCTACTGTATTAAGTATAGCATTTATGGGTAATCCTATGCACTCTTTTCTTGAAACATTTTCTTTCTTTAATAATTGTTTGAAATCAAAAATAGCTAATGTTTGATTTTTTTTATTATTACCAAAAAAATCATAAATTTGTTTTTGCAATTTGTGTAAATTTTCTAAATTAAGCTTGTTTAAATTTTTTGAAAGTAAAGATGCCGAGGCAAGACAATAAATGCAAGCTTCACCTTCATACCTAAAATTAATTATTTTTTTCTTTTCTAGGTCAAATTCAATTTTAATTTCATCACCACAGTTTTTATTTTTTAAAACATTTTTAAATTTCGATCTACCTTTTAGGCCATAACAATTATTTTGAGCAGCAATTTTAATAATTTTATCCATAAAGGATTATTGTTGTAAGATCGTTATAATATTCAAGATTATTTTTTCTTTCGCTATGTAGTAATCTTGAAATATCGGAACAGCAGTTATTAGCTTGTCTTTAATTAGATCTAAAAAGCCAATTATGGCAGTAACGTAAATAAAAAAAAATATTATTTTGTGAGTTAATGGTGTCTTGTATTCTTGAGTTAACTTGGTTATTTTTTTTACATTTGAGCTTGAAATAGAGCCACCATGAAACCATTTTTCATTACAAATTCCACATTGCACTTCTCTACCAGAAGTTCCAATATCAGATTTTTTTACATCGAATTGATACTTACCACATTTACAATTTATTATCATTTATTAACTCCAGGTGCTTTCATTGTGATAATTTTTAAATTTGAATTGTATAATTTTTTTAAAAATAAAACTTTAGAATTAGTAGATTCATATTTGATAATATTTGTAAGCAAAAGAGGTTTTGTAAAATATTGAGTTGGTTTTTTATTTTTTAAAGTATGCCTTGGTTTTGTTACGTTAATATTAATGTCGTTAGAAGTTTTGTTAAAATCTGTTTTTATTATTTTCGTTTCATTGCTTGGAGTATTAATTTGATTTATTGCGTCTAAAATTTCTTCTTTCGCAAACTTTTTTTCACTAGGTCTCTTAGGATTTATACTATCGACTGCCTTTAAAATATCGTCCAAGTTATATTTTTGACTCATACAAAGCTTTTATACCACTTTTTTGTATAAATATAATTTTAGTTTATTTTAATCAATTTTCTTTTAGCAAATTAATAGAAAATACCTTCTTATTTTTTTAAATTGATTATGAAATTTTATATACTGATAAGAGGATCTTTTTTTAATTCAAACTGAAAAGTAAAACCTATCAATAATTTACGGACCTCTTTTATATTGTTTTCATTACATTAATTATGTAGAAACTCAGGTCTACTGCCCCCTTAGCTCATTTGGTAGAGCAACTGATTTGTAATCAGTAGGTGGCCTGTTCGAATCAGGCAGGGGGCACCATTTTTTAAAGTTTAATTAAGTTTAAAATTTTAATTTTTTATAATCAGAGATATAAATCTCTTAGGAAATTTCGATTATGAACAATATTTTAGTACTTGGCTTTGGTGTTGCTAGTTCATCTTATATATCGCTGCTAGATCATAATAAAAAAAAGGTATCAGTAATTGGAACACCATATGATTTAAAAAAAATCAGGTTATTACAAAGACCTTACAAAAAAAAATACCGCTCAGAATTATTCTTTTCTAAAAATATTTCATTTTTTGAACAACTAAATATTAATGATATTCCAAAGTACTCATTAATAATTATTGGTGTAAATTCTAATGGCATTTCCTGGGCTGCAGAACAACTTCGAAAATTAAAAAAAATTTGCACTATCTTAATTCTAACAAAAGGTTTGTATAAAGAAAAAAATAAAGTCATCACGATCAGTGATTATTTTTTATTGAATACTAATTTTAAAAATATTGTATCAGCTGCTGGTCCATGTCTTGCTAAAGAACTTATTAAAAAAACACACACTAGAACTGTGTTAGCAAGTTCAAAAATTGAAAATGCAAAATTTGTTAAAAAAATTTTAGAAAATGATTATTATCATCCAGATATAACTACTGATATTAAAGGAGCAGAAATTTGTGCAGCCACTAAAAATATTTATGCTACCATAATCGGAGCAGCTGTTGGCCAATCTAACAATTATTTGAGTGCAATTGAAAAAAATAAATACCATTTTAATGCAGCTTCCGCTTTATTTGAACAATCTCTTCGGGAAATGCTTATTATCATAAAAAAATACAATGGTTTAGCTTCAACCGTTATGGGTCCAGCAGGAGCAGGAGACCTTTATGTAAGTGCTTTAGGTGGTAGAAATAGTAAAATGGGATCGTTTCTTGGACAGGGATATCTTTATAAAAAAATAATTACTTCACAAATGAAAGGTATTACAATTGAGGGGGCTGAATTATTGCTTGATGTAGGGTCTGAATTATTAAGAATCGTGGGACAAAAAAAACTTCCTCTAGCAGCTCTTTTGTTAAAGGTCGTTACTAAAAACAAAAAATTAGTCATTGATTGGAAAAAATTTATAAATTAATTAAGTTTTTCTTGATATTTTGTGTGGGTAGTTACTAAATGCTCATTTATCAGGTAATAATTTAGGTGTATAGACTTGCCCTATGGAAATTGACTTTTTAAGAGATTACGCAACAATTTTAATTTTTTTATTTATCTCCATAGCTCTTGGATTTGGATTTATTTTTGTTAATTTTTTATTTTCCCCAAGCAATCCTGATACTGAAAAATTGTCAGCATACGAATGTGGCTTTGAGGCATTTTCAGACTCTAGAATGAAATTTGACGTTAGATTTTACCTTGTAGCAATTCTTTTTATTATTTTTGATTTAGAAGTGGCTTTTTTATTTCCTTGGGCTGTATCGCTTGGAAAAATTGGAGCGCTAGGCTTTTGGAGCATGATGATGTTTTTAACTGTATTAACAGTTGGGTTTATATATGAATGGAAAAAAGGAGCTTTAGATTGGGAATAGTAGCCAGCGATAAATTAACAAAAATTCCTCAAGAATTTAAAGAGGTTGCTGCAGAGTTCACAGAAAAAGGTTTTGTAACTATAGCAAGTGATCGCTTAATAAATTGGGCACGAACAGGTTCTCTACACTGGATGACTTTTGGTCTTGCATGTTGTGCTGTTGAAATGATGCAAACTTCAATGCCAAGATATGATCTTGAACGTTTTGGCGCTGCCCCAAGGGCCTCACCTAGACAATCAGATGTAATGATTGTTGCAGGAACATTGACTAATAAAATGGCTCCAGCTTTAAGAAAAGTTTATGACCAAATGCCAGAGCCTCGATACGTAATTTCAATGGGTAGCTGTGCGAATGGAGGTGGTTATTATCATTATTCTTATTCAGTAGTTAGAGGTTGTGATCGAATAGTGCCAGTAGATATTTATGTACCTGGTTGCCCACCATCAGCCGAAGCATTATTGTACGGTATCTTACAGCTTCAAAAAAAAATTAGAAGAGAAGGAAGTCTTCAAAGATAATGTCCACTGATTATAATAACTTAAAATCTTTAATTGAAAATAATAAAGAATTAAAGATAGATAAAATTGAATTAATACATGATAATTTAATTTTATTTTCTAGCACAGACAATCTAATTTATAATATTAATATTTTAAAAAGAGACAATAATTTTAAATTTAGACAACTTATAGACATTCTTGGAATTGACTATCCCCAAAAAGAAAAAAGGTTTGAGGTTGTTTATTTATTTTTAAGTCACGAAAAAAATTTTAGAATTTCATTAAAAATAAATATCGATGAGCATGAAATTGTTCCAACATTAACTAATATTTTTCCCTCAGCTAATTGGCAAGAAAGAGAGGTTTTTGATATGTTTGGCATTAAGTTTGCAGATCATCCTGATTTAAGAAGAATTCTTACTGACTACGAATTTGAAGGTTATCCACTAAGAAAAGATTTTCCATTAACCGGCTATAAAGAAGTTAGATATAGCGCTGAATATCAAAAAGTTATTTATGAGCCTGTAAAACTAGCTCAAGACTATAGAGACTTTGATTTCGAAAGTCCTTGGAAAGGATCTGAGTATATCAAAAAAGCTCAAGACAAGGCAAACGAAAGTTAAAATGAGCAAACAAAAAAAAACAATGAATTTAAATTTTGGTCCTCAGCATCCAGCTGCTCATGGAGTTTTAAGATTAATTTTAGAACTCGACGGAGAAATGGTTGAAAGAGCTGATCCGCACATCGGGCTTTTGCATCGTGGTACTGAGAAATTAATTGAACACAAAACATACACCCAGGCAATACCTTATTTTGACAGATTAGATTATGTAGCCCCAATGAATCAGGAGCATGCATTTGCTTTGGCAGTTGAAAAACTGGTATCTATCGAAGTTCCTTTGCGAGCTCAATATATCAGGGTAATTTTTTGTGAAATTGGAAGAATTTTGAGTCACATATTAAATATTACTACTCAAGCTTTAGATGTTGGTGCGTTAACACCAGCTCTTTGGGGATTCGAAGAGCGTGAAAAGTTAATGGTATTTTACGAAAGAGTTTCAGGATCAAGATTGCATGCTAATTATTTCCGACCAGGAGGTGTACATATTGATTTGCCAGTAGGATTAGCAGAAGATATTTATAAATTCTGTGAAGATTTTCCAAAAGTCATAGATGATTTAGAAACTTTGCTTACTGACAATAGAATATTTAAACAAAGAAACGTTGATATTGGCATTATTTCAAAACAAGAGGCTCTTGATCATGGTTTTTCAGGAGTGATGTTAAGAGGCTCTGGAGTGCCATGGGATTTAAGAAAGTCCAACCCTTACGAATGTTACAATGAGTTTAATTTTAGAATTCCGGTAGGTAAGAATGGAGATTGTTACGATAGATATCTTTGTAGAATTGAAGAAATGAGAGAAAGTATCTTGATCATGACTCAGGCTTTAAAAAAAATTCCAAAAGGGCCAGTAATGACACAAGATACAAAAATAGGGCCTCCAAAACGAAATGATATGAAAATGAGCATGGAAGCATTAATTAATCATTTTAAATTATACACTGAAGGTTATCACGTAACACAAGGGGAGATATATTCTGCTGTCGAGGCGCCAAAGGGAGAATTTGGAGTATATTTAGTTGCGGATGGTTCAAACAAACCTTATCGTTGCAAAATTAAAGCACCAGGTTTTGCTCATCTACAAGCAATGAATTACATGATTAAAGGACATATGTTAGCGGACGTCCCAGCTATATTGGGATCAATGGATATTGTTTTTGGTGAGGTTGATCGATGAGCGGCAAACATGTAGCTAAAAATCAACCCAAAACTTTTACTTTTTCATCAGAAAACATTAAAAAAATGAAAGAGATTTTGAGCAAATATCCTGAAACTAGAAAAAAAAGCGCTGTAATGCCATTACTGTATTTGGCTCAAAAACAAAATGAAGGATGGATTCCTTTGGTTGCTATTCAATATATAGCAGATCAATTAGATGTTCCTTATATCAAGGTTTACGAAGTCGCTACATTTTACACTATGTATAATTTGGCACCAGTTGGAAAATATTTTGTTCAAGTTTGCACAACAACTCCTTGCGCAATAAGAGGGTCAGGAAAAATTATTGAAATGTGTAAAAAACATATATCAGAAAAAGAAGGTCATTTAAGCAGCGATAAAAAAAGCTCTTGGATAGAAGTAGAATGTCTCGGTGCATGCGTAAATGCCCCGATGATTCAAATTAATGACGATTACTACGAGGATTTAGATGCAGATTCTGCTGAAAAAATTTTTAAGAGTTTTAAAGATGATAATTTACCAAAATTTGGATCACAAAAAGGAAGAAAAGGATCTGAACCAATTAAACAACGATTAACTTTGTTAAAAAATTAAATGTTACAAGATAAGGACAGAATTTTTAAAAATTTATATGGAGATGATAGTTTTGATCTTGCATCTGCCATTAAACGTGGTGATTGGGATGAAACAAAAACAATTATTTCTAAAGGTAAAGATTGGATTATTGATGAAATAAAAAAATCTGAATTACGAGGTAGAGGAGGGGCTGGGTTTCCCACTGGCGTTAAATGGTCATTTGCTCCTAAAGAACCAAAAGAGGGAAGACCACATTATTTGGTTATTAATGCTGACGAATCTGAACCAGGAACTTGTAAAGATAGAGATATCATAAGATATGAGCCACAAAAATTAATAGAGGGATGTCTTATCGCATCATACGCTGTGAGTGCACATGTTTGTTACATTTACATTCGTGGTGAATATGTAAATGAAGGAAAAGTTTTGCAACAAGCAATTAATCAAGCATATGAAAATGGTTATTTAGGAAAAAATGCTGCTGGCTCTGGTTGGGATCTTGATATTTATATTCATTTTGGCGCAGGTGCCTATATTTGTGGAGAAGAAACTGCTTTATTAGAAAGTCTTGAGGGTAACAAAGGGCAGCCTAGATTAAAGCCACCATTTCCAGCATTAATTGGTCTTTATGGTTGTCCTACAATTGTAAATAATGTTGAAACTATTGCTGTTGTGCCTACTATTTTAAGAAGAGGATCTGAGTGGTTCGCTTCTTTTGGAAAACCAAAAAATAGAGGAACTAAAATATTTTGTATTTCCGGAAATGTAAACAATCCATGCAATGTTGAGGAGGAAATGAGTGTTCCACTTAAATATTTAATTGAAAAGCATGCCGGCGGTGTTGTAGGAGGCTGGGAAAATTTACAAGCTGTAATTCCAGGAGGATCCTCTATGCCATTACTTCCTAAAAGCACTTGTGAAACTATTCTTATGGACTTTGATTCATTAATTGAAGCCAAAAGTGGATTGGGCACTGCAGGAATAGTTGTTATCGATAAGTCCCAAGACATTGTCAAATGTATAGCAAGAATTGCAAGATTTTATAAACATGAGAGTTGTGGACAATGCACTCCTTGTAGAGAAGGATCCGGTTGGATGTGGAGAATGTTGGAGCGTATTGGTAGAGGAGAGGCCGACATAGCTGAAATAGACATGCTAATGGATGTGACTAAGCAGATTGAAGGTCATACAATTTGTGCCTTTGGCGAGGGATCTTCATGGCCAGTTCAGGGTTTGTTAAGACACTTTAGAAAAGAAATGGAAGATAAGTGTGATCCACAAAAATATTATTTAAGAGAAAATATTATTTAATGCCAAAAGTTAAAGTAGACGGAATAGAGATTGAAGTTGAAAATGGTATTAGCGTTTTGCAGGCCTGTGAAATAGCTGGTAAAGAAATACCTAGATTTTGTTACCATGAAAGATTGTCCATCGCAGGCAATTGCAGAATGTGTTTAGTTGAGATGGAAAAATCACCAAAGCCAGTTGCTTCTTGTGCAATGCCCGTTTCAGAAGGTCAGGTAATTTATACAAACACTGAAATGGTAAAAAAAGCAAGAGAAGGAGTCATGGAGTTTTTGCTTATCAATCATCCTTTAGATTGCCCGATATGTGATCAAGGTGGAGAATGTGATCTCCAAGATCAGTCAGTGAAGTATGGAGGAGGCACTTCAAGATACGAATTAAATAAAAGATCAGTTAAAGAAAAATACATGGGACCACTTATCAAAACACAAATGAATAGATGTATTCATTGCACTAGATGTATACGCTTTGCAGAGGAAGTGGCAGGTGTTCCTGAATTAGGCTCTATAAATCGAGGTGAAAATATGGAAATAACGACATATTTAGAAAAAACTTTAGATAGTGAATTATCAGCTAACGTTATAGATCTTTGTCCTGTTGGAGCCTTAACCTCCAAACCTTATGCTTTTGAAGCTAGACCTTGGGAATTAACAAAAACAGAAACAATCGATGTAATGGATGCAGTTGGTTCAAATATTAGAGTCGATACAAAAGGCTGGGAAGTAAAAAGAATTTTACCACGAGTAAATGAAGATATTAACGAAGAATGGATATCAGATAAAACTCGATATGCTTGCGATGGATTGTTAATTAATAGAATTGACCGTCCATACATAAAAAAGGATGGAAAATTAATTGAATGTTCATGGGATGAGGCTTTCTTAAAAATTAAGGAAGAAGTTTCCAAAACGGCCAATGTAGGCGGCTTGGTTGGCGGAATGGTTGATCTTGAAACTATTTTTGCTTTGAAAGATCTTCTAATTAAAATTTCAGGATCCGCTTCGATAGATTTTAGACAAAAAGATTTTTATATAGATCCTTCTCATCTTTCTAATAATTTGTTTAATACTAGCATTGCTGGAATCGATGAATCTGATTTAATACTTTTGGTTGGTGCAAATCCTCGTTTAGAAGCAACTATAATTAATTCACGTATTAGAAAAAATTTTATTAATAAGAACACGGAAATTTTCACAATTGGCGATCCAGGCGACCAAACCTACAAAATTATATCTCTCGGAGATAATTTGAAAGTTTTGAAAGATATAGAAAATAATAATTCAATTTTTTCTGAAAAAATTAAAACTTCCCAAAAACCAATTATTGTTATTGGTGAAAGTGTTTTAAATTCTAAGCAAGGACGTTTTGTTTTAGAAACCTCAAAATCTATATTAAAAAAAAATAATTCATTAAGTGGTTTAAATATATTGCATCAATCAGCATCTTCCGTTGGAGCTATTATGCTCCAAGCTTACACCAATACGAATGAAGTATTAAAAAATGAAATTCTTTATTTAATAGGAGCTGACGAAATTAATATAGATACCAAAAATAAATTTATTATTTATCAAGGAACTCATGGTAGTAAAAATGCAAAAATTGCTGATGTTATTTTGCCAGGAGCTGCTTACACAGAGAAAAATGGATTGTATGTAAATTTAGAAGGAAGGGTTCAGTCAGCATTTAAGGCTTCGTTTCCTCCAGGAAATGCAAAAGAAGATTGGAAAATTTTAAGAGCACTGTCTGATGTTCTAAATAAACCATTAAAATTCAATACAATTGAACAATTGAGATCTAAAATGTTTGAATTCAATCCTGCATTACAAAGAATAGACCAACTACCATCAATAGACGTTAATACTCTTGAAGTTGAAAATGTAGAAGTTATCGATTCAAAAGTAAACTATTTGCCTATTGATTATTATCACTCTAACGAAATAGCAAAATCATCAAAAACAATGCTTGAATGCAAAATAGCTAGACAATCGTTGCAAAAAACAGGTACTGAAAATTAATAATGATAAGTGAATATTTAAATATTATTTTTTTTGATAGTCTTAAAATACTAGCGCTGTTAGTTCCGGTGTTAATTGCTGTTGCACTAATTGTATGGGTAGATAGAAGAGTTTGGGGGCTAGTTCAGTTAAGAAAAGGACCTAATGTAGTTGGGCCGTTTGGTTTATTACAAACTGCTGCAGATGCTTTAAAATATATATTTAAAGAAATAATAATACCCGCAGGATCGAATAAAATTATTTTTATACTTGCCCCGGTAGTCACCATGTCTTTAGCTCTGCTTGCATGGGCAGTTATTCCGTTTGGAGACAATTTATATGTTACAAATATTAATGTAGGAATTTTATACCTATTCGCCGTTTCATCTTTGGGAGTTTACGGTATTATCATGGCGGGCTGGGCTTCTAATTCTAAATATCCTTTTTTAGGAGCGTTAAGATCAGCTGCTCAAATGGTATCTTATGAAGTATCGATTGGATTAATTATTGTAACTGTTTTACTCTGTGTAGGATCGTTAAATTTAGTTGATATTGTTTTAGCTCAAAAAAATATTTGGTTTGCAATTCCACTATTTCCAATGTTTGTAATTTTTTTTATCTCTGCTTTGGCAGAAACCAATAGGCCCCCATTTGATTTACCTGAAGCAGAAGCAGAACTTGTATCAGGTTATCAAACAGAATACTCAGGTATGATGTACGCACTTTTTTGGTTGGGGGAGTATGCCAATATATTATTGATGTGTGCCCTTGGATCTATCTTGTTTTTAGGTGGTTGGTTGCCGCTATTAGATATTGCACCATTCAATTTAATTCCTTCACCTTTGTGGTTAATCTTTAAAATTCTACTTCTATTTATTGTTTTCGCGTTAGTTAAAGCCATTGTGCCAAGATACAGATACGATCAGTTAATGAGATTGGGTTGGAAAGTATTTTTACCCCTCTCGCTATTCTGGGTAGTTTTGACAGCAAGTTTTTTATTTTATTTTAACTTATTACCGAACCAATAATGAAATTTAATAGAATTTTAAAAACAGTTTTTTTGAGCGAGTTTGTTGTTGGGTTGTTTTTGGCAATTAAATATATGTTTAAACCCAAAGCCACTATTAATTATCCATTTGAAAAAGGACCTTTGAGTCCAAGGTTTAGAGGTGAGCATGCTCTTCGTAGATATGCTAATGGGGAAGAAAGATGTATAGCCTGTAAATTGTGCGAAGCTATTTGTCCAGCTCAGGCAATTTCTATTGACGCTGAACTGAAAGAAGATGGATCTAGAAAGACAACTAGATACGATATTGACATGGTCAAGTGTATTTACTGCGGTTTGTGTCAAGAGGCTTGCCCAGTTGATGCAATTGTTCAAGGTCCTAATTTTGAATTCTCAACAGAAACAAGAGAAGAGTTGTATTACGATAAAGAAAAACTTTTAGATAACGGAGATCGTTGGGAAAAAGAAATCGCTTACAATATTAAAACAGATAAACCATATCGATAATGTTAGCTCACGCAATTATATTTTATTTTTTTTCCTTCGTTGCAATAGCCTCCTCTATTATGGTTATCTCAACAAAAAATACAGTTCACGCTGTTTTCTTTTTGATTTTAGATTTTGTTAGCGTTTCTTGTCTATTTATCATGCTTGGAGCTGAATTTTTAGGAATGATTACTTTAATTGTTTATGTTGGAGCGGTAGCTGTATTATTTTTATTTGTTGTAATGATGATTAATATTGATTTTGCAGAATTAAAGTCAGGTTTTTTAGATTATATGCCATTTGGACTATTAGTGGGGTTAGTTATACTGATAGAGCTTGGCATGATGGCCGTTTCATGGAAATATAAACCAGATTTTGTTGTAAAGAATCCTATAACTACTACTGCAACTAGCAATACAGAAAGTATTGGTTTGCTTATTTATACTGATTATATTTTTTTCTTTCAATTAGCTGGTTTTATTTTGTTAGTAGCTATGATTGGAGCAATTGTTTTAACATTTAGAAGAAAAGACTCTTTGCGAAGACAAGATATAACAAAACAAGTTTCAAGAGAAAGAGAAGATTCAGTCGAGCTAATTGAAATTGCTAGCTCAAAAGGAGTTAAGATAAATGATTGAAATAGGTTTGACCCATTATCTTTTTCTTTCCGTAGCGATCTTCACTATAGGAGTTGTTGGAATTTTTTTAAATAGAAAAAACGTTATTGTAATTTTAATGTCAGTTGAATTAATTTTGATATCTGTAAATATTAATCTTGTTTCATTTTCAGTATATTTAAATGATATGGTCGGTCAAATTTTCACAATGTTTGTATTGACCGTTGCTGCTGCTGAGGCTGCTATTGGTCTAGCTATATTAGTTGTTTTTTTTAGAAACAAAGGAAGTATTCATGTGGACGATATTAATTCACTCAAAGGTTAAATGATGGCTTATTTCATAGTTTTTTTACCGTTAATTGCTTCTTTCGTTGTTGGTTTCTTTGGAAGAAGTTTAGGTGACAAATTATCTCAAATTATAACATGTGTATGTGTAGTTATATCTGCTTTTTTATCTATTTACATTTTTTCTGATGTTGCGCTCCATTCTAAAATTTATAATTATAAAATCCTAAGTTGGATTTCCTCAGGAAACCTGGTGATTAATTGGTCTATATATATAGACACCTTAACTTCTGTAATGTTAGTTGTTGTTACTTCGGTATCGGCATTGGTTCATATTTACTCTATCGGTTACATGAGTCACGATCCAGACAAACCTCGTTTCATGTCCTACCTATCATTGTTTACTTTTATGATGTTAATGTTGGTTACTGCAGATAATTTTTTTCAATTATTTTTCGGATGGGAAGGGGTTGGTTTGGCATCTTACCTTTTGATAGGTTTTTGGTACAAAAAAAAATCTGCGAATGCTGCTGCAATAAAAGCTTTTGTTGTCAATAGAGTAGGAGAT
>Ga0129324_10000333_pt1 | contig 34789 bp, 32 predicted proteins | sample CPBDNA_7_FD_96879 | JGI IMG/M metagenome (GOLD analysis project Ga0129324, IMG submission 96879) | Freshwater to marine salinity gradient microbial communities from Chesapeake Bay, USA - CPBay_Spr_15_0.2_DNA | ecosystem: Environmental > Aquatic > Marine > Coastal | place: USA: Chesapeake Bay...
CATCCTTCATGGTGGTCTGCGTGGTCTGCGCCTCGTGTGCACCCTTGTTGCTCACATCTGAGGCGAATGCGCAAAAAAGTTGGCCATGAGCAAAGATAGGACTACGGCAGAGTGGGCACTCCTCGTCTTGCCGCATGACTCCGATCACCCGCAGCGATCCTGCAGGTGAGAACTGAAAGGCGATTGCCATGCCAAATCCCCGATCACCGCTTCTCGCAGGTGGGCTCCCCACCCAGTACGTCGACGTTGACCCAGCCGAAACCAAAGAGTGGCTCGAATCATTTGACGGTCTCGTTGAGTCCGGTGGCAACTACCGGGCCCGTTTCCTCATGTTGGAACTGCTGCGTCGAGCTGCGGAAAATAATGTTGGAGTACCCAGTCTTCGCAGCACCGACTACATCAACTCAATCGCCCCTGACAACGAGCCTTGGTTCCCCGGAGATGAATTCGTAGAGCGCCGGATCCGCGCCATGATCCGGTGGAATGCCGCCATCATGGTTCACCGCGCCCAGCGCCCCGGAGTTTCCGTGGGTGGACACATTTCAACCTATGCCAGTTCTGCAACCCTTTACGAAGTTGGTTTCAACCACTTTTTCAAGGGGCCAGACCACGCTGAGGGTGCTGACCAAATCTTCTATCAGGGCCACGCCTCCCCTGGTATTTATGCTCGGGCATTTGTTGAAGGTCGCTTGACCGAGACACAAATGGATGGATTCCGTCAGGAACTTTCCCATCCGGGTGGCGGACTACCTTCATACCCGCATCCTCGTCTGATGCCCTCTTTCTGGCAGTTCCCCACAGTTTCTATGGGAATCGGACCGCTCAATGCAATTTACCAAGCTCGTTTTAATAAGTATCTGCACAATCGTGGATTTGCCGATACTTCCGGCCAAAAAGTGTGGGCCTTTCTCGGTGACGGTGAGATGGACGAAGTGGAGGCCGTGGGCGCAATTAGTCTTGCTGCCCGCGAGGAACTGGACAATCTAATTTTCGTGGTGAACTGCAACCTGCAGCGCCTAGATGGACCGGTTCGGGGGAACGGCAAGATCATTCAAGAGTTGGAGTCGCTCTTTCGTGGTGCTGGTTGGAATGTGCTCAAGGTTGTGTGGGGTCGCCAATGGGATGAACTCCTCGCGGCTGATCGTGATGGCGCTTTGGTGAACCTAATGAACACCACACATGACGGTGACTTCCAAACGTATAAGGCAAATGATGGTGGATACATTCGCGAGAACTTTTTCGGTCGCGATCCACGCACGGCCAAACTGGTTCAAGGTTGGTCAGACGACGATATCTGGAATCTTTCCCGCGGTGGCCACGACTACCGCAAGATGTATGCGGCATACAAGTCGGCGACCGAGACAAAGGGTCAACCAACTGTCGTTCTTGCGAAAACTATTAAAGGCTGGACTCTCGGCTCAAGCTTTGAGGCACGCAACTCAACCCACCAAATGAAGAAATTATCATTGGAGGACCTCAAGGACTTCCGTGACCGGCTACATATTCCGATTTCGGACGCCCAATTGGAAGTCGATCCTTACCTCCCGCCGTATTACAACCCAGGACTCAAGGATGAAAATCTCCAGTACATGATGGAGCGTCGACGCCAGCTGGGAGGATCGCTCCCCCAACGCCAAGAAAAGTCACGGCCGCTGGTTTTGCCGGGTGACAAGGTCTACGAAGTGATGAAGCGTGGTTCAGGTAACCAAGCAATTGCCACCACCATGGCATTCGTTCGACTTTTTAAAGACCTGATTAAAGATGAAAACATTGGTGCTCGCTTTGTTCCGATCATCCCCGATGAAGCGCGCACTTTCGGGATCGATTCACTTTTCCCAACAGCCAAGATTTATTCACCGCACGGCCAACAATACGAATCGGTCGACAGTGAATTGCTGTTGTCCTACAAGGAAGCAACTGACGGCCAGATTCTGCACGAAGGGATCAATGAGGCTGGTTCGGTTGCTTCCTTCACCGCCGTGGGTTCGTCCTATTCAACTCATGACGAACCCATGATCCCCGTTTATGTCTTCTACTCAATGTTTGGTTTCCAGCGAACAGGCGATGCTTTCTGGGCGGCTGGAGACCAAATGGTGCGCGGATTTGTTCTTGGAGCAACCGCAGGACGCACGACTCTTAATGGTGAGGGCTTACAACATGAAGACGGCCACTCGATTCTGTTGGCGAGCACCAACCCTGCAGTTGTTTCCTACGACCCCGCGTACGGGTATGAACTAGGCCATATTATTAAAGATGGTCTTCGCCGGATGTACGGTGAAGATTCGGAAAGCGTCTACTACTACCTCACGGTTTACAACGAGCCCTATGTTCAACCGGCCGAACCGGAGAACGTAGATGTTGACGGAATCCTCAAGGGAATTTACCTACTGAACGAATCAACAGTGACTGGGCCGAAGGCTCAGATTCTGGCCAGTGGAGTTGGGGTCCCCTGGGCACTCAAGGCCCAGGAATTGTTGCGCGAAGATTGGGGGGTCAGTGCAGATGTTTGGTCTGTAACCTCGTGGAACGAGTTGCGTCGTGATGGTTTGAGCGTTGACCGACATAACCTGCTCTACCCCGAGCAGGAGCCCCAGCAGGCTTATGTCACCAAGCGACTTGAGCACACCAGTGGTCCCGTCATTGCGGTTTCTGACTTCATGCGAGCCGTGCAGGACCAAATCGCACCTTGGGTTCCTAATGATTTTGCCAGTTTGGGCACTGACGGTTGGGGGCTCTCTGATACTCGAGGAGCGCTGCGTCGCCACTTCCTCGTTGACGCCGAGTCAATCACCGTTCAAACTCTGGCATCTCTCGCTGCATCGGGTAAGATTGAAAAATCAATTGTTGCGCAGGCAATTAACAAGTACCAACTACTAGACCCTGCGGCAGCGGATGCTGGAAATACGGAGGGTTCAGGCTGAGCATGAGCAAAGATCCCAAGCGTTTTTTGCGTTACCTAGAAGCCGAACGCAAAGCATCTTTGCTCTACCGCCAGCTCTCAGAAACGGTAACCGGGGATCGCGCCGAAGCCTTAATTGAGCTAGCAGACATCGAAGATGCTCATGCAGAACACTGGCTGGAAAAGCTAGCCGAATACGGCGTGGAGATTCCACCCGCACCAACAACCCTTGACCCAGCAGATCAAAAACTCGTAAACATGGCGCGCGCAACAGGCCTCAATAGTGTTTTGGGCACACTTGAGGAAAATGAGGGCGCTGACGCAGGCATGTACGACGATGAACCCGAAGCGTTAGATTCGATGCCAGTTGATGAACGTGAGCATGCGGAAGTTTTTCGCAGCATGATGCAAGGTGCACCCATTCCGACAATCACATCACGAGCAACAATGTCGTCAAAAGGAACGGAACCTTGGCACAAAGTTGATACTTCTGGATCAGTTCGCGCCGCCGTCTTTGGTATCTCCGATGGATTGGTTTCTAACACCGCGCTCGTCATGGGTTTCGCCGGGGCGAGTTTGAACGGTTCCCTTGACAACAGCACTGTTCTTTTCGCTGGGCTGGCCGGCCTGCTTGCGGGAGCGTTCTCCATGGCGGCGGGTGAGTACGTCAGTGTGGCTAGCCAGCGTGACCTATTCCAGCGTGAAATTGAGAAGGAAGCCATCGAGCTGCGAGATAAACCTGAAGAAGAAGCGAAAGAACTCGAACTTATTTACCGGGCTAAAGGACTCGATAGAGCCCAAGCAAAAGCCGTGTCGGACAAAATCATGTCCGATCCCAAAACTGCCCTAGACACATTGGCCCGTGAAGAACTAGGGCTGAATCCCGATGAACTCGGTTCACCTGTCAGAGTCGCCATGTCAAGTTTTATTGCATTCACCATCGGTGCGAGCGTTGCAGTTATTCCCTATGTTTTCCTGCAAGGTTCGGCTGCATTTTTCACCGCAATTGTTGCGGCCGTGATAGCACTGTGCGTCGTTGGCGGCCTTGTTGGAAAGTTCTCCGGTCGAGGAATTGTCTTTAGTGCAATGCGTCAATTGATGTGGGGGGCGGGCGCTGCCGGTGTCACCTACCTTGTTGGTTCAATCATCGGTGTTAACACAGGCTAATGAGCCATTTGTGATGGAAAATCTCGATTCCTTGATCACCCGCATGCAGGCTGCGTCAGGGGACCTGGGAACGCTAGCGGTGAAGCGAATGGAAATTTTTCCCTGGTACCGGGAACTCAGCGCCGATCAGCGTGCTTGGGTTGCCGTAGTTGCCCAGGCTGGCATCGGCGCATTCATGAAGTGGTACTCCGATTGGGCAGAATCACCGGACACCACGGTCCCAAAACTCACAACTGACGTATTCGGGGCAGCACCACGTGAACTTGCCCGCGTAATTTCCCTTGAACAAACAGTTGAACTGGTGCGCACCACCATCGATGCAGTGGAAAGCCAACTCGATACTTTCCTGACCGGCGAAGATCTAGCCCATGCCCGTATAGCAACTTTGCAGTACTCCCGTGAAGTCGCATTTAGTGCCGCCGAAGTGTACGCGCGGGCAGCTGAGGCACGAGGAGCCTGGGATGCCCGCTTGGAAGCACTAATTCTTGATGCCTTGATTCGAAGTGACATTGATAGTGAAATTCTCAGCCGGATTGCCGCCCTTGGCTGGTCCCAAGATCGACCGGCACTTGTCTTGGCCGGATCACCACCGGATTCAGACAATCAGGAATCCCTTTCAGTGATGCGCCGAGCCGCCAGAAGTCACTCCCTGGACCTACTCACTGGAATTCACGGGCCCGTGATGTTGGTAATTATTGGCGGTGCCGGTCTGGACCCACACGTATCCCACCGGCTGATGACCCCCTACTTCGGCCCAGGCCCCGTCGTAGTTACTGAGTCGGTCAACGGACTGGCAGAACTAGGAGTTGCCGCCCGAATGTGCGTTTCCGGGGTCGCAGCGGCGCGGGCATGGCCCGATGCTCCACGTCCGGTATTCGCCGGGGAACTACTTGCCGAGCGAGCACTCATGGGTGAGGTCAATGCCCGCTCACAGATCATCGAAAATATTTTTAACCCGCTCAATTCTGACCCCAATTTGCGGGATACCGCTGAGAGTTACCTAGAAAATGGGCAGTCCCTTGAGGCGAGCGCTCGAGCTCTTTTTGTCCACGCCAACACGATTCGCTACCGAATCAAAGGAATCAGTGAATTGATCGGTTACGACCTCACCGATCCACGGGATGCATTTACTGTCCGGCTGGCTCTGGTTTTCGGCCGAATCAATCAGAATATGTAAGGTATTGTAGGTTTCCTACAAGGATCTAGGCAAAATCTTGGTGCCAAGGCAACGAGAGTTGGCGGTTATCTACGTAAAGGTAGGCACGTGCTTGTTGTTGTAGCGCCCGGACAGGGCACCCAGACTCCCGGATTCCTCACCCCTTGGCTCGACGTTCCCGGCGTCGCTGAGCGCCTTAATTGGCTCTCACTCGTGAGCGGGGTGGATCTGCTCGCACATGGGACCACCTCCGACTCTGACACCATCCGAGACACGGCTATTGCCCAGCCACTCATTGTTGGCGCTGGCTTGGTGACTCTTTTGAGCCTGTTCCCCCACCCCTCGGCCGCGTTTGCATCCATTGGCGCTGGCGCCGGGCACTCTGTTGGTGAAATCACCGCGGCCGTTGGTGCCGGCGTTCTCACCGCAGAACAAGCCATGGTCTTCGTTCGCGAGCGCGGTAAAGCAATGGCCAAAGCTTCTGCAGTTACCGCGACCGGCATGGCGGCGGTCCTTGGTGGGAAGCAAGAAGATGTCATTGCTGCAGCTACGCAAGCCGGATTGACCTGCGCGAACATCAATGGGGCTGGTCAAATCGTCGTTGCAGGGACAACCGCGCAACTTGAAAGCTTCGTGGCACCAGAGGGTGCGCGAGTTCGAGCATTGGAAGTTGCCGGTGCATTTCACACCGAACACATGGCAAGTGCCAGCGCAACGTTGGGCCGGATTGGCAACGCGATGAGTACCCATGATCCCCGAATTCGTTTGATTTCAAATGCTGACGGTCAAGTTGTTCACGACGGCCGTGCAGTTGTTCGTCGTTTGGTTTCCCAGGTTGCTCAACCCGTTCGTTGGGACCTCTGCATGCAAACAATGCTTGACCTAGGTGTCACCGCCATGATTGAAATCCCACCTGCGGGCACACTGACGAACCTGGCCAAGCGTGCAATGCCCGAAGTGGAGACCCTTGCACTTAAAACACCTGATGACCTCCCCGCAGCTTGGAAGTTGATCGAAAAACATGGAGTGAAATCAACAATTGAAACTAGTCCCACCTGGCGACTCATAATTTCACCCGCGAAAGGGATTTTCACAGCAGCGAACATCACATTCGCCGAAGGAGATTCACTCCAGCCCAATGTCCACATTGGATCAATTCAAACTTCACGCGAACTCATTCCGATTCATGCACCGCATGGTGGCGTCGTGATTGAGTGGCTTGTCCATAGCGGTGATCCGATTTCCCCCGGCGCGCCATTGCTTCGTTTGCACCCAACAGCACAGCCTGCCTAGTAATCCGACCCATAGCCAACTAACTGCCCATATAGAAAAAGGGAAAACATGCCAACGCTTAACACTGTAACCGGCGCCAAGCATGCACGTATTTATTCGGTAGGCACCTACCGTCCCAGGCGCGTCGTCACTAATGCCGAGGTGTGCGAACTCATCGATTCATCTGATGAATGGATACGTGAGCGATCCGGGATCACCGAGCGGCGGTGGGCTGGCGAGGGCGAATCAGTTGTTTTCATGGCTGCTGAAGCAGCAAAAGTTGCTATTGAGCGGGCCGGGATTTCCGCGTCAGATATCGGACTGATCATGCTGGGAACCGTTTCGCACCCCTACGCATTTCCATCCGCCGCCGTTGAGGTTGGTGAACTCATCGGTGCTCGTGGCGCCCCTGCATTTGATTTCTCCGCAGCATGTGCTGGTTTTTGTTACGGAGTCGGAATGGCTTCCGACCTCGTCCGTGGCGGCAGCGCGAAATATGTTCTGGTGATTGGTGTGGAGCGCCTCACCGACCTTGTAGACAAATATGATCGCGGTACATCATTTATTTTTGCCGATGGTGCCGGCGCTGTTGTCATTGGTCCGTCTGAGACCACAGGGATTGGACCTATCGTGTGGGGTGGTGACGGAAGCCAGAAAGATGCAATCACGGTGAGCGCATCACTGACCGACTACCGAGATGGTCTCGTTACCGAGTACCCCACGGCAGTCATGGCCGGCCAACAAGTATTCCGTTGGGCTGTGGGTGAAATGCCGAAAGCAATCAACCAAGCCCTCGACATTGCTGGCATCACCGCCCAAGACCTGGACGTCTTCATTCCACATCAGGCCAATAATCGAATCACTGACGCCCTAGTTCGCGCGCTGGATCTCCCCGAGAGCGTCAAGGTCGCCAGGGACATCGTGACCACGGGAAACACCTCCGCAGCATCCGTACCTTTGGCCATGGACGCCATGTTGCAGAGCGGGGAAGCAAAATCAGGAGATACCGCGCTCATCATTGGGTTTGGATCAGGCCTTGTTCACGCAGCACAGGTTGTTACGCTCCCCTAGGTTTCCGCACAACAATGCGGGATAACAACACTCCACAATGAAAGGTATGAAATGAGCCAGGAAGAAGTATTAAGCGGTCTTGCCGTGATCGTCAACGAAGTTGCCGGTGTTCCCGTTGACCAGATCACACTGGAAAAGCGATTCGTTGATGATCTCGATGTTGATTCGCTTTCGATGGTAGAAGTAGTCATGGCAGCAGAAGACAAATGGGGCGTGAAAATCCCTGACGCTGATGCAAAGAATCTCGTCACCGTCGGTGATGCTGTGTCATACATTGAGGCAAATTCCTAAATCGAATCCAAATGCCCAATGTGTGGATAGTTAAGCAAAACAACTTGGTGTGGCCAGTGTCAATGGGGTCAATGAACTTCTCACTGACACTGGCACCCACTAATAATCGCATCAAAATACTCATTAAATAATCTGGAGGATTACATGTCCCGCGAAGTTGTAGTGACCGGCATGGGGATGACCACCCCTGTAGGTGGCGACGTCGAATCGAATTGGGAAGCAATCCTCGCCGGTCGACCCGGGATTACCTTGATTGACGAACCATGGGTTGAAGACCACTCTGCGAAAATCGCTGGAATTTTGGCCGTGGACCCGCTGTCAATTCTTGAAAAGCACGAAACCCGACGCATGGACCGTTCCCAACAGTCAGCACTGATCGCTGCACGGGAAGCTTGGAATAATGCGGGCTCCCCCGAAGTTGATCCTGAGCGCCTTGGCACTGTTATCGCCACGGGTATCGGAGGCATTACTTCACTGCTTGCCTCCTACGACATTCTGCTCGACCGCGGCCCCTCTCGAATTTCCCCGCACATGGTCACCATGATCATGCCTAATGGCCCTGCCGCAATTGTTGGTTTGGAATTTGGCGCTCGCGCGGGTGTTCACACCCCAGTGAGTGCCTGTTCATCCGGTGCCGAAGCGATTTCCTATGCCGCCCGAATGATTCAAACCGGTCGAGCCGACGTCGTGATTGCTGGCGGAGCCGAAGCCGCCATCCACCCGATCACGATGGCGGGGTTTGCCGCAATGCGCGCGCTCTCCACAAGGAATGACGATCCTCAAGCCGCTTCACGCCCGTATGACATTGATCGGGACGGATTTGTCATGGGTGAAGGAGCCGGAATTCTCATCCTGGAATCCGAAGAGCATGCCCGATCGCGAGGGGCCAAAATTCTTGGACGCTATGCGGGAGCAGGACTGACCAGCGACGGACACCACATTGCACAGCCCGACCCAGAGGGTGCAGGTGCAGCCCGGGCAATTACATTCGCGCTCGCCGAAGCAGGTCTCACCCCGTCAGATATCGGCCACATCAACGCACATGCGACTTCCACGCCGCAGGGTGACATCGCCGAGGCAACTGCGATCAGACGCGCACTGGGTAGTGCCACCGACACTGTTTATGTTGCGGGAACGAAATCTATGACGGGCCACCTACTAGGTGGAGCCGGCGCAATTGAGTCCATTTACAGCATCCTTGCATTACGAGATCGAAAAGCTCCACCTACCGCAAACCTGGACAACATTGATCCGGAAATAAGTCTCAACGTGAGCAATAACGGTTCAGTTGACCTGCCACAGGGTGACATAGCCGTGCTCAATAATTCATTCGGCTTTGGTGGCCATGACGTCGCCGTAATTTTCAGGAGTGTCTAACGTGACCACAACGACGGAAGAAACCCAACTCGACCCACGTTCCCCACTGGTAAGGCTTGCGAAGTTTTTTGACAACGGCGAGTTCGTCACGATCACTCCGATTGATGACAGCGGTGTTCTCTCAGCCGTGGGGACTGCTCGCGGAGTGCACTGCGTAGCTTTCTGCACCGACCCCACCGTGCAAGGTGGAGCGATGGGTTCGGTCGGTTGCCGTGCCATTGTCACCGCTTATGACCGAGCACTGGCCGACTCAGCTCCCATTGTTGGGATTTGGCATTCCGGCGGAGCACGCCTGCGTGAAGGTGTTGCAAGCCTTGACGGTGTCGGTCGCACATTTCTTTCGATGACTCAGGCAAGTGGCAAGGTCCCGCAAATCTCAATTGTGCTTGGCCCAGCAGCAGGAGGCGCGGCCTACGGCCCTGCGTTGACCGACATCGTAGTACTCGGACCAGCAGGTCGAATTTTCGTCACCGGACCTGAAGTTGTGCGCTCTGTTACCGGTGAAGACGTTGACATGGACCGCTTAGGTGGACCTGAACCCCATGGCCGTCGAAGCGGTGTTGTTCATATCACCACCGACAGTGAAGACGAAGCAATCCAAACAGGGATCAAACTGGTTAAACTTTTGGGCCACCAAGGCTCACTTGACCTCAGTAGTGTTGACGACCGTGATCTAGGTGCACTCCTTCCCGAGTCTTCACGCCGCGCCTACGACGTACATCCACTGGTCGAGACTTTCGTTGACGTGGAATCATTCGTTGAACTTCACACCAAATGGTCGCCCAACATTGTTGTTGGTCTTGGTCGACTTGGCGGGCGAACCGTCGGTGTCGTGGCCAATAATCCCTTACGACTTGGTGGTTGTCTTGACTCTTCCAGCGCCGAGAAAGCATCACGATTTGTCCGCATGTGTGACGCCTTCGGCGTACCCCTCGTCGTGTTGGTTGACGTCCCTGGCTATCTCCCAGGGCTTGGGCAAGAGTGGGAAGGAGTTGTTCGTCGCGGTGCAAAACTGTTGCACGCATTCGCCGAATGCGTGACCCCTCGCGTCACCGTTGTTACCCGAAAGGCGTACGGGGGTGCCTTCGTGGCCATGAACTCGTCTTCACTCGGCGCCACCAAAGTATTCGCCTGGCCAAATGCTGAAGTTGCTGTCATGGGCTCCGTTGCTGCCATCCGGATTTTGCACCGTCGCCGCTTGGCCGATGTTCCCGAAGATAGCCGGGAACAAGTTGAACTCGAACTCGCGGCCGAACACGAGGTGATCTCTGGTGGGATCAAACGCGCCGTCGATCTCGGGGTCGTCGATTGTGTTGTTGACCCAAAACTCACCCGACGAGCTGTAGCCCAAGAACTCCTGGACACACCCGGTGCCCGAGGCGCCCACGGCAATATTCCTTTATAAACAGACGGTTCTCCACGCCTAGTCACTTGACCCTTTTGCCGGTGGGGGCTTAGGACACGTTGTGCAGCACCCGAATTTTAGAGTCGCTATGGGCTATCCGGAATGCTTCTAATTCCTCGTCCCAAGGTTGACCGATCAGCCGTCGAATATCCTCGGCAACGGATTCACCCGTTGCCGTTGATTGTACGAGAAGACTGCGCAGACGATCTTCATGCACCATGACGTCGCCATGGGCACCGATGCTCGCTCGGAATAACCCAAGATCAGGTGTAGCCGCAAACCGTTCACCTTCATGACCGGCACTTGGATCTTCAGTTACTTCATATCTCACCTGGCTAAAAGCCAAAAGTGAACTTGCAATTCTCGCACCCATACCTTGTTTCCCAGCCCAAATTATTTGACTGCGAAGTTGACCGGGAACAACCGGCTGGGGCGCCCACTCCATCGGTAATTCGGTTCCCAGAACTTTTGCCAGGGCCCATTCAAGATGGGGGACAATTGGATTCGGACACGAGTGAATGAAAATCACGCCACGGCTGGAAGCGGACTCGGTACCGCCCCGCGAGTAACTCACTGCTGACATGTTGACCTCCTCATTGTGAATGACGCCTTCCCCAGCGATTTCACAATCAGATCAACATTTCTTGACATAGTTTAATTTGGTCCAGTGTACCCCTTGAAAAGCTAGATCCCGAGTTAATTACCGTAGATCGGTGGAATTTATGCTCATTCTCCGCAGATGCTGCCTGAATATGTGTGATGACAATCATATGTTAGGAGGCTAATGAACGACCCAACTCCACCCAAGCCGCTCTGACGCGAGACTATAGTTGCGACGTCTCGACGAAATGTCGATGAAGTGTTAAACAAGGACTCCAATCAATCGTTAGGTGGGTGACATGCCGCTACTTAAATCTGCGGTCGATCCAACCTCGGACGCCTTTGCCCGTAACGCGAACAGCATGCGCCAGCTGGTCAAAGATTTGCGCGCTCACCTAGCAACAGTTTCTCTGGGAGGGCCGGAAGACAGCCGAGTGAGGCACGTCGAACGCGGTAAACTCCTCACGCGAGATCGTATCAATACCCTTCTAGATCATGGCTCACCATTTCTCGAGCTTTCCCCTCTAGCCGCCCTTGGCCTATATGGTGACGAAGCACCAGCTGCGGGCATAGTCACCGGTGTCGGACGGATACACGGTCGTGAAGTTGTCGTTGTTGCCAATGATCCCACGGTAAAAGGCGGAACTTATTACCCAATGACGGTAAAGAAGCACCTTCGAGCCCAAGAGGTAGCTTTACATAACTGTCTACCTTGCATTTATTTGGTTGATTCGGGGGGCGCGTTCCTCCCCCTCCAAGATGAAGTATTCCCTGATCGGGACCACTTCGGCCGGATCTTCTTCAACCAGGCCATCATGTCGGCCCGAGGCATCCCCCAGATCGCTGCAGTTCTCGGCTCATGCACCGCGGGTGGGGCATACGTCCCTGCAATGAGCGACGAATGCGTCATCGTCCGAAACCAAGGAACAATTTTCCTCGGAGGGCCGCCACTAGTAAAGGCAGCGACCGGTGAGGTAGTGACACCCGAGGAACTAGGGGGTGGGGATCTCCACTCGCGCGTGTCAGGGGTGACTGATCACCTTGCAGAAAATGACAATCACGCTTTGCTTATCGTTCGTGACATCGTTGCGACTCTTCCGCCCTCAGCCGAGCCAGAGTGGAGCGTGATCGACAGTTGCGAGCCACTTTTCCCCTCTGAGGACCTATATGGCATCGTGCCGGATGACGCACGCACGCCTTATGACGTGCACGAAATTATAGCGCGAATAGTAGATGGCAGTGAATTCACCGAGTTCAAGTCGGAGTACGGTGAAACGATCGTCACAGGCTTTGCCCGAATCCATGGAAACCAAGTAGGCATCATCGCCAACAATGGTGTGCTCTTTTCAGAGTCAGCCATGAAAGCGGCTCACTTCATCGAATTGTGTGACCGACGCAAAACTCCTCTCATTTTCCTGCAGAATATTTCCGGATTCATGGTTGGTCGCGAATACGAAGCGGGTGGCATTGCCAAACATGGTGCGAAGATGGTCGCGGCTGTGGCCTGTGCGCGCGTACCCAAATTCACCGTAGTCATTGGTGGCTCTTATGGCGCGGGTAACTACTCAATGTGCGGACGTGCATATTCGCCACGGTTCATGTGGATGTGGCCCAACTCGCGTATTTCCGTCATGGGTGGCGAGCAGGCCGCCAACGTCCTGGCATCCGTCAAACGGGACCAAGCCGATTCACGTTCACAAAAATGGGCTGAAGAGGACGAGATTGAGTTCAAGAATGGGGTCCGCGAAAAATATGAAGCTCAAGGCAGTCCCTACTACGCGTCAGCTCGACTCTGGGATGACGGCATGATCGACCCGGTGGATACCCGCCGAGTTTTGGGCATGGCCATAGCGGCTTCCGCAAATGCGCCACTTGAGCCCATTTCCTACGGCGTATTTCGGATGTGAGTATGTTTACAAAGGTCCTTGTAGCTAATCGTGGAGAAATAGCGGTGCGGATTATGCGCACTCTCAGAGAGATGAACATTTCATCGGTCGCCGTATTTAGCGAAGCGGATCGAAACGCTGAACATGTTGCAGTCGCAGACGAGTCCGTCCTTATCGGACCAGCGGATGCTGCTCGTAGTTACCTCGACATTTCGCGAGTGCTCAAAGCCGCCCAGCACACCGGTGCCCAAGCAATCCACCCCGGTTACGGTTTCCTGTCCGAGAACGCGGACTTTGCGGCCGCTTGCGAGGCAGCCGGAATTGTGTTCATCGGACCATCAGCCCAAACCATTGCCTCGATGGGCGACAAAATCGAGGCCAAACGTGCAGTTCGGGCTCTCGGTCTGCCCGTGGTCCCCGGATTCAGCGAAGCAGGCGCCAACGACGCCCGTCTGATCGAGGAGGCCAATAACGTTGGTTTACCCCTCATCATTAAGCCTTCGGCCGGTGGTGGCGGAAAAGGCATGCGAGTCGTGTATTCACTCAGTGAACTTCCGACGGCTCTGGCTTCGGCTCGAAGAGAGGCTATGTCCTCCTTCGGTGATGACTCGTTGCTGTTGGAAAGATTCATTGAAACCGCACGACACATTGAAGTTCAGGTGATCGGGGATCAATTCGGAACGGTGATCAACGCGAGCGATCGGGACTGCTCACTTCAACGCCGGCACCAAAAAGTTGTAGAGGAGGCACCTGCCCCCAACCTCCCCGACAACGTCCGCGCATCCATGCTCGACGCGGCCGTCGAAATCGCACGCTCTGTCAATTACACGGGTGTTGGTACTGTCGAGTTCGTCGTTGATGCACTGAATCCGCTCGATCACTTTTTCTTGGAAATGAACACTCGTCTTCAAGTAGAGCACCCTGTCACCGAGATGGTCACAGGACTTGATCTCGTGGAACTGCAGTTGCGAATAGCGGCAGGTGAGCCACTGCCGATCACGCAGAACGAAGTGAAGGTAACCGGTCATGCCGTAGAGGTTCGGGTGTACGCCGAGGATGGCAATCACAACTTCATGCCGTCATCTGGTCCACTAGTTCGATACTCAGTGCCTGACAACGTCCGCGTGGACTCAGGCGTCCGCCAAGGTGACGTTATCGGGACCAACTACGACCCGCTGCTCTTCAAGGTCATCGCGCACGCTGATACTCGAACTGAAGCCTTCATGCGTATGGACTCCGCGCTGAACAATTGCGTTGTGCTGGGAGTGGCCAACAACATCTCAGTTCTCCGAGCCCTCGTCCAAGATTCGCAGGTTCGTTCGGCAGATCTGAACACCGGACTCATCGAATCCCTGGGCTTAGGTCAAACCCCCATTCACCCAAGCCCACATCAGGTTATCGGTGCTGCCCTAGTTCTGACTAATTCACTTACTCCAATGCAACCAACCACTGCTTGGGCGATAGCTGACGGCTGGAGGGTGGGAGAGCACGCCCAAACATCTTGGTCTTTAACCTCCGGCACCGATCTCAGTACATACGTGACTGTCTCTTCCGATGTTTCCGGTTTTTGGGCCACCGTTGATGGTGGCGAGCCTGTGCGGTGCTCGATCATGCCGCGTCCACCGCTACAGGACTGCTTTTCCGTAGTGGTTAATGAAATCGCTGAAGCATTAACAGTTGTTATTGAAGGCAACCGAGTTTTGGTCGGTGCCGCAGGCTCCTCATGGGAACTTAACCTGCCCGCCGAAGGAATTCAGGATAACTTCGCTAGCGGGGAGCGATCTCTGGACCATGTGCGTTCACCCATGCCCGGTACTGTTGTGGTTGTCGAAGTCAAAGTCGGCGACTCGGTATCAAAAGGGGCTGTATTGGCTGTCGTTGAAGCGATGAAGATGGAATACTCGTTGATCGCACCACACGACGGTATCGTCATTGCAGTCTCAGCACAGGTGGGAAGCTCAGTCGCCAAGGACGCCGTTTTGGCGCAGGTTGGCCCGAATGAGATGAACCCGTGAGCCCCATGCGCAGTCCTTCAATAGTCCCGATGAACAACCTGCCCCGCCGGGTTCGGATCTGGGAAGTCGGTCCTAGGGATGGATTACAAAACGAAGCCTCCATTATCGATACCGGAACCAAGATTGAATTTGTAAACCGCCTATCGGATTCAGGACTACCCGTGATTGAAGCTACGAGTTTTGTTCGAGCCGACCGAATCCCCCAGTTAGCCGATGGCACCGAGGTGATGGCGGGGATCTCGCGCCGTTCGGGAACTCGGTACCCCGTACTTGTGCCCAATATGAAAGGTCTCGACGCGGCACTGGCTGCGGATGCACATGACATAGCGGTATTCGCGAGTGCGACAGAGACATTTGCAGAGCGCAACCTCGGCAGATCCTTATCAAATCAAATGGATATGTTCGCCCCCGTATTAGATCGAGCTCGTCTGGATCACATTCCCGTTCGGGGTTATGTTTCCATGTGCTTCGGCGATCCGTGGGAGGGGTTTGTCGACCCCGCAAAGGTCGTCGATGTCTGCGTTGAACTTGTCGAACGAGGATGCAGTGACGTGAGCCTCGGTGACACGATCGGTGTTGCAACTCCCGGCCAGGTTCAGAAGTTAATCAACATGCTCGTTCTCGCAAGAATTAACGTTGATCGGATTGGTGTGCACTTTCATGACACCTACGGGCAGGCGTTGTCCAATACACTAGCGGCACTTCAGAGCGGGGTATCCACCGTGGACGCATCTGCCGGTGGCATCGGCGGCTGTCCGTACGCACTTTCGGCCACCGGAAACTTAGCGACCGAGGATCTAGTCTGGATGCTCGAAGGATTGGGTGTTGAGACCGGCGTGGATTTAGAGAAGCTCACCGCGACATCGCTCTGGCTAGCGAACTACCTCGGCAGACCTGTGCAATCACGCGTGGGACAAGCGCTCACTCATTAGCGCTCATATTCGGCATCCCATGCTTGGTCGCGATGTCGACTCAAGGATGAGTCGACATCGCGCAGAACACCCTGCTATACTAACGCTCGTTAGTTTGTGCATTGCCTGTCATTCGCAACATAGCCGATCCCCAAGGAGAAATCGTGGAATTCGCATACAGTGCCAAGGTCGAGGCTCTACGGGAGCAGGTCACAGATTTCGTTAACAACACAGTTATTCCGCTTGAGTCGGTCTACCAAACACAAAAACCTGAAATTGGTCCCTGGGACACCCCTCCGGTCATTGAGGATCTCAAAGTCCAGGCAAGGCAACTAGGACTGTGGAACCTATTCCTGCCGGGTGATCGGGGCGCTGGACTCACGAACCTTGAGTATGCACCGCTGGCCGAAATCTCCGGCCGAAGCCCATGGATGGCACCGGAAGCAATGAACTGCTCCGCGCCTGACACGGGCAACATGGAGATTTTCTATCATTTTGCAACCCCTGAAGTTCGTGAACTATGGCTACCACAGCTTCTCGATGGCAAGATCCGCTCCGTTTACTCAATGACGGAGCCGGCCGTCGCCAGCTCCGATGCAAACAACATCAGCCTGCGAATCACAGAGGAGGGGGAAGGGTTCCGGGTTAAGGGCCGCAAATGGTGGTCCAGCGGCGCCATGAGCCCCCACTGCAAGGTGGGCATCGTTATGGGACTCTCTGATCCCGATGGTGAGCGACACAAGCGTCACTCAATGATCGTGGTTCCCTTAGATACCCCTGGGGTCAATATCATCAGGTCTACCAGTGTCTTTGGCTTTAGTGATAGTGGCCATGGCGGTCACGCAGAAATAGAGTATGACTGCTGGGTTCCACGCGACCATCTACTTGGGGACCTCCACAGCGGTTTCGCGATTGGCCAAGCGCGTCTGGGTCCAGGACGCATCCATCACGCAATGCGACTTATCGGCATGGCCGAGCGCGCATTCGACATTATGTGCGAGCGTGCTCACAACCGATTCCCATTTGGGAAAGCAATTGCCGAGCAGGGTGTTTTCCAAGACTGGGTGGCCGAAGCTCGCATCCGAATTGAGCAGGTCCGTTTACTCGTGCTCAAGACAGCTTGGTTGATGGACACGGTAGGTAATCGTGGCGCTGCGGTTGAGATCTCAGCCATCAAGGTTGCTGCACCAAATATGGCCCAATGGGTCATCGATCGGGCCATTGAGACGTGTGGAGGGGCAGGGGTAAGTCAGGATTATCCGCTCGCAGAACTCTACGCCCAGTCCCGCATGCTTAGTATCGCCGATGGACCTGACGAAGTTCACAAGATGAAGATTGCACGACACGAACTTCGTCGGTATGCCACCAGTTCCTGAAGCGGCGATCTCAGCCACCGCCGACGAAATTCGCGAGGCAGCGCTTGAACAATTTGCTCGAGATGGCTATAGCGCTACCAGCATGCGTGATATCGCCAGCAGCGTTGGGATTAAGGCAGCGAGCCTTTACAACCACTTCGGCTCCAAGGAAGCCATTCTCTGGGACCTCACACTGACAGCCTTCGAAGAATTGCTGCGGGGTCGAGATTCAGCGATGGCGAAATTGCCGGATAATCCATCACCTGAAGATCGGCTCGCCTGCTTTGTCACTTCGCACGTCGCATTTCACGCACGTAACAGCAACCAAGCACTTCTAGTTAATAGCCAGCTGGCGGCATTAACCAAAACGCACTACCGCAAAGCTGTTGCCATGCGCGCACAATACGAGGCCACCCTGCGCGAGGTAATCGAGGAAGGCGTTGCCAAGGGTGTTTTTTCAACCACAGACGCGCGAGTCACTACATTTGCGATTCTACAAATGGGAATGGCGGTCTCCGGCTGGTTCCGACCTGCAGGTCCCTTAACCGTCGCTGATCTGTGCAATATTTATGTTGAACTCGCTGCGAAAATGCTCACCCCACTTCCACTCAAGTGCAAGGAATAGAGGAAATAAAAGGATGAACCAAGACCTGCCACAGGCCGTGCTATTCGACTGGGACGGAACCCTCATTGATAGCGGAGACATTCTCCTCCAATGCTGGCATGCGGTGACGACGCTGGTTCTGGGGGAACCATTTCCGATTACGGAGGCGGATCGCCGCAAATTTTTGTCCATGCGCGGAGCGGACAGCTTCCCGCTACTCAGTGATGATCCGGCCGTGGTCGCGAGACTGGAAAATGAGTTTACAGATGCTTACCTCGAATTGGCCTCCTTGCACATCCAACCGCAACCCACCAGCCACAGTCTGCTCCGAAGTTTGCGATCACAGGGGATTGCGGTTGGCCTGGTCACTTCGAAGACTCGACAGCGCTTGAACTGTGACCTCGACGTCTGTGAGATGAATAATCTCTTCGACGTCATTGTGACCGGGGATGATGTCTCCGCCGCCAAACCTGATCCTGAAGGAGTTAACGCAGCATTGTCGACTTTGGGCGCTTCAGCAGAAACTAGTTGGATGGTCGGAGACGGTCCCGTTGATGTACTGGCGGGACGAGCAGGTGGCCTTCGAACAGCCGGAATCAGTCACGGACTACATACCTCTGAAGAACTGATCAATGCCCATCCCGACGTTCTGGTCGCAGATCTTTGGGAATTGGCGTTGAGTTGGGGACTGGAACTCCCACAAACATCGGACAACTCAGAGCATCACTGACGGTTCTTCAGTAGACTTAAATCCTCGGTAGATTTATCGGGCACATCTGAGATCACGTGGAGGTAGAACATGCTGAGCTCGGAACTGCGCATCTTTCAACAGATGGTCCGCGCATTCGCCAATGAAGTGGTAGCGCCGGTTATCGGAACCCACTACGAGGAACGAACCTTCCCCTACGACATCGTTTCTCAAATGGGTGAGTTGGGACTCTTCGGCCTGCCTTTTCCAGAAGAATACGGCGGCTCCGGCGGAGACTATTTCACACTCTGTCTCGCTATTGAAGAACTCGCCCGAGTTGATTCGTCAGTGGCAATCACGCTTGAAGCTGCAGTATCACTGGGGGCCATGCCGATCTATCGGTTCGGAACAGAGGAGCAAAAAAAGCAATACCTGCCCTCGATGTGCAGCGGCGAAATGCTGGGGGCGTTTGGCTTGACCGAGGCTGGAGCCGGTTCGGATGCAGGCGGAACGAGAACAACGGCTACTCAATCTAACGGCGATTGGGTCATAAACGGTTCAAAAGCCTTTATTACCAACTCAGGTACCAGCATTACCGGTCTTATCACGGTAACCGCTGTAACTGGCATACAGCCAGATGGCACCAAAGAGATCTCGTCCATTCTTGTTCCATCCGGCACGCCTGGCCTAACTGTTGGACCTTCCTACTCCAAGGTGGGATGGAATGCATCCGACACTCACGAGTTGGCCTTTGACAATGTCCGGGTTCCCTTGAGTAATCTGGTGGGTACAGAGGGACGCGGGTACGCACAGTTCCTGCGCATCCTCGACGAAGGGCGCATCGCAATTTCAGCGCTGGCGGTTGGGCTAGCACAGGGTTGCTTGGATGAGTCAATTATATACGCCAACACCCGCACCGCTTTCGGTCGCACAATCGGTGCTAATCAAGCAATCGCCTTTAAACTTGCCGACATGGAGGTGCGCGCACACACCGCACGCCTTGCTTACTACGACGCTGCTGCGCGAATGCTGCGCGGTGAGGATTTCAAGCGGCAGGCCGCAATTGCAAAACTGTATTCTTCGGACATAGCGGTAACCAACGCGCGGGAGGCCACGCAGATCCACGGGGGCTACGGGTTTATGAACGAATACCCCGTCTCTCGAATGTGGCGGGACTCTAAGATCTTGGAGATTGGTGAGGGCACCAGCGAGGTTCAAAGGATGCTAATCGCCAGGGATCTTGGTGTTTCCTAGAACCGGTTGTCCGATGCTCGGAAGGCACCCGTTGTCAACCTCACAACATCAGAATGACGGTCTCGGCAACACAGGCTGGCTTTGCCTCCCCTTCGATCTCAATCACAAACGACATACTTACTTGCGTTCCTGCCGAAACGGATGCGACATCCACGATCGACACCACTGCTCGGATTCTCGAATTCACACGAACGGGGCTCGGAAACCGCACCTTGTTGATTCCGTAATTGATCATTGGTCGCCCGGTGTCGAATGCAAAGACCTCATGTCCCAACAAGACGACCAGAGACAGAGTCAGATACCCATGCGCAATCGTCCTCTCGAAAGGGCCATGCGCGGCACGATCGCTATCGACGTGGATCCATTGGTGATCCCCCGTCGCGTCGGCAAATGCGTTGATGCGGGCTTGGTCGATAGTGAGCCAGGCACTACTACCCAACGGCTCACCAATCGCCGCGGTAATCTCTTCTGCACTCGTGAAGGTGCGCATAGTGTCGGTCTCCTTATATTTGATCGAGGTCGGAATTCTAACCTTAACCAAGATCGGACCAAAAAGAGAAGGAGTTTCAGGTGACTCAGCCATCAGAAACCAATGCGCCATCAAAAGACAATGCTCCATCCGTGTTATACGCCGTGAGCGGCGCTATTGCGACCGTGACTCTTAACAGGCCAGATCTGCGCAACCGACTCAGCCCGGACGCGATGGTCATGACCCGCGAATTCTTTGAACAGGCCACGATGGATCCCGTTGTGCGCGTCATAATCATCACGGGTGTCGGTAATACTTTTTGCTCGGGCGCGGACCTTTCCGCTGCCACTTCAGCCGAAACATCACAGGGCAGTTTCGTCAGCTCCGGCCCGGCCGAATTGGTCAAGTTGTTGCGGGTTCTTATGGACTGTCCAAAGGTGACCATCGCCCGAGTGCAAGGTCACGTGGCGGCAGGGGGAAACGGGATCGTCGCCTCATGTGACATCGCAATTGCAGTTGACGAAGCGAAGTTCGCTTTCAGTGAAGTGCGATTAGGGCTAGCGCCAGCAGTTATTTCAGTGCCCTGCCTCGCAGTTATGAACCGGCGTGATGCACAGGAACTCCTACTCACGGGCGACCGGATGGATGCCGCTCGCGCGCTCCGCGCCGGACTGATTACTTCGGTCGTTGCGTCGGACACTTTGGACGCTGAAGTTGATAGGTACTGCTCGATGCTCACGCTCGCGGGTCCTCAGGCAATGGGACACACCAAGGAGCTACTTCGTCGAATTCCTAAGTTGCCTCGGGACGAAGGTTTTGAATGGGCGAGCACACTCTCAGCCGAAGTTTTTGCATCCCCCGAAGGACAGGAGGGCATGTCCGCGTTCCTCGAAAAACGATCGCCCATGTGGGTGCCTAACGCACGTGAAGGAGAAGCGACATCATGACAATCGCAACCCGTGAGTTACTGGTTTTGGAAGCCCAGTTATCGAAGCCGCAAATGATGGCGACCACGCCATACGGACAACGCAAGATCGTTCCCGTACTAGGCGGCACATTTACCGGCGAGAGGCTCAACGGCGTGATCATGCCCGCGGGTGGACACGACTGGGCCTTGACACGAGCCGACGGCGCACTCACCCTCGACGTCCGACTTGTCTTGGAGACTGATGACGGCGCTCAAATCCTTATGACTTACAGGGGTATCCGGACGGGAACCCCTGAAGTCCTCGCGCGCATCGCATCGGGAGAATACGTTGACCCAGCCGAGTACTACTTCCGTATCGTTCCTTTTTTCGAGACAGGTTCGCAGAAATACGCGTGGCTAAACTCCATCATTTGTGTTGGGTTCGGAGACCGCGTTAAGGCCGGGCCGCGCTACACAATTCACGAAGTCCTTTGATTGGGTTTAAACTCGCGTTGTAAACCCAGTGTGATTAACGTCATACTTCGCCGCGTATTGGAGTCGTTTATTACCTTCTGGAACGGTAAATTGGGCCATTCGATCTACACGTGCTCGGCCTGCTCCCCGACAACTCATTTAAATATGTTGATACAACCCCAGCGTCAGACTTGCTCCCCTATACTCACGCTCATAAGCCTTCCGAGAGACCTGAGTCTTTTCGGATTTCACACCTGAGAGAAGGACTGAACTGACATGGCAATCGCAACGCCCGCCCCCCGCGTTTTAGCCGACTTCGCATCGCGAACGGCGATCACCCAAATTGCCCTTGTTGTGGGCGGCGCCGCATTCGTCGGCGTAGCAGCACAAATTGTCGTCCCACTCCCTTTCACGCCCGTTCCCCTAACTCTTCAAACCTTCGCCGTTCTATTGGTGGGCGCCTCCCTTGGATCCCTCCGCGGGGTTTTATCCATGGTGGTCTACCTAATAGTGGGAATGGTGGGAGTCCCTTGGTTTTCTGGTGGCACATCCGGCTTTTCCAATGCGAGCTTTGGCTACATTCTCGGATTCATCTTCGCTGCTTTCATAGTTGGGCGACTCGCAGAGCGTGGAGCATCAACAACTGCACTTCGCAGCGCTGGCCTGATGGTCGTTGGCAACCTTGCAATTTATGCGGTTGGCGTTACCTGGCTCAAGTTTGCAATTGATGTTAACTGGGCAACCGCTTTGAGTTTGGGTGTTGTGCCATTCCTGATTGGTGATGCCGTCAAGATCGCGCTGGCTGCTGGACTCCTTCCACTTTCTTGGAAGGGTCTGGAAAAGCTTCAGATGCGCAACCAGTAATTGGTTAAGGGCTAGTCCAGCGCAGCGAGTACTTCGTCCACCATTGCGGTAGTTGTTGCTGGGTGCAAGAAAACTAGGCGACCGACTGTTTCCCCACGCCAAGTTGACGAAGTAACAAACGCAATTTGTTGGGTTAAAAGATCTGCTGACCATTCGTCATAGTTCTGAGCGTTCCAGCCCGCCCGCCTGAAAAGCACGACGGAGAGATCTGGTTCACGAATGAGTTCAAGGCTAGGGTGCGCCTTTATTTGATCGGCCGCATACCTGGCCATAGTGTTTCCAGCAACAACAGCATCACGGTAGGCGTCAAGGCCGTTGACTGCGAGCGAAAACCAGAGTGCCATGCCGCGGGCTCGGCGGGTTAAATGAAACGCCAAGTCACTTGGATTGAATTCGGTGAGATCACCCGTGTGGATCACGTCAAGATAGGAAGCGTCTTGAGTGTGAACAGCCCTCGCCAAGTGCGGGTCTTTGTAGATCAGCGCTGCTGAGTCAAATGGTGCGAACCACCATTTGTGTGGATCCATGACGAGTGAATCAACTCGCTCAATACCCGTGTACATTTCTCTTTTTTCTGGATCCAACATCCCAGCACCACCGTAGGCGCCATCAACGTGGAACCACCACCCGTGAGCTTCTGCTGAATCAGCGACTGCATCAAGTTGGTCGATTATTCCAGCGTTCGTGGTGCCGGCTGTGGCAACAATTGCCACGACATTGGAAAGATCCTGCTGGGCAAGACCCTGCTCAAGATCTTCACGTGTCATGCAGCCATCGGTTGTGGGTATAACGATCGCACCCATATCAACAATATTGAGTGCGTTCTTAATTGAGGAGTGCGCTTGATCGCTGACAACAACCTGCAATTGGTATAGCGGTTGGCCATTTGCTGCACGCCTGGCCCGTGCCGTGTCACGCGCAACGACCAATGCTGAAAGATTCCCTGCACTGCCCCCGGACACGAATGTTCCACCAGCGCTCTGGGGCATACCAGCAATATCTGCCATTGTTCTTAAGGCTTGATTTTCGGCCATGACCGCACCTGCCGCCTCAAGCCAAGAGCACCCTTGTAATGAAGCTGCCGAAACGACCATGTCGAATAACAGTGAAGCTTTAGTTGGAGCCGCTGGAATGAATCCGAAAAAGCGTGGGCTGTCAGCAGACAAAACTGTCTCGGACAGGTACTTCTCATAGATTCCGAGAACCTTGGCTGGGTCCTTGGGCTCGGGGCCGATGAGACCCTCAAGTGCCTTCCGCATTTCCTCTCGGTCGCCAAAACCGTCGATCGGAGTGTCTTCTATTGCCAGGCGTTCAGTGACATAGGCCAAGACCACGTCTACGAGTGCCTGATCCGGAGTGTGCATGCGGTCTGGTTTGTTGTTTGTGCTCACATCAATCCTTCATAAATCCGCGATGCTGGTGTTGCTCTGCAACGTGGTCGGTGCGCCGTCAGTCTTCCTGCCAGCAGGCACTTGACTACATGTTACTCGCTGGCAGTTTTTGCATTTCGATCCGCAATCACCGCCACAATTGTTGTAGTTGCAACAAACAGCCAAACCCCAAGGCCAATTGCGGTAGCCGTTAAGGCCACCACGACGACCGAATCAAATAATTGATCCAACAGGTTAATTGCGATCGCCATCGAGACAACGGGGAATACGACACCCCACCAGCCAAGGTGAAATGGAATTCCGCCATTTTTCACGGCTCGCCGCATGTCAATCCCAGCGAAGATCGCCCACCAGAGTCCAAATCCGACACTCATTGCCGCCATTATTTCAGCGATCACCAGCAGGTCTTCATTGATTAATCCTGCTTCCACCCCGGATTGAAAAAGCCTGATGATCCCGATCCCGAAGACGCCCGCGGGAGCGAGTGGGATCCACAGTGACGGCACCAGCGGAGATGGCAGCGATCCTTGGGTTGCGATTCGAACAATCAGTAGTGTGAAAACAGCCATGAAAAGCAGTGAACCTATGCCAAGAAATCCGAACCCAATTGCGATCAAGACCGGTGCCTGATCGGGGAATTGTTGGATTATGGGGACCATGGCTATTGGCACGAGAAGGTTCATCACTACGGGAATTAACCAACCACCGTTGACCTTGGCCAGTGGCACTTCAACCCGACTGATCACCGAGGCCCACAACGGCGAATAGATCAGGGCCACAAGTGCGCCCACCACAAGAAAAGCCCCAGCAATACCCAACGCCAGATTTCTCGGCATTGTTTCTGGGCCGACGCTCCCCCAGGCAATTGCTAAAACGAGAAGGCCTGCAGGAAGTGTTGCGAGCATCGCGCCGTGAGCAGGGTCAGCGATCTCATGCGCGAGTTCATTTCTCTTGCGCAATCTGCGAAAATAACGGGGCCACAGCAACACTGCGATTGCCGTTGCCACCCACAGCAGGGCAATTGCTCCCCACAACAGTACGCCCCAATTGACCCGTTCATAGGTGACATACAGAAGGCTCGAGGTTGCCCCCGTCCCCATGACGGAGCCATACCAAGCTGGTTGAGTGTGTAGCCCGGGAAGTTTTTTTTTGCTCCATTCCCAACAGCATATAGCTGCCAAGATACCCCAGGGGGTATATGTGTGCCACGGAAGTCTGTGATGTAGCCTACGGAGATGCTGACTCGCTCAAGCTTAAAAATTAGCCCCCACGCTTGGCGTGAGGCTATGTCGCAGTGGTCTTCGCGGCGCTGGTACGCCGCAGTTTTGTCTGGATTAGGCATTGGATTCTTGATCGCCCTACCCACCGCCGTGATTCCTAACCCAATTTTTGGTCGAGCAATTGAAACAACATGGTGGTCTTACCCCACCGTTATCGCCAGTGCGATTCTCGGCGGTCTTCTAGTTGCCACATATGTTCGCGAGTCAATCTCTGATGAGGAAATTGAGGTCAAGAGCACGGACACCTCCCTTCGAATCGGCACACTCGGTGGGTTCATCACTTTCTTTGCCGTCGGCTGTCCGGTGTGTAATAAGTTGGTTCTCATTGCCCTTGGATCAAGTGGTGCAATTTCATGGTTCGCACCCATTCAACCCTTCTTAGCCGTGATCTCACTCCTGTTCATGTTGTGGGCCTTAAACGTTCGCTTGATCAACCAGAATTCATGTTCCCTAACAGTCACCAAAGTGTGAAACTGCTTTTTAATATCCGACTAGGCTTATCAGATGGAAGACTGTGCCAAACGCGCATATCACCATGGTGATTTGCGCGAGGCTCTCATTGAGCAGGCAATAACCAGTGTCAACGCGGTGGGCGCCGATCATGTCTCACTTCGCGCGGTTGCTGCTGCAGTAGGGGTCAGTCCAAGTGCTGCCTACCACCACTTTGCCGACAAGGATGCTCTCATGGAGGCTGTCCGTGAGCGAGGATTCGTTGAACTTGATAGTTTCATCTTGGCTCAGGTTTCCAACGATACTCGTCAATCCAATCCCATTGAACTTCTTCGACATTCAGCTAATGCCTATATTTCATACGCGGTTGACCATCCGCATTTATTTCACGTCATGTTTTCCGGGGTACAGACTCGACGTCGTCCCGAGTACATTGAAAGTTCAATCCTGTCAACGCTCGCCCATCTCCAGTCCGAATATGGTTTTGCTGAGACCGACTCGCAACTCTTGGAATCTGTCCTCCTCGCATCAGTTCACGGTATCGCTGCACTCGTCATTGAAGGACGGATGAACCGGGAACAAGTACCCGCAGCCGTGGACATGCTGACCACAATTATTGTGAAAACTCCCAAGAAAGAATGAAGAAGGCAATGACACGAAACATTTTGGCAACGAGTGGCGGATTTCTTCCCCGCATTGATTCTGGCGGAGCCCGTCCCGGTGGATTGATTAAGCGAGCCCTTGAATTGACCGGCTTAGAGTGTCCACGGGTTACATTAATTATGACGGCGACCGGTGATGATCCCGGTTACCTTTCCCTCATGTACAGCGCACTTCGGGAACTGGACTGCGTCGTTGATCACTTAGCACTTTTCCCGATGCCCAATCATGAACCCCAGGAAATAATTAGCCGAAGTGACGTGATCTGGGTTGGTGGTGGAAGTGTCGTCAACCTACTCGCCGTTTGGAAGGCCCACAATCTTGACTCTCTCCTACATCAGGCTTGGATTAACGGAACCGTTCTCGCAGGAGTCAGTGCCGGCTCAATTTGTTGGCATGTCGGAGGACCGACAGACTCTTATGGCAAGACACTGCAACCGGCATTGGGCGGACTTGGCATTTTGCCCTACGGCAACGGGGTGCATTACGACTCTGAGAAACAACGTCGCCCATTAGTTCACGAACTTGTAAAAAATGGCGTATTGCCAACAACATATGCGACAGATGATCGAATCGGTATTTTGTATCAAGACACAACGGCAATTGAAGTGGTCACGGATCTTGAAGTTCTGGATCCCGATGGCCCCGCCGCCTATCGGATTGAATTAATCGACGGCATTGTTGTGGAAACGCGATTGCCGGTTGGGCCAATTAACTCGTTTGACAATTGATAAAGCCGCAAAGTAACTCCAGAATTGAGACTGCCAACAGTCGAACGGTTCTCCCGTCGGGGGAATCAGCCTGGGCATCAACTTCGGTGAAGTCCACCGAAGTGACCTGTGGACTGTTCCCGATCAGGTAGGCAAAATTTCGAAACTCGTCAGCACTGATACCTCCGGGTGCTGCCGCTGGGCAACCGGGCACAACTGAGCGGTCGCACACATCAACATCGAAATCCACATGAATCGGTCCGCCAGCCGACCCAGCAATTTCCAATGCTTGAGCAATCACGCTCTTCGCGCTGCGATCGCGCAACTCGCTCCGCGGGATAACTGTGATTCCGTAGTCCTTTGCCCTCTGCGCGTACTTGGGTGAATTTGAAAAATCCGCAATACCGATTTGGACAATGTTCGCGCCGTTGAGCCCTGCTCTCACCAGTCGTTGAACAGGAGAGCCATTTGATTCACCGTCTCGCAAATCGTGATGAGCGTCAAAGGTAATCAGACCTGCACTGTTGATCTGGCTACCCCAAATTCCAGTAGCAACGGAATAGGTGATGGAGTTGTCTCCTCCAATTGCTATCACAAATTTGTCGGCGAGTTCCCTGAGCTTTTCCTGGACACGTTGTTCACCCTGTGCATGATCGGGGCCGTTGACATTTCCTGCGTCAAAAACCGCGAGCTCACGCAGATCCTGATCGTGGCTCGTGCAGTAGGTTGAAAAGCGCAGTAAAGCCTCACGCACGGCTTGCGGCGTTGTATCAGCGCGAGTCGGACTGATCGAAGTTTGGTGGGCGGGGACACCCAATAGCGCAACCATCGCAGTGGGATCATCAGTGAAAAGCGCAGCAGCACGGGGCCAGTTTGGGTCTAGGTTCATCTCTTGTCCTTTGATCCGCTGGGCAAACGTCCACCAAGTCGCTTTGTGAGCTCGCGTGCGGAGTCTTGCACAGCATCAACGAGAGTTTGCGAATTGGAGTCGTCAATCGTGCCGTCTCGGTACACAAGATTAATTGCGGCAACCGGTTCACGCAGATGATCAAAGACTGCGGCGGCAACGGAGGAATGCCCTCGCGTTACTAACCCTGATTCAATTGAAAAACCTTGCTTCCGCTCTTTGGTGAGCAGGTCCTTTAATTGTGAGGGATTCTGTGGGCCCTCACCCGTTCGATTTACAAACGAATCTGAACTGGGAAACAGCGCACGAACTTGAGCCGCTGACAGATAGGAAAGCATTGCCCGACCCGATGCCGTGAGTGAGGCCGGAAGCCTCACCCCGATTTCCGATACAACCGTAATCGGTCCCCCCGTACTTTCTTTGAGTAAGTAGTAAGTGTCACTCCCACGCAGAATTCCTAAATGGCCAACCAGTGGAGCAATTCCCGCAACTCTTTTCATCAAGGAAACCAGAATTGGTCGGGCGCGTGATTCAAGTGGTTCGTGCCGCATGTATGCAGAGCCGACTTCGAATGCGCTCACACCTAAGCCCCATAAGGCATTTTCGCTCGGTCCATTTTCGTTCTGTGAATTCCCCGCACTAATGCTGGTGATGGGGGTGACAAATCCTTTTGACTGCATCGCGGCGAGGAGGTGGTACAGCGAGGATTTGGGTATCTCTAATTCGCTACCGATTGTTCTCGCTGGGATCGGACTAGCACTGCGGGCTAGTAACAGCAGTACTTCCAAGGTTCGATTGGCAGCGGGCACCTGGCTCATGAAAGCAGTCTCGCATTTGAGACTCGTAATGTCCATTCGCCCTTTACGCGGGGCTTTATTGCAGCAGACTTTACCCATGACCACGGAAAATCTGATCACACCAACATATGACCCCACCCGCGAGATTCACGCGACTCGCGGCAGCACCCGCACGGCACCGGGCTGGGGACAGGAGGCAGCAATGCGCATGCTGCAAAACAACCTTGATCCCGCCGTTGCCGAATACCCGGAAAAATTGGTTGTATACGGGGGCACGGGCAAGGCAGCCCGCGACTGGCGCAGCTACGACGCCATGATTCGCAGTCTGCAAACACTGAAAAATGACGAAACGATGTTGGTGCAATCAGGACGCCCCGTTGGAATCATGCAAACCCATGAGTGGGCACCCCGTGTCCTGATCGCGAATTCAAATCTGGTCGGTGATTGGGCGAACTGGCCCGAGTTCCGTCGACTGGAACATCTTGGGTTAACCATGTACGGCCAGATGACCGCTGGATCTTGGATCTATATCGGGACACAGGGAATCCTGCAAGGCACCTACGAAACTTTCGCGGCCGTTGCCCAAAAAAAGTTCGGTGGGACATTGGCCGGGACTTTGACATTGACCGCAGGTTGCGGCGGCATGGGTGGCGCACAACCACTCGCGGTCACCATGAATGAAGGTGTCTGCCTTGTTATCGACATTGATCCAAGTCGCTTGCACCGTCGCGTCGTTGACCGATATCTCGACGTTGTTGCCGACGACATTGAACACGCACTCAAACTCGTACTTGACGCCAAGAAAAACCGCACTGCGCTCTCTGTCGGTTTGGTTGGCAACGCTGCAACACTGTTCCCGGAATTACTTCGTCGCGGTGTACCTATTGACATCGTCACCGATCAGACTTCCGCCCACGATCCACTGAGTTACATTCCCGAAGATATTGATTTCGGTGATGCACACGAATACGCAGACAAAAAACCAGATGAATTTACCGAGCGAGCCCAACTGGCAATGGCCAAGCACGTGGAAGCGATGGTTGGCTTCATGGATGGTGGAGCAGAGGTATTTGACTATGGAAACTCGATCAGAGATGAAGCTCGAAAGGGTGGCTTCAACCGAGCTTTCGCCTTCCCAGGATTCATCCCGGCCTACATTCGTCCACTTTTCTGTGAAGGAAAAGGCCCGTTCCGTTGGGTTGCACTTTCTGGTGACGAAAAAGACATTTACAAAACGGATCAGGCAATCTTGGAACTTTTCCCAGAAAACGATCACCTTCGCCGCTGGATCACAATGGCCCAAGAACGTGTTGCCTTCCAAGGTCTTCCCGCTCGCATCTGTTGGCTGGGTTACGGTGAGCGAGATAAAGCCGGCGCCAAATTCAATGACATGGTTGCCAGTGGTGAACTCTCAGCACCGATCGTGATTGGTCGCGACCATCTTGACTGCGGGAGTGTCGCCTCCCCTTATCGCGAGACCGAGTCAATGCTCGACGGCTCTGATGCGATAGCTGACTGGCCCTTGCTTAACGCAATGGTCAATGTCGCATCAGGTGCTTCCTGGGTCTCCATTCACCACGGCGGCGGTGTTGGTATCGGTCGATCTATTCACGCTGGCCAGGTCACCGTGGCTGACGGCACAGAACTCGCTGGTGAAAAGATCAGGCGCGTGTTAACCAATGATCCAGGTATGGGTGTAATCCGGCACGTTGATGCCGGGTACGACATTGCTTGCGAAGTAGCCGAAGAAAAAGGTGTTCGCATCCCGATGACCGAAGGTGTAGGCCCGCAAGCGTGATAACTCTTGTTCGCAACATTGGTGAGTTGATTACCAATGACGGATCTGGCCCGTATCGAAAGAGCGGGTTTGCATTCACCTTTTCGAGTGGACTCATTAATTGGGTTGGACCGGAGACTGATGCACCTGATCATTGCGATCACGTAATTGATGCTGCCGGCTGCGCGGTTCTTCCGGGTTTTGTGGACTCCCACTCACATCTCATTTTTGCCGGTGATCGCTCTGCTGAATTCGCCGCGCGAATGAATGGTGAGACCTATGCTGCAGGTGGGATTCGCTCAACGGTTGCGGCAACACGAGCCGCAACCGACACCGAACTGCGGTCAAACTGCGCATCGCTGGTTGACGAGTTTCATGCCAGTGGAATCACCACCTTTGAAATCAAGTCCGGGTACGGGCTTGATGTGGAAAACGAAGTTCGCAGCCTGCGCATTGCCCAGGAGTTCACTCCGGAGACTACATTCCTGGGCGCGCATGTCATTCCCCGTGAGTTTGCGGAAGACCCGGATGCGTACGTCGACCTGATCTGTGGCGAAATGCTCACGGCCGCACTCCCCTATTCCCGTTGGATTGACGTTTTCTGTGACAAGGGTGCATTTAATCCCGATCAAGCTCGCAGGATCCTTCGCGCCGGTGCTGATGCAGGACTGCTCGTGAAATTACACGCGAACCAAATCGAATCTATTGGTGGAATTGACGTGGCCTGCGAACTGAGTGCCATATCCGTTGATCACTTGACACACACCTCTGATTCCGAACTCAATAACCTCGCTGGTGCGGGAATAGTTGCAACGCTACTGCCGGGCGTTGAGTTCTCAACCCGTTCTGACTACCCCGATGCCAGGAGATTTTTTGATGCAGGGGTTGAAGTGGCGCTCGCCACCGACTGCAATCCCGGCAGTTCATTCACCACTTCAATGCAATTAATGATCGCCCTTGCCGTTCGTGAAATGCATATGAATGTTGACCAAGCGATTCGCGCAGCCACACTGGGTGGCGCGCATGCACTTGCACGCACCGACATTGGCGTGATCTCTCCCGGCATGAAAGCTGACTTCATAGTCCTTAGCGCTCCGTCAATTGATTTTCTCGCGTATCGTCCGGGTGTGCCGCAAATAGCCCACACCTACTTGGCCGGAAAGGCACTCACCACATGACACAGACTGTAATTCTCGGAACTAATCCGCCAAGTATCGATGAAGTAATCGCCGTTGCCCGTGGCAATGCTCAGATCCAGATCAGTCCCCAAGCACTCGAAGCAATGGCGGTCAGCCGTGCATTCGTGGACAAACTCGCCCACCAAGAAACACCCGTCTACGGAATCTCAACCGGGTTCGGTGCACTGGCCACCCGGCATATTCCCCAGGAAAGTCGAGTCCTGTTACAGAAATCGCTGATCCGCAGCCACGCGGCCGGGTCAGGCAATGAAGTTGAGCGTGAGGTTGTCCGAGCAACGATGTTCCTTCGGCTCAAGACTCTGACATCGGGCCGCACCGGTGTTCGCCCAGAAGTTGCCCAAACCTATGCAGCGATACTCAACGCTGGGATCACCCCGGTCGTCTATGAGTTCGGTTCACTGGGTTGTAGCGGTGACCTCGCGCCTCTGGCTCACTGTGCACTGGTCGCCATGGGTGAAGGAGAAGCCCGAAATGCCGACGGTGATTTGGGCGATGTTGCCTCACTGTTGAGTGCAGCAGGGATTTCACCCCTTGAGCTCAGAGAAAAGGAAGGCCTTGCCCTCATCAATGGGACCGACGGGATGCTCGGCATGTTGATCATGGCTATTGCTGACCTTGAAGGTCTCTGCGATGCAGCAGACCTCGGTGCCGCCATGAGCGTTGAAGCGTTGATGGGAACCGATCAGGTGTTTCGTCCTGAACTGCATCAACCCTTACGACCACACGTTGGCCAAGCGGTCAGTGCGGCGAATATGTTTGCAGCCCTCGCGGGATCACCGATAATCGAAAGTCACAAATTAGACGATGATCGAGTCCAAGATGCCTACAGCCTGCGGTGCGCACCCCAGGTCACCGGCGCCGTTCGCGACACAATCGCGCACGCAAAAAATGTTGCTCACAATGAATTAGCAGCGTGTATCGACAATCCGGTGATTCTTCCCACAGGAGAAGTAACAAGTAACGGGAACTTCCATGGAGCTCCGGTCGCATATGTTCTGGATTTCCTTGCAATTGCCACTGCTGATCTTGGATCAATTTGCGAACGTCGCACTGATCGGCTTCTCGACAAGAATCGAAATCACGGCCTGCCACCATTCTTGGCGCATGACCCCGGGGTTGATTCAGGGCTCATGATCGCGCAGTACACCCAAGCTGGTTTGGTCAGTGAATGCAAGCGCCTAGCAGTGCCGGCGAGTGTTGACTCGATCCCCAGTTCCGCGATGCAAGAAGATCACGTCTCCATGGGATGGCACGCGGGACGGAAATTACGCAGTGCCATCTCCCATCTCACCACGATCATTGCTATCGAGTTCATGGCCGCAGGTCGGGGCCTTGAACTGCGCGCACCACTTTTGCCGGGTCCGGTAACCCAAAAACTCCTGCACGAACTACGCAGGACGACTACGGGTGCTGGTCCTGATCAGTTCCTAGCGCCCGAGATACAGGCAACCCGAGAGTTCATCATGTCACGGTTTTTAACCTCAACACTGAATTACTAATCCTGAATTAGTTGAGGCCGCCAAGAAATTCCCAGCGGCCTCACCCCAACATGCAATCAAGTTATTCGGGATCAACTCACACGGGCAGCGTGGACTTCAGCATCTGCAACAACTTTCTGCAGTTGCGTACCCGCCGCGGTGAGTTTGCCATTCCACTCATTTGCCCGGACGCACCACATGACAGCTTCCTGAGCTTCTTCTAATTCACTGCGTGACTGAGCTGGGCCGGCATCCCCCAATCGATTCAACACTCGATCTGCTGCAGCAACCCACTGCTCAGCCAGTTGAAGGTGTTCAATTTCTTTTGCCAGTTGCCGGATTTCGGCTCCGGGGTGCACCTGCGTGGGTTCAATACTTTTGACCTGCGCTTCTGCGCGATCAACAGCGTGCAGAAGTTCGTCTCGCATTACTGCATGAATCTGGGATTTTCGAATCGTAGTTCGCAAGTTTTCGCACGACGCTTTGGCATTATTGCGAGCCGCAAAAAAGCGATCCTCGCTCCGGTTGCCCTTGTACTTTGCCTCAATCCGGCTGGTACGACTGGTTGTTGTATTGCTCATGGCAGTTCCTTCCCAGTAGGTGCTCTCACAGATGAATTACATGAGTCCATTGTGCACCCGATGCCGACTTTTTTCAGGCTTTACGGCATGGCGGAAAGTCCACCATCCACGATTAGCTCCTGACCGGTCATGAAACTTGAGGCATCACTGGCAAGGAAAAGCGCAGCAGCAGAGATTTCCTCGGCTCGACCCCAACGACCCATGGGGACCCGAGAGAGGGTTCCCGCTTCGGCTTCCTTAGTCTCCCGAAGAAAATCAGTGAGATCTGTCTCAATCCACCCAGGAACCAAGGAATTGACCCGAACACCCTGGCTGGCAAGCTCGAGCGCCAGGCTCCTGCTGAAACTGATTACGGCAGCTTTGGCGGCGCCGTAGTGGGACATGAAAGGCGATCCTCGAAGTCCAGCAACCGATGACACGTTGATCACCGATCCATTCCCAGAATTAACCAATCGGGGAATTACTCCCTGGGTCAGGGCAACCAGTGAATCAAGATTGAGATTCATGGTCTTGCGCCAGCCCGAAAGACGCATTTTCTCGGTACTTGCCATGAAGGAGTTCCCGCCAGCGTTATTGACCAATATGTTGAGTTCATCGAAGTCCAAAGCGGTGCAGATCGACTCCGCCGCATCCTCTGCGGAAAGGTCCGCGGATATCACCTGTGCGGCGCGACCAAGCGCCCTAATCTCCTGGGCAAGGTCTTCTAATTTCTGCGCATCCCGGGCCACTAGGGCAACATCGGCGCCCTCTTGGGCAAAGCTCAGGGCAATCGCCCGACCAATTCCGCGCGATGCACCCGTAATAAGTGCGGTTTTCCCGGCAAGAACCTGTTCGGACATAAGTATTCTCATTTCACTTGGTAAATAATGTAAACATAGTTTAGCGGCTCATTAG
>Ga0129324_10000334_pt1 | contig 34786 bp, 33 predicted proteins | sample CPBDNA_7_FD_96879 | JGI IMG/M metagenome (GOLD analysis project Ga0129324, IMG submission 96879) | Freshwater to marine salinity gradient microbial communities from Chesapeake Bay, USA - CPBay_Spr_15_0.2_DNA | ecosystem: Environmental > Aquatic > Marine > Coastal | place: USA: Chesapeake Bay...
CCATCTTTATCTCTGTAAATGGCTACATGATGATTGTTTCCTGTGCTTACAAAATCAGCAGGTATTTTATTACCAAACTCGTCCAAAATATCATTTCCAAAGTGGTCTTTTTTATGATGCAAGGGTTCTGCATTACTAACTCCTGTAATGGTGACTCGTTTTAACTGAATGCCTTTTTCTCTATTTAACCAAATAGGATTTTCCTCTAAATTGGAAAAGGCCTTCTTTTTGTCTCCACCAAATTCATCCAATCGAGCTTGTAAAACGGCTTGAGCACCTCTGTCAATTACTTTTTCAATTTTTAAATCTGGGCTTACTTCTTTTCTAATGGTGTAGAACTCTTCTATGGTTACACATTTTACTTTTTCGGGTACTTTCTCTGTTTGAGACTGGTCTAACCAAATTGGATTTTTTGCTAGTGCATTCTGACCTGTAAAGGCCTTTTTGGGGTTGCCTTCAAAAGTTTCCAGACGTTGTAGTAAAGCTAATCTTGTTTTTGCATGGGCTACGGTTTGAATTTTTTCATAATCAAACGAAGCGCCTACATTTTCTATTTTAGCCACAAAACGTTTCTTTTTCCCATAAACGGTTTCTTTGTGCAATTGCCCTCTTGGGGTTAAGGTGTCTTGAACATGTCTTTTCCTTCTAGATTTTGTTTTATTTTTATTACGGGTTGTCACCTTGTTTTTGGCTTTAAACGATACCAATGTACTCTCTAAATGCTTTTTAGCCTCAGTACGAAACACTTCTAATGGAATGGGGGGCTTGATAATTCGTTTTCCATTGATTGGAGTGGTCTCTTTATCCTCTATTCCCTGAATACTATTATGTAGTTTATGATTTTCATCATGTCTCGCGCTTAAGTAATTAAAATATTGCACATGACTTGGGCGAGTAAAAGCCACTGTTATAGCATCCATAATATGATGGCGGTGGTCGTTGCGTTTTGTCCAATCTTTAATCTTACTGACTGTTTTCCCATCTTTGGTTTGCTCATATTCCACCAAGCCCAGTTTCTCATACTTTTCAAAGTTTAATTCCTTCATCACATTAATAAGACCCCAATCTTGACGCAATTTGTCAGTTACACCTCCTGAAGTAGTATTAACCTTTCTGCAAATTCGAAATAAAAGGTCTGTGGCTTTCTTAGCAATGTACTGACTGTTGCGCAAATCCCGATCAATAAATCCATCGGGGATTTCACTTTCTGTCATTTTTAGTTTAATGTATTTGGATTTGCTAATCTGTTTGTCAGCATAAAGCTTTTCAATTCTTGCTAAATAGGCTTCTTTTTTTTCCTCACCCAGATATTCAGCCACTGCATCAATACCTGTTTTATTCCCTTTTTTCAAATTAAAATCCCTTGCCGAAAGTGTTTTGTTTGAAAAAGAATCGTCAAACAAGCGAGCTTTGGGAATAATGTGTTCCACATCAAATTCTTTGGAAAAAAGCTTTTCTTTTGGAATGTGTGTGTTTGTATAAAGCGTTTTGTACCCATTATTTTTTAATTCCTCCCATAAACGATATTTAATGATGTCGTTTCGGGTTATCCTTACACCAGCATTAAAGGGAGCGATTGATTTTAGCGTTTTCCGAATTTTTTCATGTTCTGCTGTTGCTTTATTAATAGAGCTTGTCATATCGGCTCGTTCTTTTGCACTTTTCTTCAATTCACGGGCTAGTTCTATTCGAATTTCATTGGGTTTCCCATATGCATCAATGATGGCATTGACCACATTAACCAATTGATTTAGAATTTTTTCTACCACGGGGTTTCGTAGGCTGTTTTTTGGCAATAATTCCAATCTATTCTCAAGATCCCGATTTTCATTTTCTTCCTTAGTCAAATAGTTAGAATGTTTATATCCTACTAATGCTGATGATTCTGTATAGTCATGGCCTGCTTTTAAATGAGGAATTATTTTAAGCATGGCTTTAGTACTTAAGCTGCCATAATCATCTTTAAAAACTACTTTGGTCAATAGTTTTGCGTATTCTTCTTTAAAGCCAAAATGTTCGTCGAGCTTTTGGATTAGTTTTTCATTCCCCGTTTTGGAATCATCCCCTTCATAAGAATAGAGCAAATGCCAAAATTGATACGCTGGCTGTTGGGTAAAGGCATGTCCATCCAAATCAGTATCGAATTCTAAAATCTGCGCATTGATACCCAATTCTGTAAAAACTTTTTGAATACCTTCTTTTGTTTCAGTCCCGTTCAATTTACTCCAATCTACATTGTGTCCAGAATGCAGTGCAATTTCTTTAAACTGAGCGTAGAGTGCCTTATTGGTTTCATTCCCATCCAATCCATTCTTAAAGTTTATTTCCCACCCATCTTTTGCCTTTAAATCGGTAAATTTTAATATTTGACTTTCACTTAGCTTTTCTTTTATGTTGAGCTCTCGGAAAAGAATTTGCTTTAACTCTAAATCGGGAGAGCTTTTTTCCTTGGTCAACACATTTTTAAATTCTAAATCATTGAGCTTTTGCCAAATTTTAAATTCTTGAAATAATGGAGAAGATTTGGGACACACTTTTGGGCCAATTATTTTTCGTTTGACCTTTCCATCTTTATTAATTTCTACTTCTTTGCCTTCTAGTTCGCAGACACTTATCAGTCCCTTTTGAGATTTTAATCGACGTTGATAAAAAATGATGATGTCTCGAATATGTTCTTTCAGCTCATGGGTTAATACGGAGTGATGTTTGGCTTGAGTTTCCCAAATGCGTTCAAATTCGTCCAAATAATCTTGACGATAAAACACCTGGTTTTTAAGCCTACTATGGTGATTGTCCTTAATTTGATTGTAGAGGTATTGCCCTACTGTCAAATTTTTAAAATACAATTCCTTACTCCTGTCGCTGATTTTCCCCAAATAACCACTTGAAGCATTTATTTGTTTATTAATTTCCTGAAAAACAATGGTTAGCTGTTCTAAATCTAATTGTTCGGAAAGTCCATTTACACGCCATTGATAGTTTTCCAAGGTCAAATCTTTTCCTTTGATGGTTCTTTTTAGCCCTTCTAACTTAAAAGCCTCTTCACATATTTTATACGTCTGATTGGTACTTTTTTCAAAAAGATTTTGTTTTAGTTCAGGTGTGAGTAATGCTGAATAGTATTGAAGTTGCTTTTTCCAAATTTGATCAAATTCATTTTGTAAGTCAGACCGGTAAAAGTCAGGTGTTCCCTTTTTATCTGTTTTAATGCGTTGAAGCATTAATTTGCCTGGTGTTAAATCTTCTTCATACAACTTTTTAGCCAACGCCATCCCATCAACAGCTTGCCCGTCACCTTCGTCTTTGGCTTTGCGATTACTTTTATACCCTCGCTTTTTATTGATGGCAAAAAATACGCGAGCCAATTCATCCAAAGCAATTGGTTCGTTTGCTGCTTTGGCTCTAAGCTCCCAAATATTATGATGGCTGTTACTCGTTTCATCAGTAAGCTTGGTGTCCTCAGAAAGGACAGCATGTTTGAGCAAAATATTTTTTAGTGCTTTTCTTCTCAATTTGTATCGATGCAAATTTCGTCTTGCCCCTCTTTTGGAAGTTCTGTTAGCATTTAGTGTGGTTGATTTTCCTTTTTGAAAATCGCTTTCTTCATCTGTGGTAAGGGGAATAACACGAACACCCACTTTTTCAATGGACGAATTTCCATTATCCGATTCATGTACTAATGCCCAGCCAATACTGGTAGTTCCGAGGTCAAGTCCGAGTGTTTTTTCCATAAGTAGATTTTTTAGTATATTTGGTATTCAATTTGAAGCGAATCACAATAAGGATTATTCCGTTGTGAAAACACTAAGTTGCCTCGTCTTTCTACGGGGCATTTTTTTATCCCTTCTTTTTTGCCTCTAAACGAGGTTCAATATGCTCATACATGGGTTTTAGACTGATACTGTAATCCGGTGATATTGCAATGGGGCAGGTAGGTTTTTATAGTTTTCATAGGCAATGATTTGGGTTAACAATAAAGTAATCTGTTTGAGAGAGAGATGCTTTACTATAGGGGCTTAACTTTTAGTATTTAAATATACAAAAGGATTTAATAATTCAAAAATCACCAACAAAATCAATAAAACCAAGCGGTACTCCAGCAAAGAATTACCAGGAATACTCATCGGGTGGTCCTATCGCCGCCAAAATGGCACTGGAAGCCCCAGAGATCGTCGCAGCACTAGTAATGCTTGCTCCGGCCCTCGATTCAGAAGCGGAACGATACTTCGCTTTGGGGAAATTGGCGGAGTGGAAATTAATAGAATGGATGGTTCCACTTTCGTTTAGGGTAACGCAAATAGAAAAACGCTTTCATGCAGCGGCCTTGCGTTCTCTTGTTGACCAATGGAAAAACATTCAAGTATCGTTTCTATTGCTGCATGGCTGTAAAGATTAACTCGTTTCTTATGTGCCAAATGTCGCTTTTGTGCAAAAGTATTTTTCAAATACCAAATTCACCCTACACACTGTGGGAAGAAAAGGACATGTCTTTCCAATGCAAGAAACAGAAATGGTCAAAAAAGTACTGTAGGTGCAATTAATCAAGCCTCTGCTGCCCGCCGATTCTTTGAGAATTAAAGATTAATAGTCAAAACTGTTAACAAGATCGTTAAAAATCCCCTACTATCTGTTCTTCTTTCAGGCTGAACCATTGTAATTTAGCAATAAAATTAGACCATGAACGATCGAAACAACGATTTGCTTCGCATACGTCCAGAAATCAAAAAACATCAGACTTTTGAGGCAACGGGTGCTGAAGAACGTTTTCAAAACAATACCCTCCGACCGATATTAAAACTCCAAAACCCTTTGCTTGTGGTTGCTTTTCACAATTACATTGCCAAATGGAAAGGGGTGTTTTATAATTTAAATTTAGAAAAAAAGTTGGACTACATTGAAAACGCACTCAACAAAGATCAAAAACTTCGAAACTCCTTGATGGGTATGGTCATTGGGCATTTTACTTTGACAGAATACCACGCCTACTTAGAAAACACCCCTGCCCTAAACAAACGCATGATAAATATGCTGATCAAACGCTTTAAGGATCAATCACAACTATTTGAACAAAAGCTAAATAGGTAAAAAAATAGACTAAATGAAGGATTTACTAAAAGCCTTTCAGCATGCCACAGAAGCCGGAGCATTGGCAGCAACTGATTTTATTGGCAAAGGAGACAAGGAAGCGGGAGACAAAGCAGCAGTAGACGCCCTTCGTTTGGCGTTGAATGCGATAGACTTTCAAGGAAAAGTGATCATTGGAGAAGGAGAAAAAGACAGCGCGCCCATGCTATTTAACGGCGAAATAGTGGGGACAGGAAACGGACCAAAACTTGACATTGCAGTTGATCCGATTGAAGGAACAGCCCTTCTGGCAGCTGATCTTCCCAACGCCATTTGTGTGATGGGATTGGCTCCCGAAGGAACCCTTTGGGATCCAGGAGCTTCATTTTTTATGCAAAAAATCATTGTAGGAAAAAAAGCAAAACACGCCATCGATATCAACAAATCCGTAGCAGAAAATTTGGCTACGGTGGCATTGGCATTAGACAAACCCATCACATCACTTCGGGTCTTTGTACTGGACAAACCCCGACATGATCAGTTAAAAGCTGAGATTAACGCTGCAGGAGCACAAACGGTCCTTTATCCGGAAGGAGATGTTTTGGGAGGACTGCGCGCAGCCTTGCCCAACACAGACATTGACATCATGATGGGAATCGGTGGAACACCAGAGGGCGTGTTGACTGCTTGTGCCGTCAAAGCTTTGGAGGGGGGATTTATGGGGAAACGTGCACCGCAGTTTAAATCAGAAATAGCCCTTTTAAGCGCCGAAAATGCAAATCTTGAGGAAATCCTAACCCTTGATGATTTGGTGAAAGGACCGATAGCTTATTTCTCTGCTACGGGCATTACATCGGGTGATTTGCTGAAAGGAGTGGTAAAAAATGGAGGTGCGCCTGTTTTTGACAGTTTTGTATTGTCTACGAAATCGCAGCCTTAGTCTTTTAGAAGACTTACGCCATTGAGATCGGTAGTGAGCACGCTGCTCATCAGGTCGAAAAACGGACGGATGGCATTAAAACGTTGCGCCACATCTTTTAAAAATCCGTCAGACAAAACTTCTGAGTCGGTATATTTGTGTAGGAACAAGTATTGCTTTTGACGCAAAAGGTCAATGTCTTTGTGTTCTTTTGAAAACCCCTTGGGTGCCACTTTTAGGACATCTCCAGTCAATTTGCCCCATGATTTTGTAAGCTTTGAATCAGCGATTACCCCCCTGAATTCAGTGGCATCGACTTCAAGTTCCTTTCGGATGCGAAAAAGATCTTCTTTGCTAGGGTTCCAAAAACCAGTGGCGAGGAAACTATCCCCCGGCTTGATGTGAAGGTAATAGCCCCCTCTCAAGGCTGGTTTTTCTCGGTGAAAGGATACACCAAAATGTGTTTTATAAGGGGTTTTATCTTTTGAAAAACGAACATCACGATAGATTCTAAAAATTTTAGTCTTTTCGATTCGATCAAAAGTGTTCATTTCGGTTTCCAATTGCGCACTAAAGACTTTCATTTCTGCCTCAAGAGATTTGAAATGCTTTTTATTTGCCTCAAACCAAAGGCGGTTGTTGTTTTGGTCTAATTCTTTAAAAAATGAAAAAATATCGGAGTTTATCTTCGTCATATTTTTTTAATGTTTATTTCTTACGATTCTCGAGTACCTTCACCACATCGGCCAAGCCAAAACCTTTGGCTTTTAATAAAATTAAATAGTGAAAAAGTAAATCTGCAGATTCCGAAAGAAACAATTTGTCATTGTCATCTTTGGCTTCGATTATGGTCTCAACGGCCTCTTCACCAACTTTTTGAGCGATTTTGTTAATTCCTTTTTTAAATAAAGAATTGACATAACTGGCGTCATCTGGGTTTTCTTTTCGATCTTGAATCACCGCTTCCAATTCGGATAGAAATCCATAATTGGCAGTGTTTTCTTCGCCCCAACAGCTGTCAGTACCGGTGTGACAAGTGGGGCCCAAGGGTTTTGCATAGACCAGTAAAGTGTCCTTATCGCAATCTATCGCAATCGACTCAAGCATAAGAAAATTACCACTCTCCTCCCCTTTTGTCCAAAGGCGGTTTTTACTTCTACTGAAAAAAGTAACCTTGCCCGAGCTCTCGGTTGCTGCCAATGCGGCGGCATTCATATACCCAAGCATCAATACTTTTCGGGTTTGAACGTCTTGAACAATTGCGGGAATTAGGCCGTTGGGGTTTTTATTAAAATCAGGATTTATCATGCTGGGCGTATTGCTATTTTTTCTTTAATTAATTGATTTTTAAGCGCAGGAATAGAGATTTCACCAAAGTGAAAAACACTAGCAGCCAGTGCAGCATCCGCTTTTCCTTCCGTAAAGGTATCAATAAAATGCTGAATTTCTCCTGCGCCTCCAGAGGCGATGATCGGGATGTTGATGCTGTTGCTTATTTTCGCTAAAGCTTCGTTGGCAAAACCATTTTTAGTACCATCATGATCCATTGAGGTAAACAAGATTTCACCAGCACCACGCATCTCCACTTCTTTGACCCAATCAAAAAGATCGATTTTGGTGGGTACTTTTCCACCAACCAAATGCACGATCCATTCTCCTTCAATTTGCTTCGCATCCACTGCAACCACTACACATTGGTTTCCAAATGCTGCTGCCAATTCATTGATCAGTTCCGGGCGTTTCACAGCAGCGGAATTAATCGAAACCTTATCAGCGCCATTGAGCAATAGCAAGCGCGCGTCACTAACGCTGCTTATCCCACCACCGACTGTGAAGGGGATGTCTAGGGCTTTTGCCACTCGAAGTACTAAAGCAGCGAGGGTTTTGCGTTTTTGTTCGGTCGCCGAAATGTCCAAAAAAACAAGTTCATCTGCACCTTCTTGGGTATAACGGGTTGCCAATTCGACCGGATCACCGGCATCTCTGAGGTTGACAAAATTGATTCCCTTGACTGTGCGACCGTCTTTGATGTCGAGACAAGGAATGATTCTTTTGGTTAACATTTTAACTATTTAAAATAAATTGTTCTAATTGTTTGAGCGTAATTCTGTTTTCATAAATGGCTTTTCCAATAATGGTGCCTTCACAGCCCATTTCAGATAAACGCCCCAATTCATTGTAATCAGCGATACCACCCGAAGCAATTAAATTGAGATCATTTTTGTTTAATATTTTTTCATACAAATCAAATGAGGGACCTGCTAACATTCCATCTTTGCTTATGTCAGTACAAATTACGTATTCTGCACCTGCGCTTAGGTAATCGGCTAAAAAGGGCATTAAATCCATGGTAGAGGTCTCCAGCCAGCCACTTACCGCGATCTTTTCATCATTTACATCAGCACCTAATATGATTTTATCAGCTCCGTATTGTTTTATCCATTGTTTAAAAAGCGCAGGGTCCTTAACCGCTATGCTTCCTCCAGTTACTTGCTTGGCTCCGGATTCAAAGGCGATGTGTAAATCTTCTTCGGTCTTAACTCCTCCACCAAAGTCGACCTTCAGGCTGGTGTTTTTTGTGATTGATTCCAAAACCTTGTAATTGATGATCTTTTTAGCCTTCGCCCCATCCAAATCGACCAAATGCAAATGTTCAATGCCATGGGCTTCAAACGATTTGGCAATTTCCAAAGGGAAGGCTCCATATTCAATCTTGGTGGAGTAGTCTCCTTTTGAAAGTCGGACGCATTTCCCATCAATGATGTCAATCGCTGGAATGATTCTCATAAATTATAGTTTTAAAAAGTTTTCCAACAAACGGCTTCCAGGTTTCCCACTTTTTTCGGGATGAAACTGAACGCCATAGTAGTTGTTTTTTTGGATTGCAACGCTATAAAGTGTGGAATATTCACTTCGAGCAATGGTTTCATTTATCAATGGAACATAATAACTATGAACAAGATACATATATGATTCCTTTGAAATTCCATCAAACAATCCATCTTGATTGTGTTGTACCAGATTCCATCCCATTTGAGGCACTTTGACCGTAAGTGGGAAGCGCACAACCTCTGAAGAAACAATCCCTAAACCCTCGGTGTCCCCTTCTTGAGAATGTGAACAAAATAATTGCATGCCGAGACAGATTCCCAATACAGGCTGTTTTAAATCCTTTAATAAAAGATCCAATTCGTTTTCTTTGAGCTTGGTCATAGCACTTTTCGCCTCTCCTTGTCCGGGGAATATAATTTTGTCCGCGGCGAGTATTTCCTCAGGAACTTTGGTCAATAGCGCGGCTACTCCCAATCGTTCTAGAGCAAATTGCAGGCTTTTTACATTACCAGCACCATAATCTATAATAACTGTTTTCATTTATAACATTCCTTTTGTAGAAGGCAAGATCATTTTGCTCGAATCTCGCTTTACCGCTACTTTAATTGCTTTTGCAAAGGCTTTAAAAATCACCTCTATCTTGTGGTGCTCATTGTTTCCTTCTGCTTTTATGTTTATATTGGCTTTGGCACCATCAGCAAAGGATTTGAAAAAGTGAAAGAACATTTCTGTTGGCATTTTACCAATCATTTCTCTTTTAAAATCAGCTTCCCAAACCAACCAATTCCGCCCACCAAAATCTATGGCAACTTGTGCCAAGGCATCATCCATAGGCAGGGTGAAGCCATAACGTTCAATTCCCAGCTTATTGCCCAAGGCTAATGCAAAGGTTTCCCCCAAAGCAATCGCGGTGTCCTCAATGGTGTGGTGTTCATCGACTTCCAGATCTCCTTGTGTTTGGATACTAATGTCCATTTGTCCGTGACGTGCCAATTGATCTAACATGTGATCAAAAAAAGCAATGCCAGTGTCTATGGTGCTTTGCCCTGAACCATCAAGGTTTAAGGCAATTGCTATTTTTGTTTCTTTTGTATTTCGGGTTAAGGTTACTTTCCGGTCTCTTAATAACAGTCGTTGATAGATTTCCTCCCAAAGTTGTGTTTTAAGAACAATGACTGGATCCAAAGCAGCATCAGTCACTTCTGCGGCTCCCCTTTCTGTATCGGTATCGATCAAAATTCCTTTACAACCTAGGTTCTTTGCCAACTCCATGTCCGTCAGGCGGTCTCCAATCACATAGGAGTTTTCAAGGTCATAGGCTGGGTTGTCAATGTATGATTTTAGCAGCTCAGTGCCAGGCTTTCTGGTCGGTTGTTGGTCTTTAGGGAAGGACTTGTCAATAAAAACTTGATCAAAAACGACTCCTTCATTCTCAAAACTTTGCAATATAAAATTATGAACAGGCCAAAAGGTGTTTTCGGGAAAACTAGAAGTTCCCAATCCATCCTGATTGGTTACTATAACCAATTCATAATCCAATTCTTTTGCGATTTTGGAAAGGTATTGAAAGACATTTGGATAAAAAATTAATTTATCAAATGAATCCAACTGAAAATCATTTGGTTCTAGTGTTAGCGTACCATCGCGATCGATAAATAATACTTTTTTCATTGATCTAAGTTTTTACAAATGCTCATTAGTTTGTTGTTTTCTTCTGGGGTTCCTATCGTAATTCTTAAAGTGCTTTCACAATTGTGAAGCATGGATCGATTCCGAACTACAACTCCTTGTTTTACAAGCGCATCGTAGCGTTTGTTGGCATCATCGACTTTTATTAAAAGGAAATTGGCATCACTTTTAAACACTTTTATTACAAACTTAAGTGTTGAAAAAGCAGTGGCCATTCTTATACGCTCCGAAACAATCAATTGAATTTGCTGTTCAATGGCCGGAGTATCCTCTAAACCATCAAAAGCAACACTTTGTGTCAGGACATTGATATTATAAGGTGGTTTAATGGTGTTTAAAACGGAGATAATTGCTGCATTAGCAAAACACATGCCCAAGCGTATTCCAGCCAATCCATAGGCTTTAGAGAGCGTCTGACAGACAATCAGTCTTGGAAATTTATTTAATACAGACAAGCCGCCTTCTTGTTCTGAAAAATCAACATAAGCTTCATCAAGAACAACCAATCCATCGAAAAAATCAAATAGACTTTCAATTTCTTTTAGAGGTAAAGCATTCCCTGAAGGGTTATTGGGGCTACAAACAAAAATGATTTTTGTTTTAGTACTTACCCTTGCTTTTATGGCTTTAATATCCAATTGAAATTCCTCGTTTAAAGAAACTTCTTGAATGCTGATGTCGTTCAACTTTGCAAGTACTTCATACATACCATAGGTGGGTGGCAATAGCATCACTTCGTCTTGCGAGGGTTCGCAGAACGCACGAAAGATTAAATCCAATACTTCATCGCTGCCATTGCCCAATAAAATCTGATCTGCATTAACGCTTTTGATTTCTGCCAATTTGCGCTTTAACTTGCGTTGTTGCGGGTCAGGGTATCGATTGTAGCCATTTTCAAAAGGGTTTTCATTGGCATCCAAAAAAATATTTTGAGCCTCAAAATCTTCAAAATCGTCTCTTGCTGATCGATAAGGTGCAATCTTAAGCACCAAAGGTCGTACCAGTTTTTTTAAATCTAATCCTTTCATTTCTTCAATGATTTAAGCCGGAGTGTTACTGCATTTTTGTGCGCTTGAAGTCCTTCGGCGGCTGCCATCTCTTCAATTGCAGGACCGAGGTTCATCAAACCTTCTTTGGTTATTTTTTGATAAGTAATTGCCTTTAAAAAACTATCTAAGTTCACACCACTGTATTGGCGTACATAGCCATTTGTAGGCAAAGTATGATTGGTTCCCGAGGCATAATCTCCAGCACTTTCGGGGGTATAATTCCCAATAAAGACAGAACCAGCGCTTTTTATTCCCTCAATGAATTCTTCTTCTTCTTTAACACAGACAATTAAGTGCTCCGCACCATATTGGTTGGCAAAATCTAGTGCCGTTTGGTTGTCATTAAAGACAATGATTTTTGAGTTATCTAATGCTTTTTGGGCGATATCCTTTCTTTCAATATTTTTCAGTTGTAAAAGCACTGCTTTTTGCGTTTCCTCTGCAATGGCTTTGGAAGTTGTGATCAGCAGCACCTGACTGTCTGGTCCATGTTCTGCTTGAGACAACAAGTCAGAAGCGATAAAAGATGGATCGGCAGTTTCATCTGCGACGACCATCAATTCACTAGGACCAGCTGGCATATCAATCGCTACATGATATTGTGTTGCTAATTGTTTGGCTACGGTCACATATTGATTTCCTGGGCCGAATATCTTGTCTACTTGAGGAATGGTTGTTGTTCCAAAAGTCATTGCAGCAATGGCTTGTATTCCTCCTACTTTAAAAATTTTGGTTACGCCACAGCGCTTGGCTGTATAGAGGATCACATCGGGAAGATTTCCATTTTTATCCGGTGGTGAACACAATACAATCTCTTCACAGCCTGCAATATTTGCGGGTATAGCCAACATCAAAACGGTAGAAAACAAAGGTGCCGAACCTCCAGGTATGTAAAGTCCTACTTTTTCAATGGGTGTTTTTTTCTGCCAACAATATACTCCTGCTTGTGTTTCAACTTTTACGGTTGTTGTTTTTTGTGCTTTGTGAAATGTCAGAATGTTGTTTCTGGCGATTTCAATGGCATTTTTTAGGCTTTGTGGTACACGCGATTCTGCAGCTGCTGTTTCGTTCGGACTCACTTGAAAAGAATCCAAATTAACACCATCAAATTTTAAGGTATAGGCAGACAATGACGCATCTCCATTAAGCCTTACGTTTTCAAAAACCTCTTTGGCCAAGGGCTCTAATGAAGCATAGGTAGCAGAGGCTCGTGCGGTTAATTTTTTCCAATCTGATCTGATTGGGTTGTTGTATTGTTTCATTATAGTACCATTTTTTCAATAGGACATACCAATATATCCTCTGCTCCTGCTTCTTTTAAAGCGTCGATAACATCCCAAAATGAACCTTCATCTATAACTGAATGTAAAGAAGACCACCCTTTTTGTGACAAAGGCAATACCGTTGGGCTTTTAAGCACTGGTAAAATATTACTTATTTGTTCAATTTTATCATTGGGTGCATTGAGCAAAATATATTTCGATTTCTTAGCCCTTAGTACTGCTCTTAAGCGAAAACGAAGTTTTTCAATCAATTTATTCTTTTCAGGGGACAAATTGGGTGCCTGAACCAAAACGGCTTCTGATTCCATTATTTTAACAACCTCTTTAAGATTGTTTTTAAACAAAGTGCTTCCACTGGAAACAATATCACAGATCGCGTCTGCCAATCCAATGTTTGGAGCAATTTCTACCGATCCATTAATAATATGGAGGTCCGCAGCAATTCCATTTTCTTCAAAAAAGCGTTTTACCGTATTTGGATATGAAGTTGCAATGCGTTTTCCGTCCAATTCTTTGATGTTATTGAATTCAACTTCCTTTGGGAGTGCAATACTTACCCTACATTTAGAAAAACCCAAACGCTCGATTGTTTCGATTCCTTTTCCTTTCTCATGAATCAAATTTTCACCAATAATTGCTAGATCGACGACCCCATCCCTGAGGTATTGTGGAATATCTCCATTTCGTAGATACAACACTTCTAAAGGAAAATTTCTTGCCGCAGCCTTAAGTTGATCTTTACCATTGTCTATGGAGATCCCGCATTGCTTAAGAATCTCTAAAGAATCAATATTAAGTCTCCCTGATTTTTGAATTGCAATTTTAATCATTTTTATCAAATTTTATTAAAAAAAAAACCCGCTTGGTGCTCAAACGGGTTTTAAAAATATTGTTAATACACAACTTTCTCACCTCACTTGAGCGATTGAAAATTGATGTGTATGTAATTTTATGTTTTGCATGGTGCAAATATAATATTTTTTTTGAAATTGAAAAATTGATCTGAAGAAATTCAACCTGGTAGATTCAACAAGCAAGTGCAAGTTTTGAATTTTGATTTAAATAGCGATAAAAGACTTCATTTTGATTTTTGTATCCCATTTTTTCTGGGTCTGTTGTTGAGTAGTTTCATTGTTTGTATTATTTTTTGTTAGGGCATGTTTTCTAAGGTTTTATTTTTAGGGAAATATTGTCTGATCAGTTTGTTCGTGTATTCACTTAATCTAGGGGTGTACAAAATAGATTTTGCAGTTGAGTTTTTTAGCAATTTCCTTGTGTATTGTTAACTCCTTTCCATTGGTAATGCAATTATTTCATGTTTAAAAGGGCTTTTTTCAAAGAAATTCAGGGAGTTGATTTCAAAAAACAAAAAAAGGGTACTCTCGATTGTTTAAGATACGTTCACGATTCCAAATTAAATAAAATCTACTGAGAATTTAGTACTCTTTTCGCTTTGGTAAATAGAAAAAAATCCCTTTTCTGTATAAAACAAAAAAGGGATTGATGAAAAAAATTAGAAATTTACTGGTTACCAAGAATAATAGGCAATCCACTTTCACCGCCTCCAATCACAATAACTTTAGAATTAGGAGATTCTGACAATTTAATGGTCGCTTCAATTCCTTTTTCCTGAAGAATTTTATCGGTCAAAGAGGCACTAAGGATGCGGTTTGCAGTCGCTTTTCCTTCTGCATCAATACGTTGACGTTCTGCCTCTTGTTTGGCCTTTTCTATACGGAATTCGTATTCCAAAGCTTCTTGCTCTTGATTTAGTTTACGTTCGATTGCTTCTCGAATTGCAATAGGTAAAGTAACATCTCTAACCAAAACAGCATTCAACTGAACGTGTTGGTTTTCGACTACTTTTTTAGTTTCTTCGAAAATTTCATTTTGAATCGCATCTCTTTTGGTAGAATACAATTGCTCTGGCGTGTAACGACCTACAACACTTCTAGCAACTGCACGAATTTGAGGAATGATAATAATGTTCAGGTAATCTTCTCCTTTGGTTTTGTGTAAAAGCCCTAGTTCTGAAACTTTCGGCTGATAAAGCACAGAAATATCTAGGCTGATTTCTAGACCATTTGAAGACAATACCTGCATTTTACTTTCAAAAACCTCTTGTTGTTTTACATTATAAACGTAAACCTTGTTCCAAGGCGCTATAATGTGAAATCCTTCCCCTATCGGTGGATTTTCAGTATCAACACCCCCGCCAAAGGTTTTAAAAAGCACTCCTGATTCCCCATATCCTATGTTGATAGAAGATTTAGAGACGAAGATTATTAATACAAAAACCAATAAGATTATTGGCAATCCAATTTTTGGTAATTTATTCATGATATAGATTTAAAATTAATTTAAGTTAGCATTCCACCATCGACCTGCAAGACCTGTCCCGTTATGTAATCTGACATATCAGAAGCAAGGAATACGCAAGCATTGGCAACATCATCAGGTTTTCCACCTCTTTTAAGTGGAATTCCATCTCTCCATCCCTGAACCACTTCTTCAGAGAGTTTATCGGTCATTTCGGTTTCGATAAATCCAGGGGCAATGACATTGCTTCTTATGTTTCTTGAGCCTAACTCCAAAGCAATTGCTTTAGAGAATCCAATAATTCCTGCTTTTGAAGCAGCATAGTTTGATTGACCCGCATTTCCTTTTAACCCTACCACCGAACTCATATGTATCAGTGAACCACTTCTTTGTTTAAGAAAGGTACGTTGAATGGCCTTGGTCATGTTAAAAACGGACTTGAGATTTACTTCAATTACTTCATCAAAGTCAGCTTCACCAATTCTCATTAGTAAATTGTCTTTGGTAATTCCTGCATTGTTTATTAAAATATCAACGTTTTCAAAATCTTTTATGACCTGTTCAACTAGTTTTTGCGATTGATCATAATCACCTGCATCGCTCTGATAGGATTTTGCTTTAATACCAATAGCAGTCAACTCTTTTTCCAAATCAGTTGCAGCAGTTGTAGAGCTGTTGTAAGTAAAAGCGACATTACATCCGTGTTTTGCAAAAACTAATGCAATTGAACGACCTATACCTCGTGTTGCTCCAGTAATTATGGCTGTTTTATTTTCTAATAATTTAATCATAGTTAAGATAAAACTTCGAGTACTTTTTTACCAATGTCTGCAGGAGAATCAACCACATGGATTCCACAAGACCTCATAATTTCTTTTTTTGCTTCTGCCGTGTCATCTTTTCCACCGACAATAGCTCCAGCATGACCCATAGTTCTCCCTTTAGGTGCTGTTTCACCAGCTATAAATCCTACAACGGGTTTTTGATTTCCATTTTCTTTAACCCAATGCGCAGCATCGGCTTCCAACTGTCCTCCAATTTCACCGATCATGACGATGCATTCGGTTTCAGGATCTTCCATGAAAAGTTTCATGGCGTCTCTGGTGGTTGTTCCAATAATTGGGTCTCCACCAATACCCACAGCAGTTGTAATTCCTAACCCCTGACGAACAACTTGATCGGCAGCTTCATAAGTTAGTGTTCCTGATTTTGAAATAATTCCAACATTTCCCTTTTTAAACACAAAACCAGGCATGATGCCTACCTTTGCCTCCTCTGGAGTGATAACCCCGGGACAATTAGGTCCTATAAGAGTACAATCTTTATTTTTAATATAAGAAGCAACTTTGGTCATGTCATTCACAGGAATTCCTTCTGTGATCGTTATAATCACTTTGATTCCTGCATCCACAGCCTCCATTATTGCGTCCGCAGCAAAAGCTGGTGGGACAAATATGATGGAGGTGTCAGCATTTACTTTTTCTACAGCTTCTACTACTGAATTAAAGACGGGCTTATTGAGGTGCGTTTGCCCACCTTTGCCGGGCGTTACTCCGCCAACAACATTTGTTCCGTATTCAATCATCTGAGTGGCGTGAAATGTTCCCTCACCGCCTGTAAAACCTTGTACTATTATTTTAGAGTTTTTATTAACTAATACGCTCATTCTATGGATTTATTATTAGGGTAAAAATATGGAATTTATAGAAGACTTAAGCTAAGAAGGACTTATTCTTTAACACGTTCTTGATAATTCCCTTTTTCAGTATCGATTTTGATTTTATCTCCCACGTTTATAAAGAGGGGCACATTGATTTGCGCTCCAGTTTCCACCGTAGCAGGCTTGGTTGCATTGGTTGCCGTATTGCCTTTTACTCCAGGTTCTGTGTGTGATACTTCTAAAACAACACTCGCAGGCATGTCTACAGAAAGCGGCAATCCATCTTCTGTATTAATAGAGATGCTAACCAACTCGCCTTCTTTTAACAAGTCTGGGTAATCCAAGATGTTTTTATCTAATGATATTTGATTGTAGTCCACTACATTCATGAAATTAAAGTACTCACCTTCAGAATATAAAAATTGGAATTTTGAAGTTTCTACGCGAACATCTTCAATCTTATTACCAGCAGAGAAAGTATTGTCGATGACCCTACCTGTAGTAACGCTTTTAAGCTTTGTTCTAACAAAAGCTGGTCCTTTCCCAGGTTTAACATGAAGAAATTCGATAATTTTATAAATATCATTATTATATTTAATACAAAGTCCTTTGCGAATGTCTGATGTTGATACCATGATAGTTTAGCTTTTTTGGAAATAACCTTTCATAATCCCTCTTTGTGAACTACTTATGAATTGGATTATTTCATCGCGCTCTGGTGTTGCAACCATTTCGGCTTCGATTATTCCTGAAGCTTGACTGTTATTGAATTTCTTTTGATAAAGAATTCTATAAATATTCTGGATTTCAGCGATTTTTTCTGATGTAAATCCACGTCTTCTTAATCCAACTGAATTGATTCCCACATAGGACAATGGTTCTCTTGCTGCTTTAACGTAGGGAGGAACATCTTTTCTAACCAAAGAACCACCAGCTATGAATGCATGGTCACCGATTGTACAAAACTGGTGTACTGCCACTAGACCTGCAAGAATGACATAATCTCCTATGGTTACATGCCCCGCAAGAGTGCTGTTGTTTGAGAAAATACAGTAATCTCCAATAAAGCAGTCATGCGCAACATGACAGTAAGCCATAATCAAGCAGTTTTTACCAATTTTTGTTTTTTGACGATCCGATGTACCTCTGTTGATGGTTACGCACTCCCTTATGGTTGTATTGTCTCCAATTTCAGCCAAAGTGTCTTCCCCTTTAAACTTCAAATCTTGAGGAACTGCAGCGATTACTGCACCTGGGAAAATACTACAATTCTTTCCAATCCTTGCACCTTCCATGATGGTGACATTAGATCCAATCCAAGTCCCCTCGCCTATTTCAACATTTTTATCGATTGTTGTAAAGGGTTCGATTACTACATTTATAGCAACTTTAGCTTGGGGGTGTATGTAGGATAATGGTTGTTTCATTTAATCTTTACGTTTAATAATCTGTGCCATCAGCTCTCCCTCTGTCATTAAGTTTCCATTTGCGAAAATAGACCCCCGCATGTGGCAAATTCCTCTTCGAATGGGTGAGATTAATTCTAGTTTAAATATGAGTGTATCACCAGGCTTTACTGGTCTTTTAAACTTTACATTGTCCATTTTCATGAAAAATGTTAAATAATTTTCAGGGTCTGGAACTGTATTTAATAATAACACTCCACCCGCTTGAGCCATCGCTTCTATCTGAAGCACACCTGGCATTACGGGAGCACCGGGGAAATGACCTGCAAAGAAAGGTTCATTCATTGTCACATTCTTCAAACCGACTACGTGGGTTTTAGAAAGCTCAAATATTTTATCTACTAATAAAAATGGTGGCCGGTGTGGTAGTATTTTTATAATATCGTTAACGTCTAACAGTGGCTCGGAATTCAAGTCGATTTTTGGTACGTTGTGTCTTCTTTCTTGTTTAATGATATGCGATAGTTTTTTAGAAAACTCAGCATTTACTTTGTGCCCTGGTTTTATTGCGATTACTTTTCCTTTGATGGATACCCCAACAAGTGCCAGATCTCCAATAACGTCAAGAAGTTTATGACGTGCGGCTTCGTTTGAATAGTGTAGACTTAAGTTGTCTAAGATTCCGTTTGGACTTACAGATATTTTCTCCTTTCCAAAAGCTTCTTTAAGGCGATCCATATTGCTTTCTGAAAGCGGTTTGTCGACATAAACAATTGCATTGTTTAGATCCCCTCCTTTGATAAGCCCATTTTCCAAGAGCATTTCCAACTCATGTAGAAAGCTAAAAGTACGAGCAGGAGCAATTTCATTTTTAAAATCAGTAATATTTTCCAAAGAGGCATTTTGAGTTCCCAAAACTTTTGTTTGGAAATCAACCATGGTTGTTACTTGAAATGTATCGGATGGGATCAGTGTAATTTCACTACCCGTTTCTTCATCACGATATGAAATTATTTCTGTAACGACATATTCGCAGCGTCTTTCACTTTGTTCGATAACTCCTGCACTTTCAATAGCCTCTACGAAAAACTTAGAAGAACCATCCATAATTGGAGACTCGGAATCATCTAGTTCTATAAAGCAATTGTCAACGCCCATACCGACAAGTGCTGCAAGTACATGTTCGGAAGTTTGTATTTTATAACCGTCCTTTTCAAGGTTGGTTCCTCGGTCTGTATTTATCACATACTGAATGTCAGCTGGAATTTTAATATTTGGAGTTACATCGGTTCTGACAAATACAAAACCAGTGTTGACAGGCGCAGGAACAAATTTTAATTTAACTTGTTTTCCAGTGTGTAATCCTACACCGTTCAGTTCAACCTCTTTTGATAAGGTTTTCTGAAGTGTAATTGAGTTATTCATAGGTCAAGTTTTTTTTTAATTTGATTTACTTCTTTAGTAAAATCAGGGAGGTTTTTAAAACAAACATAAGATTTGTTATATGCATTGTAGGAGAAAGCAGGTGTTCCTTGAATGATCATATTGTCCTTGACACTACTGATCACACCAGATTGTCCTTGTATTTTAACATTGTCACCTACTGTGATGTGCCCCGCAAGTCCAGCTTGGCCTCCAATCACGCAGTTTTTTCCGATTTTTGTAGAGCCTGCGATACCTGACTGAGCAGCGATAACAGTGTTTTCTCCTAATTCAACATTGTGAGCAATTTGAATTTGATTGTCTAGTTTGACACCATTACCGATAGAGGTAACCCCTAAGGTTGCTCTGTCTATGGTGGAATTAGCTCCGACATCTACATTGTCTCCGAGAACAACGATTCCTGTTTGTGGAATTTTTTTGTAGGCTCCCTTCTCTTGAGGCACAAAGCCAAAGCCGTCTGCTCCTATAACAACACCACTGTGAATAACACAGTCTTGTCCAATAATCGTGTCGTCTAATATTTTTGCTCCAGGAAAAACAATCGTGCCTTTTCCAATACTCACATTTGAACCTATGAATACTTGAGGAAATATTTTAACGTTATCAGCGATTACAGTATCTGATTCAATACAAGTCATGGATCCAACATAGCAGTCTTTTCCAAGGATAACAGACTCATCAATTACAGCGGATTTAGCAATTCCTTTTTTGCTTACTTTAACTTTGTTGTAATAGTCTAAGAGAACTGTAAAAGAGTCATAAGCATTGTTAACTCTAACCAAAGTCGTTTTTAAATGGCTTTCAGCAATAAAGTCATCATTAACAATGGTTACTGAAGCTTTTGTCTTATATATAAAGGGGGTGTACTTAGGATTTGAGAGAAAAGTCAGAGAACCTTTCTGTGCATCTTCAATTTTAGAAAGCTGGTATACTTCAGCATTGGGATCACCATCTACTGTACCTTCCAATTGAACTGCTATTTGTTGTGCAGTAAATTTCATTGTGGCAAAAGTATAAAATTTAACTCAAATTAGTATTCCTTGGATAGCATAAATAATATTTCACTTGTATTTGTGAAAGCTCATTTGAACTAAAAAAAGGATTTGCTTCTTGCAAACGGGTCAGTTTCCCGTTTTTTAATAAGATCAATATCTCTTTATCTAATGGCACATAGGTTTGATTTGATATGGATCCCGTAAATACAAAATTCTGATAATCAGACTCCTTAAAGCTATAATTCTTAAGTAATTCAATCTTTAAATCAACTTCAGATGGGTCAAAAGGGTACGTTTGAATTTTAATTTTAAGCAAGTTTCTTTCAATTAACATTTTAGACATTTTACTTAAAATAAAATCATCATGATATTGCCATGTTTTTAAGCCCTGAATAATATCAGAATCATCCAAAGAGAGAAAATTTTCTAGTGCTTCCCCCGAAAAATCACTTTTACCTATTTTTTGTGACATGAAAAAACCCAGTGCTGGCGAAAGCGATGGCGAAATTCCATTTTCAAAACAATGACGAACTCTCTGCAGAATTTTTACAAGCAAGAATTCTGCAGAAATACTTGTTTTGTGAAGATAAACTTGCCAATACATTAACCTTCTGGCCATTAAAAACTTTTCAATAGAATAAATACACTTTTCTTCGAACGCTAGCTGATCATCAACCACTGCCATCATTTCGATGATTCTTTTCGAATTAATATTACCCTCAGTTGCCCCTGAATAAAAGCTATCTCTTTTAAGATAATCCATTCGGTCCAAATCAATTTGACCAACGATCAATTGGTGCATGAATTTTTTATGATATTGATTGGTGAAAATTGCGATGGCAACATCCAACGCTCCTTTCAACTCTTCATTGAGTTTGTTCATTATGTGGAGCGAAATTTCTTCGTGAGATATTATGCCTGCCAAAGTGGCTTCTGTTGTATGAGAAAAAGGGCCATGCCCTATGTCGTGCAACAATATAGCGAGCTGCATAGATTCGGCTTCCTTATCAGAAATTGAAACCTCTTTTTTTTTTAAAACCCGAATCGCCTCTTGCATCAGGTGCATTCCACCCAATGCGTGTTCGAAACGAGTGTGGTGTGCACCAGGATAAACCAAAGAAGAAAGTCCCATTTGAGAAATCCTTCTTAATCGCTGGAACCATGGGTGAGAAATTACCCTAAAAATTAATGGGGACTGGATGCTAATAAATCCGTAGATTGGATCGTTTAAAAAAGTAACCTTTTTTGTTTTCAAAATTGTTTTTCTAAAATGCAAAGATATACATTATGACATCAATTAAAATTCTTTGGGTAGATGACGAAATTGAGCTTTTAAAATCTCACTTTCTTTTCCTAGAACATAGAGGCTATCAGACCACTCCGTGCAACAATGGTCAAGATGCCTTGTCTTTAATTAAAAACACCTCATTTGACGTAGTGCTCCTCGATGAAAATATGCCTGGGTTGAGTGGGTTGGAGACCTTAAATGAGCTTAAAATCATTCTGCCTAATCTTCCTATTATCATGATTACAAAGAATGAGGAGGAACAGATCATGGAGGAAGCCATTGGCGCTAAGATTTCTGATTATTTGATTAAACCCGTTAATCCTCATCAAATTCTTTTGGCGCTTAAAAAATTATTTCAACACAAGAACTTGATTGCAGAAAAAACGATCAGTAACTACCAGCAAGAGTTTAGGAAAATCAGTTTGGAATTAAACGAAATTGAAACGGATAAGGATTGGACTGCATTTTATTTAAAGATGATCTATTGGGAGATGGAACTCCAAACACTTGAAGGCAGCGGGATGCTTGAGATCTTTGAAGAGCAGATGAAAGAAGCCAATCACTTGTTTTCGAAATTTATAGCGCAAAACTATAAGAACTGGATGATGAATGATGAGGGACCAACGTTGTCTCATCAACTTTTTAAAGAAAGGTTATTTCCTAGAATATTGCCTGGAACAAAGGATACTACATTGCTTCTAGTGATTGATAATTTAAGATATGACCAATGGAAAATGATCGCTCCAGTTATAGAAAATTATTATGTAACGAAAGAGGAATCTACATATTTTAGCCTGTTGCCGACAGCAACTCATTACTGTAGGAATGCTCTTTTTTCAGGACTTACTCCATTGGAAATGCAAGACAAACATCCAGATTTGTGGGTAAATGAAAACGAAGAAGGGGGGAAAAATCTCAAAGAATCTGAATTCCTTCAGGCTCAACTATCACGGCTGAATATAGACATTCCATTTAGTTATGTGAAAGTAACAAATCTAAAGGCAGGAAAAGAGTTGCATAAATATCTTCAAAACTACAGTAAAGACAGGCTGCTCGTTGTGGTTTATAATTTTGTTGACATGATTTCGCATGCCAAGACAGAAATGGACATTATCAAGGAGCTTGCTCCCGACAACAAGGCTTTTCGATCTCTCACACTGTCCTGGTTTGAAAACTCCCCCCTACTTGACATTATTCAAAAATCTCAGAAACTAGGATTTAAACTTGCGATAACGACTGATCATGGAACCATAAATGTTGATCAAGCAACCGAAATTATTTCTACAAAAGACGCTGGCACAAACCTGCGATATAAAACAGGAAGAAACGTTAGCCACAATTCAAAAGATATTATTGAAGTTACTAATCCTAAAGAATTCATGCTTCCCGCTGAGCACTTAAATAGTAAATTTATTTTTGCAAAAGGAAGTCAATACTTTATCTTTCAAAATAATTTTAATCACTTCGCGACTCACTTTAGAAATACTTTTCAGCACGGAGGAGTCTCGATGGAAGAAATGATTGTTCCCTTTGTTGTAATGACGCCAAGAGAGTCGTAAATTTGTTTCATGAAAATTGAATTCAGTTTAAATGAGATCAATAAGGCTGTTGTACTTCTAAATGAAAAACTAATCCATCCGATTGTTTGTTTCAATGGGGATTTGGGTGCTGGGAAAACAACCTTTATTCGTCAACTTTGCCTAGAATGGGGAGTTATGGACAACATAAGCAGCCCCACTTTTTCGATCATAAATCAATATAAAAGTCCTTCAAAAGGCAATGTTTTTCATTTTGATTTCTATCGTATAGAAGATACGAAAGAAGCAATGGATATTGGGGTCGAGGAATATTTAGATTCCGGACAGATTTGTCTCATCGAATGGGGAGATAAAATTAAATCGCTACTTCCTCAGGAAAACATTCATATTGTTGAAATTTCCTTGGCAGCTGTCAATAAAAGAGTTTTAGAATTAAAAAAATAACAATGAAATTAATCTATAGAATTGGATATTATCTCATGGGGTTTGCAGTCGGATTGGTTTTTCTGTCTTTCGTTTTGAAGGGTAAAAAAACCAGTTGTAATTATGGCCCAAATGATCGTGTAATAAGCAATATATCAAAAAAATCTTGGGGATCCGTTGGCCACACTAGCAGTGAGTTTTCAAGTTTTGATTCCATTGCATTCCGGTCATTTTTAAAAATGGCCAGTGTTGATTTTGGCAAGAGTGACAGAGAAAAAGACAGTTGTAAAACTTATTACTTAACTGGTTATTGGGAGGATAAAAACATTAATGTTGAGTTAGAGAATTGTGATGAAATGATTAACATCATTCAATTAAGCAAGAATCTATCTGATTAAAATTCACCCAATTAATTTATTAAAATAAAAACTTATTTTTGTAAACATGAGCGAAAATTTAAAATCAATCAAGGGATCAAATTATGAAGTGACTTTCTCAGAAAACGGATATGTTGCGCTTAATAATTTATTAGAAAGCAAATCCTATTCAACAATTTTTATTTTAGTTGACAATCATACGAAAGACTTTTGCCTCCCCTATTTTTTTGAACATTTTGAAGATTTAAAGGGAGTCCCTGTGATCGAAATACCTGCCAATGAAATAAATAAGCATTTGGATACCTGTCGTTTTGTTTGGCAGAAACTATCCGACATGGGTGCAGACAGAAAAAGTTTGCTCATCAATTTGGGAGGCGGTGTTGTCACAGATCTTGGTGGATTTGTTGCATCGACTTTTAATAGAGGAATTGATTTTGTAAACATCCCCACAACCCTGCTTTCTATGGTAGATGCTTCAGTTGGTGGAAAAACAGGTGTTGACCTGGGAGGGCTTAAAAATCAAATTGGTGTTATTGTAAACCCCCAATTGGTTCTTATTGATTCTGAATTCTTAAGGACTTTACCAAAAAATGAATACAGAAGTGGCTATTCTGAAATGTTAAAACATGGTCTAATTTGTGATGCTTCTTATTTTAGAGAATTATCTCAATTTAAAGATTTTGAAGAAGGAAATATTCTACCACACATACATCATTCCGTAATGATAAAAAACGAGGTGGTAACTGCGGATCCCTATGAAATGGGCAGAAGGAAAATTTTAAATTTTGGACATACACTGGGTCATGCAATCGAATCTTTCTTTCTGACAGATTCAAATAAAACAGCACTTCTACATGGAGAAGCGATAGCAGTAGGCATGATACTAGAAGCCTATTTGGCCAGTCAGCTCTGTGAGCTCAGTTCTTCTGAAGTTGATGAAATCAAAAGCGTTTTCTTAAATCTATTCCCAAAAGTTGATTTTTCTAAAGAGGACATTCAAGAAATACTTGCTTTGTTAAAATATGATAAGAAAAATAGCCACGGGAAAGTGAAGTTTGTTTTATTAAAAAAAATAGGAATCCCTGTGATTGATGTTCAAATCGAGGACTCCTATTTTGAAGGTGCTTTTAATTATTATCAAAAAGACTAAGCAGAATTTCTGCTTGCATTGATATTTCCAAACAAAGATCTTGTTACCATTTTTTCATAAAGCGAAATCATCTCTTCAGAGACAGCACCTGTGGTTTTAGACTCTTGTATGGTCATGAGCGCATATTGCTGAATTGTTAATAACGGCTGCACGATTTCTTCTCTAACTTTTATCGAAGCCTTACCTGTTTGTTCATTCTCCATTAGGTCATTTAAGCCAGTGAGCTTTATGATCATTTCTTTAGTTAAAAGATATTCGTCATGAATCACATTCCAGAATTCGCCAAATCGTGGATCGTTTTGCATGTGAGCTGTTAAAGCGAAAAATGATTTCGTTAAACTCATCATGCTGTTTGCAATTAAGGTTTTAAAGAAAGAACATCTTTCATACAATTGAGTCACACGATCAAATTCACCATTTGCTTCAAATGATTTTAATGCCGTTCCAACCCCAAAGAAACCAGGAACATTCTGCTTGGATTGACTCCAACTTCCCACAAAAGGAATTGCTCTTAGGTCCGAAAAATTAAGCTTACTAGCCGAGCCTCTCTTAGAAGGACGACTTCCAATATTTGCTTTTGAATAATAACGCAGCGTGGTCATTTCTTCTAAATAAGCAAGAAAATCAGGGTGAGACTTGAATTTTTGATATTTATCATGACTTTCGCTCGCAAGAATCGTTAGAGTTTCTCTGTCGTCATCGTTGAGATTACTTCGTTCGGAATTAAAAACTTGATTTTGAATTCCAGAACTTAAAAGTTGCTCTAAATTATATTGACAAGAATCTTCCGTTCCAAAATTAGAACTAATGGTTTGCCCCTGAACAGTAAGTTGAATGTCATCCGCTTGAATCTTATTACCCATCGATGCATAGAATTGGTGGGTGTTTCCACCACCTCGTGCTGGTGGCCCTCCTCTACCGTCAAAAAAGGCAACATTCAATCCATATTGTTTTGAAAGCTGTGTTAAATCCTCTTTTGCTTTGTAGATACTCCAATTCGCCATAAAATAACCCCCATCTTTGGTTCCGTCAGAGAAGCCAAGCATAACAGTTTGTTTGTTGGCTCTGGATTCAAGGTGATTTCTGTATACCGAATTTTCATATAAAGACCTCATTATCTCTTCGCATACATTCAAATCAGGTATTGTTTCAAACAATGGTATTATGTCAACTGTTGGTTGTTCCCAATCGCAGATTTTATGAATGGCAAAAATTTCTAATATGTTTTCGAGTGACTGACAATTACTAATAATGTATCTGTTGCAACCTCTTTCTCCATTAAGCTTTTGAATTTCACGCATCGCCCGAATACTCCCGAGAGTTTCTCTAGTAATCGTAGACTCAAAAATATCAAATGGTACATCTCCTTTTACTTTAGTGAGAACATCATATCTGGCTTCTGTGTCTAATTCGTAATAATTAGTCGGGAAATTTTCAACATATTTTGAAATTTCTGGATGTGTAAAAATCTCATCAAAAACCGTTTTATGAACTCTTGAATCTTGCCTAATGTCTAAACTTGCAAAGTGAAAACCAAAAATTTTAACTTTATGCTTAAGGTCAACGATTAGATTCTCATATAAACCATCGTATTGGTTGACAATTATTTGATGAATTTCTTCTAACTTACCCTGAAAATATTCAAGAGTAAAATACTGTGGCTTGGTTTTAGAAAACAGCATTGCATAGAGATCATTCTCTAAGGCATCAACTTTGTCTTCTAGATTATCAAATGTTAGTCTTCTTTTGATTTTTCTAAGCTCTCTAAAGTAGTTTCTCAGTATCGAAAACCTAAGACTTTGAGCTGTTTTTAGTGTTATTTCTGGAGTAACGTAAGGATTACCATCACGATCTCCACCTGGCCAAAATCCAAAATCAAAAATTGAATTGTCAATCAATTGATCTTTGCCAAAAACATGGCTTTGAAGGTAAGTGAAAATTTTACTCGCAGAATGATAAAAAACGTTCTCAAGGTACCATATTAAACTAATCGCTTCATCGAAAGGAGAAGGTTTGGTTTTTTTATAAAACCTTGTTTTCCCCAACTGAGTAAGTAAAAGTTTCACCTCTTCGGTTTTATCCATGTCAATGGCCCTTGAAAGGTCATTTATAATACCCAAGACGCTTCCAGGGTAAAACTGAGTTGGATGTGCAGTAAGGACTATTCGAACCTTAAAACGGTTTAAATAATCTTTTAACGCGTCCATTTTATTGTCGACTGTTGCTTCTTCTTTAATGTGACGAAGCGTCCCCCTACCGTGCATGTTATTGACGTAACCGAATGCAGAATCCTCTATGGCATCAAACAGAACAACTTGGCGCTCTATAAATTGAATGAATTGAAATAGGAGATCAACTTGTTTTTCTTTGTCATATTCTGGTAAGTAGCGCGAGAAAAAAGTAGTTGTTATCTCTTTCGGGTTCAGATTTTGTTCATAACCCGTTTTGCAATGATCCGCAAATAAGGGCAATAGAACGGAAGTGTTACGAATGGAATCAAAAGGTAAGGTTAGAAAAAGACTATTGTAAATTTGAAATTTAGAAAGTACACGTTCATTAAATCTCTCGATTTTAGGTTTTCTAGCCATTGATTTGTTTATGTATATTAAAGATCATTAAAAATTCGGTGCATTAATCTTTTCTTGTCGTTGATGCTTTCCTCTAGTGAAATCATCGTTTCTGTTCTTGAAACACCATCAATATCATCGATCATAAAAATGATATCTTTTGCATGTTTAGTGTCATGAGCTCTTACCTTACAAAAAATGTTGAATTTCCCTGTTGTGATGTGTGCTACAGTGACAAATGGTATTTTATTCAAATCTACCAAAACTTCTGAGATACGTTGGGTTTTCTGAAGAAAAATCCCAACATAAGCAATAAAAGAATATCCTAACTTAACATAGTCCAAATTAAGCGATGATCCTTTAATAATTCCAGCATCTTCCATTTTCTTTACCCTTACGTGAACAGTTCCAGGAGAAATTAACAAACGTTTTGCGATATCTGTGAAAGGAACACGTGTATTATCAATTAGAATATCAAGAATTTGGTGATCTACCTCGTCTAGTTTTACTTTATTCATTTGGATTATTTATGCGACAAATTTAACATAAATATTGACTATAAATCGGTAAATTGGTAAAATTTTTGATTTATTATCATTTAAAACACCAAAAATCCTCATTATTAATATTCTCGCCTTGCGAAAAGAGAAACACTGAAGGTCTAGAATTGTCTTGAAAATCAATTGTTTTATGCGCCAACAGTTCAATCCGGTCTCCGAAGGAATGGAAAATCGGTTGAAATTTAATTTTATCTCCCTCTAATTCCTCAATGAATTGGACTGCCATTTCTTGATTATAAAATACTTTATCACCCTCTTTTATTGTTACATTTTTGCATAAAATGTCAACGTAATCCTGATGGTTTTCAGGTATTTTGAGATACTCAGATACGGAATAATTCAAATAGGTTTTATTTTGAATCACATCAATGGCGCATTCAAGGGCTTCTAAAATGAATTTTCGAGTAATATTTCTATTGTAATCGTTTGAATAATGACCAGCTTCAAACAAAATTGTTGGAATCCCTTCGCAAGAAAAATAATCCCCTACGCAATTGTGATTGAAAGTATCATCAAAACGACCGATTTGATCAGGAAGACTTTGCTGTAATTGATTGTTAATTGCTGCGATGACCTGCATTGCTATTGTTCTAGCTGAAGTGAAGCTCTTTTCTGGGTCTGCAGCTGGGGCAAGAAATGACACCGTAGCTGTTTTCCCTTTTTTACCTGCTGAAAAAATGGTTCTTTGTCCATGGAGGTTAAAGCAGAAGTCTGGTTTAAAATCTTTAAACACTTTTCTTAAAACGATACTTTCTGGCTGTGAAAGATCAAGGGCATCCCTGTTAAGGTCTACCCCATTGGCATTTAACCGTGTGTAGGCTTCAGCGCCGTCAGGATTGAGTTGCGGTATAATATAAAGAGTTAGCCCTTCAACTAAGAATGACCCTCCCGAATCGCTTAAGGAAAGAATTAGGTCGTAAATGACCTTGGTCGTTGTCGATTCATTGCCATGCATTTGTGACCACATCAATACTTTCGTCTTACCAGAACCTATTTTAATTCCATAAATGGGTTGATTAAGAACAGATTTTCCAATTACTGATAATTTGAATTGTTTGGGTAAGCTCTTTAAAACAGAATTGAATTTAGACGGCGGTAAATAACGATCAATAAAATTCACTTATAATTTTTATACAAATGTAAACAAGTCAAAGTTTACAATCATAAACAAGATTGATTTACATTGATAAACAAAATAAGCTGACCTGCAAGCCATTTTGTATACAAATGTAACTGTTTTTAAAATAATTATACATAATTAATTGATTATCAATATTTTGTTAGAAATAAATGAATTAAAAGTTTAATTATTATTAGATTAAAACCTATTTGTACATGTCCCATAATATGGTTAAATTGCAGTTCAAATAAATTTGTTTACAATGTTAAACACTTCTGAAGTAATCAATAGACTTGAGGAAATCATGGCGAATCACGACTTGTCTGCAGCCTCATTTGCAACAAAAATTGGGGTACAACGATCTGCCATATCTCACATTCTTTCAGGAAGGAATAAACCAAGTCTTGATTTTTTAATGAAGGTTTATGAGTCATTTGATGAAGTTGCTTTAGAATGGTTAATTTTAGGAACGACCACTTCCCTGCCCAGCGAGATTAAAGATCTTGGTCTATTTAAATCCGAAACGATGAATCAGGAAATATTGGACACTCCCAAAACTAAAAGCGAGGAATTGACAGAAAATGTCATTAACAGTCCAATAATGACCTCAAAAAGCAAAATTGCTTTAAAAGAAATAGTTTATTTCTATGAAGACGGAACATTTGAACGCTTTAAACCAAAAACTTAATTATTTTTGCTAAAAAATAATGCGCTATTCAATTATAATATTTCTCTTTTTTGTTTCTTGTTATTCTGTTGAGCGCGATTGCTTGGCCTTTCATCAAGGAACATTTGAGTTTACCACTATTGTTAATAATGAAATGAAGACTTCATACTTCCTTCGTACTGCTAATCTTGAAATTGAGACCTATGAGGGAGTTATAGACTCAGCCGCTATCAGATGGGTAAATGATTGTGAATGTATATTGACAAAACTTAACCCAACTTCAAATCAAGACAAGCGTCCTGTTCAGATAAAGATTCTGTCTACGGAGAAAAACGCTTATGTATTTGAATATTCAATGGTTGGCGACACCAAGAACAAACAGCGTGGTACTATTAAAAAAATTAAGTGAGCCTAAAGATCAAGTTTGATTTGTGATTGCTCAACCTCTTCAGAAGTAATTTCATTCTTAGCATTAACGTCCTCTTTCTGAACTTCAATTTCGTTTACATCTTCCGGCTGATCGTCATAGGGTAGTAATTCTTTCAAAGTTATAGCTTTGACTTTCTTATCTGTTAATTGATTTCCCAATGCTTTGTATCCCTTGACTGAGATAAACTCTTCTACATTTATCTCCAAAGGAGTTAGCGGGTTTTTTCCTTTTGGTTTAACAAAATCAACCGTTATAACGGGTCTCCAATCAGAATTGAAAAAAATCATCTCTCCTTCGGGTTTCACAAAATCGTCTTCTTTGTTTTCACTTTCGATTAGAAAACGTTTAATAAAATAGCGACTTTTCTCTGAATCAAAATAAACTGCTGTTAGTGGTTTTTCAGGAACCCATTTCTCTAATCGCAGCACATCATCATCAAAATGCAAGCTCAATTCGGGTGCAACAACTCTTGCTGATCCTCCTTTACTGACAATCAAGAGCTTGTCTTCTCCCCTGAAAGCACCCAGAAGTGTTCCTCGATCATCAAAATTCAGACGCCTTATGGTTTCATCAAACCAAATGTCTCTGGGTTTCAACGTAGAAACTCCCTTTTCTTTGAGTTCAATTCGAAGAATAGAATATTTACTTACGATATTTCCCTTTACGGCTCTTCCTTTTATTTGAAGATCTGCAAAGTCCAAATCCCATTTTAATTTTTTAACACTTCCAACATTTCTGAGGAGTACCGTAACCACCTCAGCCTCACCATTTAGGTTTGCTGTAAAATAAAGCACCTTAGAACCAGTTGTTCCTTGACTCATGTCATAGGACTTGTCCCTTGTAACTCCCTTAACGGCAAATCTTTTTATAAAAGAACTTCCTTTTGCTCCATCCCTGTAGACCATGTTGTAAATCGTACGGGTATCATTCTTTTTAAAGATCGCTGCATGAATGATTTCTTTTCCAACAAAAACCTTGCTGTCAACTTTAACCACTTGCATTTTACAATTAGAAGTAAATACAATAATATCATCTATGTCAGAGCAATCGCATAGATATTCATCTTTCTTAAGAGAAGTGCCAATAAACCCTTCTTCTTTATTAATGTATAATTTAAGGTTTCTTACCACTACTTTTTTGGCATCCACCTCATCAAAAATTCTTATTTCCGATTTCCTTTCTTTCTCTTTACCGTAGGTTTTGATCAAATGTTTGAAATAACGAATGGCATAGTCTATAAGGTGTTCTAAGTTATTTTTAACCTCAGCGATGTCTGCTTCTAAGGCATCTATTTTTTGTTGGGCCTTGTCAATGTCAAACTTTGAAATCCTCTTAATTCTAATTTCAGTCAAACGTACTAAATCTTCTTCAATGACTACACGTTTCAGTTTTTCAGTAAAAGGCTTTAATCCTTCATCGATAGCCTTAAGTACCCCTTCCCAAGTGGAAACCTCCTCAATATCACGATATATTCTGTTTTCAATAAAAATACGCTCTAAAGAAGCATAATGCCATTGACTTTCTAGTTCTCCAAGTTGAACTTCTAGTTCCTTTTTAAGCAATTCAACCGTATTATCTGTCGATAGCCTAAGCATTTCGCTAACTCCAATAAAATTAGGTTTGTTGTCTACAATGACACAGCCCAATGGAGAAATTGAATTTTCACAATCGGTAAATGCGTAAAGTGCATCGATGGTTTTATCGGGAGAAATGTCAGAAGGTAAATGAATCAATATTTCTACCGCCGCCGCCGTATTATCTTCAATTTTTTTTATTTTAATTTTTCCACGCTCATTGGCCTTAAGGATGTTTTCAATCAGCCCAGAAGTCGTTGTTCCGTATGGGATTTCATTAATCACCAAAGTACTCTTATCCAACTGACTGATTTTAGCTCTTGCTCTTATTTTACCCCCTCGATTTCCATCATTGTAATTTTGTACATCTATTATTCCACCTGTTTGAAAATCTGGATAAATGGTAAAACCTTTCCCCTTTAGATGTTGAATTGACGCATTAATTAGCTCAATAAAATTGTGAGGTAAAATTTTGGTTGAAAGTCCCACAGCAATACCTTCGGCACCTTGCGCCAATAAGAGCGGGAATTTGACGGGCAGATGGACTGGTTCTTTTTTTCTACCATCATAGGAAAGTTGCCATTTGGTGACTTTAGGACTAAAAACAACCTCCAAAGCAAATTTGGACAACCGCGCTTCTATATACCTTGAAGCTGCAGCTCGGTCACCAGTTAAGATGTTGCCCCAGTTTCCTTGTGTATCAATCATCAACTCCTTTTGACCTACTTGCACCATTGCATCTGCAATACTTGCATCACCGTGGGGGTGATATTGCATGGTATGTCCAACAATATTCGCTACTTTATTATAACGACCATCGTCAAGATCTTTCATGGAATGAAGAATACGACGCTGCACAGGTTTTAAACCGTCATTTATAGCAGGAACAGCCCTTTCTAGGATTACGTATGAAGCATAATCTAAGAACCAATCCTTGTACATTCCAGTTACTTTAACCAATGAGTCATTGGAGGAGTCCTCTGGTAAAGCTTGATCAGTTGTTTCTTCCATATAAATGCTAATTTACTATTTCAGACCAAGATTTTATGGGAAAAATCACTGAAGAAATTAACAAATTATAGTTGAGAACTAATTTTTAATATTTTTTAGTTAATAGGACAAAGAAATCCTCCAATAATAATTTATAAAATTAAAATTAGAGGAATGGTTGAAAAATTATTTGTTAACAGCAAATGTAATTTTAACGTTCAGACGATATTCCTCTACTTTTCCGTTTTTTACTGTTAAGCTTTGATTGTTGACATTTACTGAAGTTATGTGTTTAACTGTTTTACTAGCTTCTGCAACAGCATTTTGAGCCGCATCCTCCCAACTTTTTTTTGAGTTGGATAATACTTCGATTACTTTTAAAATTGCCATAATATTTAATTTGAGATTATTTAAAAAATTTGTTTAATAGACCTTTTGCAATATTGCCTTTATCTCCACCAAGCAACCCACCAAGTATGTTTTCTTGACCCCCTACTTTAGATGAAATCAAATTGACCACAAAAGGAACAGCAATTGATGAAATTGAATTTGCTTTAGATTTATCAAACCCTTTTGATAATAGGCTAGAAATTACTTTTTTAGTTATTGTAGAAATTAATGAATTTGACTTAACTGAATTTTTATTATCTGAAAATAAATTCAAAAGTGTTCCCACTCCATTGTTTGACGACTCCTGAACTAGAGCCTCACCCACTCCTTCTTGTAAACTATCTATTGACTTATCAACTTCAGAGGAGTTAAGGTTCAGTTTTTCTGATAAAAGGGAAAGTATTTCACTCTCATTACCTTTTAATAAAGATTTTATATCCATGAGGTCATTCTAAGAATTATAAACTGATTGCTTTTTAAACTTGACAACCAACAAATAATATACAATCGCTCGGTATTTGTTTCGATTAGAAGAGCCCATTTGTTCCATGACTTCATCAATGGCTTGATCTAACTTGGGGCTATCGGGAAGCCCAAGTTTTTTTATTAAAAAATTGTTTTTAACCGTTTCTAGCTCTTTTTTATCAGATCCTGATACCTTACAGGCATCTGCATTGTAAATAGCAGGGCCCAGTCCTTTTGCAACCTTAGTTAAAAGGGATTCATCCACTTTTATTTTTAAAGTGTTTTTAAATTCACCTAAATAAAGGCTTACTTTTTCTTCTAGTTTACTCATAATTTGGGGGTTTATTAAAAAATTAATTATTAATGTTCTTTTTGGGAGTTTTTCGCACAGCGATCACAGAGATCAGTGATATTCTTTAAAGCTCTGGATTGGGCTACAGTTCCTTCAAAAATTTCGGTTGTTCTGTCTGAATTGATATAGGAACAAGTCGAAAATAAATGATAACTTTTTCCTGATTTTGTCCAATACACATAATCATTCCCTCCGTTGAGGGACTTGACTTGTTCTGTTTGCTCCTTATATTTTTC
>Ga0129324_10000335_pt1 | contig 34780 bp, 36 predicted proteins | sample CPBDNA_7_FD_96879 | JGI IMG/M metagenome (GOLD analysis project Ga0129324, IMG submission 96879) | Freshwater to marine salinity gradient microbial communities from Chesapeake Bay, USA - CPBay_Spr_15_0.2_DNA | ecosystem: Environmental > Aquatic > Marine > Coastal | place: USA: Chesapeake Bay...
CAAAGTCGTTTCGGTCGAACCGACAGATGAAAATTTCGCGCACCTGCAGCGACACATTGATGAAAATAACCTTACGTATGTCTCGTCCGTTAAATCAGTAATCAGCGGCACGGATGGCGACGTCACGTTCCATATCAACAAAGACAACGATGGTGGACATGCCTTGTGGGAGCCTGGATTGCACCCGCAGAACGAAAAGACCCGAGCCGCCCCTCAGTCACACACATTACCTTCAATGACGCTGGACAATTTACTCGGAAAAAACGAGTGCGCGCATGTTCGTCTCATGAAGATCGATACAGAGGGTGCCGAAAGTATGATTCTTGAAAGCGGGCGCGAACGCCTAACAAATGGCACGGTGGATTTCATCCTCGCCGAGGTCAACAGCGGCGGACTGCATCAACTCGGCAGTTCCGTCGACCAGATGCTCGATCTTGCGCGCGACCTCGGTTTCGTGACGTTCTTGCCTGAGAACGACGGCGGAGCTCCAATTGCGCTGATCTCATCAAACCTTCCCGACCCGAAGTACGCCTACAACGTACTCCTGGCCCGACCAGAGGCATTAGCGACGCTTTAAAGTTTTAACACTTTTAAACAAGGGGTACTGAAAAGGCCCTCATATGGTCAAAAAACACGGCGCCGCACCAAGCTTAGCTTGCGTTCATGTGCAGCGTTGAGTACAAACCGCATCTAAATGTGCGCCGTTGTCGTGCTGTTTTTTTCCGGTGCGAAAAAACTTCAGTGTTTTCAACGGTTAAGAGGCTGCCGTGGCTCAGGGGTAGAGCACCCCCTTGGTAAGGGGGAGGTCGAGAGTTCGAATCTCTCCGGCAGCACCATTTTTCCCTACAATTCAGATCAATACTGAGCGTCAAGTTGTGACGCTTTGCGTCAGAAGCGGCGCGCGACCGCAACAGCCCGCCCGGAACCGACACCGACAAGATGGCACCAAGCGCGAACGATGATCCCTGGTGCGTCGGTGACATGCGCCGCAGCCTCATCACGATGGTCGATTTCATCGGCCTGACAATCGACCAGCACTGCACGGACGGCAGCGAGGTCTCGCGTCAAATCTTCTATCGGCTGAAGTCTATCGAGCTGCTGTTGGTAGTGGTGATCCACAAACGTTTCAACAGCTTCAATTGTGTGAAAGACAGCGCGAGGGCCGAACAATGCAGGGAGCGCACCCGTCACGAACCCCGCGATGCGCCACAAACCGATTAATCTGCTGCGACCCTTTGGGCGAAGCAGAGCTTCGATCTCTTTGAGGTGGCGCGTCTCAGTTTTTAGGTGACGCTCAGCAAACTCCAAAACATCCGGATCTTTGCTCACAGCGAGGATGCCGCGATAGATCCAAATAGCGCCTGTTTCGCCTGCATGGTCGGAGCGTAGTTCCTGCTCAAGCCAAGCAGGAAACACGCGCTGCGCGTTCAAGTCATCACGAAAAACATATTCAATACCATCTGGCACGTATTTTTCTCCTCGTATTGAGTTACGAAAAGATTGGCTTGATGGATCTATCGAAGGTCTTCGGGAGAGAATTTCAGACGATCATTATGAACAAAATAGCCTAACAGCGGACACTGAAATATCCGCCTTGAACACCCGCCCAATCGCTAGAATACCTATCCGCCGAATCACGGCTGGATCAAAATCAATCTCGGTCCCATGCGGTTTAAAATCAACGAATGGCACCCGAACCGTTGTCCATTTTTCAGGCGCCAAAAATGATGCGCGGTATGATTGCCAAGGCCGTGTCAATTGACTGGTGCGTAGACGCAATTCATAGGATTCATCGTTGCCAACGATATCAACTTCAAATCCGCTCCACGCTGACGCATCAAAAGGGCGAGCGTCGGCATGAAGATCACAGGCCATCTGTATAAACCCGCCATTGTTCTCAAGTGATACCTGTCCGGCAAGACGGGTCGCCACCCGACCCGCTACAACCTCTGTTTTGATGGCGCCACTTGAAACGCCACCCATCACCGTATCGGATACGTATTCCCACGCGGGTGTGAATTCCATGTCTCCATCCTTTGATACTGGCTTTAAACGCAACGACGACCATCAACAGTTTCGGTGCACGAAAAAGGGAGGCTTGCGCCTCCCTTCCGTGATTGTGCTGGCGTTTTCACCAGATCTCGAGAGAAAATGCTAGGCGGGAATGCAAAGCTTCCTTTGCGATCCAACACTCACATTCTGGTAATAACGCATCACACCAAAATCACTAGACATTGGATCACCTCCTTTCGATTGTTAAACCTGACGTTAAGTCTAGCCACAAAAACGAATGAAGTATCAAGTCTAAACGTGGGCGTTGGATCGTTTTCCCCTTTCTGCGCAAAAGACTTTGAAAAGAGGGTCAAGTGAACCGTTGTCTCACAATATCGTTTGGTGCATTTGTCCTGATGCTGATCGCAGCCTGTCAGACCGGTGCCGGCAAAGTCGGCTCCGGACCTATTACGTTATCACCTAGCGTAACCAATTTTTACAAAAACAAATATTTAAAGACGGCGGGCCCGACGCTCTTCGTTGTCTCACCGAACGGTCAATTCGCACATGCTGTGTACTGCGGTGGTGGCACACATGAATGTAAAAATGGCGGCGTAAGCCAGCGCGCGCTTTAGACTTGTTCAGACCGTTCGGGCACTGAATGTCTCATTTTCGATGAACTTGGATTCATCAAATGGGATGGTCCTGTAAAATTTTATGGCGACTAACATCATCACTAAAACCGGCACATAAAAAGAACCGTAACGCTGCGGCTCTTTTGATTAGCAAACATAGATCGTGATGTCACTAATCGCGGACGATAAAGACCGATTGCTTGGCGTGACGCATCACCCGCGCCGCATTCGGCCCGATCAGATAATCTTCTAGGGCCGGGCGATGTGAGCCCATGACGATCAAATCTGCGCCGCACTCTTTGGCAGCCTTAATGATCTGGTCGTAAATGGTGCCATATAGCACATAGGTTTTCGCCGCTTTGACACCTTTGGCGTGCGCCGCCGCGAACTCTTCGAGCTGCTGTGTCGCCTTTTCCATCGCGGTTTTTTGAAATCCTTCATCAAAATAACTGCTGACCATACCGACGCCAAAATCCGGCAAAACATAGACCACATGAAGTTCGGCCTCATACGTGCGCGCCAGATCTACGGCGGTATTAACCGCCTTTTGCAGTGTGTTTGAGTCCGGCAAATCCACCGGCAGCAATATCTTTTTGTACATTATGTCCCCCCAAAGAAATTACATGTTCACTTTGGAGTATAGAACGATCATGCAAAACCAAGAAGGAAACAAATTTAAGGTCATATAATTAATGGTGATACGACCTTTTGGACCAAACAGAAACCCTACGGCATTGATACCTCACCTAGCTGCTTTCGCTATCTGCGGCCTCGAACGCGGCTTTGACATGACGCATTGTGTCCAGTGCCGCAGGTAAGCCGCAATAGATCGCGGTTTGCAAAACGACTTCGACGATTTCTTCACGCGTGCAGCCATTATTAATCGCGCCTTTGAGGTGCACTTGCAATTCGTGCGGACGGTTCAACGCGGTCAACATGCCGATGTTGAGCATGCTTCGGGTTTTGCGCGGCAAACCGGGTCGCGCCCATGTCGCCCCCCAACCGTATTCACAGACCAAATCCTGCAATGGTTTGGTAAGCTCGTCGACCTGCGCCATGGATGCATCGACGTGTGCATCACCCAGAACTTCACGACGTGTTTTCAGGCCGGCTTCGTAGCGTGCTTTATCCATAATGGTCTCCTCCAAAAGATTTGCGTCATATTATCGTTTTCGCTTTGAGACGGATGACATATCGTGACGCAACGATCATCAAAACAGGGAGAGACATCATGGAGCCTCGTATCGTCCGTGCCAATGCTGGCAAAACAAAAATCGCCCCCGAAGACATGTTTGTCGGCCAGGTGCTGCAAGACCAGATCTTTGTGCCGGAAGACCCATCCAGGCTGCGTGTCACCCGCGTCACCTTTACGCCGGGCGGCCGCACCAACTGGCATGCGCATGCGGTCGGGCAAATTCTGTATGTGTTGTCGGGCGTTGGGCGCTACCAACGTGAGGGCGAACCGGTCGAAGAGATCAGCGCCGGCGACACCGTCATCATTCCGCCCAACACCCGCCATTGGCATGGCGCCGCCCCAGATCAGATGATGTGTCATTTGGCGCTGTCTGAAACAGACGACGCGGGCCACGCCACCAGTTGGTTGGAGCCGGTCAGCGAAGACGACTACACCAAAGCCACCACCTAACACCAACCGACGGATCAAGCACCATGCCGAAAGACGAAAACATCGAGATCACCAGCGAAACCATCGACGTTCTGAACAATCGGCGCTCGATCCGCGCGTTTAGCGACACCGCTGTGACCGATGCGCATATCGATGCGATCTTAGGCGCCGCCGTGCGTGCACCGACATCTTCGAACCTTCAAGCATACAGCGTCGTCGTGGTGCGCGACGCAGCCCGCAAAGCCCGCTTGGCTGAACTGGCCGGCAATCAAAAGCACGTTATTACCTGCCCCGTGTTCGTGGCGTTCTGTGCCGATCTATCGCGAATTGAGGTCGCACTGCAGCGCTACGGCCACGATCTTGAAGACAACAACCTGGAAATGGGATTGGTTTCAAGCATCGACGCCGCGCTTGTCGGCATGTCGGCCTATGTCGCCGCCGACTCGCTCGGCATCCAGGGCGTGATGATTGGCGCAATGCGCAACGATCCCGAAGCCGTCGCCGAACTTCTCGACCTGCCGCCTCGCGCTTACGTGGTATTTGGCATGTGCTTAGGTTTTCCCGATGGCAACGCGCCAAAACAAAAACCGCGTATGCCACGGCCCGGCATCGTGCATCTGGAGACCTACGATCACACAGCTTCAAAGGCCGGGATTGATGTCTATAATGATCAGCTGCGCGCCCATTACGAAACCATCGGCAAAGAGACCAACACCGACTCATGGACCTACGAAGTCGACAGCAAGTTTGCAGCCCGTCCACGTAACACGTTGCGTGCGGCGCTGAAGCGTCTTGGCCTGGACTTTTCATAATACTTATAAAGAGTTAGAATAAGATTAGTAGGCAACCTAATATGTGAGAATGCTACTGGCGTTCGTACACCTTTAATCTGTATATTCTTTGCTGAATAAATTTTTGGACTCAGCATGACCAACTCCACGATCGACGCCAAAGATTCATCGTCCCTTATCGATCCTGCCTTTATTCAATCCAGCTTAGACAGCATGAACCAGGGGCTCAGCATCGTACGCTCTGTTGAGGGTGAGTTGATGATGGTTTTATTCAACCGCCGCGCCGCCGAGCTATTTGATATCCCGCCAGATTTTTGCAATGTCCCGCGGCCGTTTGAGGACTTTATCCGCTTAGTCGCAAATCGCGGCGAGTACGGTCCCGACGACTCGGAAACGCACGTCCGCAAAACCATAGAGTGTGCAAAAACGTTTACACCCCATAGTTACAAATGCACCCGTCTTGACGGTACCGTGATCGAAGTCATCGGCACGCCGCTGCCCGACCGCCAAGGTTTCATAACCACCTATGCCGACATCACAGAACGTGAGCATGCTCTGAATAACAGCGAAATACTGATGCAGGCGTAAAACCGTATACGTGTCGGGATGATAATTTTCGACGCTGACGCAAAGTTGATTTTTTTCTCTAAACAGATGCAGGAATTTAACAAATCAGTTCCCGCCTCTATGGAGTTGGGCATTTCATTTAAGGACTACATCCGCACCTGTGTTGATAGTGGCCTCATGCCCAGGCTTAAAGGCCAAGAGGATGATTGGATCGCAGATCGGTTAAAGCGATTTAACTCTCCCGAGGGCCCTATTGAAGTCAAACGACACGATGACCTATGGCTGATGATCGAATATGTAAAATTGGAAAACGGGTTCAACGTGATATTTGCCACCGACATTACTGAATTTAAAAAAAGCCAAAAAAATCTTGTCGAATCCATGGAACACGCTGAGATCGCGAACCGGACCAAAACAGAATTTCTCGCCAATATGTCGCACGAATTGCGCACTCCTTTAAACTCGGTCATCGGGTTTTCTGAGCTGTTGCTGTACGGTGTCGGCGGGGATATGGGGAGTGAGCGAGCCATCGAATATTTAACCGACATCAACCGATCCGGTCGGCATTTATTACGTTTGATTTCCGACATCCTTGATATATCAAAAATCGAAGCCGACGAAATGGATTTGGACGAAGAGCCCGTGTCGCTGCAGGCGCTGTCGGACGAATGCCTGCGAATGACCGAAGACCAAGGGATGCGTGCAGGTGTGCATATCGAATTGGCTGGTAAAATCCCTGCGCATCAACTCTACGCAGACCCAATCCGCCTAAAGCAAATTATCCTGAACTTGATGACCAACGCGATTAAGTTTTCGCACCCCGAACACACGGTCGGCTTGGCCTGGTTAATCGACGATCAGAGCTTGATACTCGAGGTTCGCGACACAGGAATCGGCATGACCGAAGCAAGCATTGCCGTGGCGTTGGAGCCGTTCGGACAAATTGCGGACTCCCTCACACGCGATCACGAAGGCGCCGGGCTCGGTTTACCTATTTGTCGTCGCTTGGCAGAATTGCACGGTGCCCAGCTTAAAATCGAGAGTAAAAAAGATGTTGGGACCACGGTCCGAGTGACTTTTCCACCCGAACGCACAATCCCTGCCGAGCGCACATTCTCTGCCAAGTCCAGCGTTCACGGCTGAGATACCTGCACAAAATTCCCATAAATCGGGTGGGCGCTATACACTGAGTCGATAAAATCGTGCCATGATGACTTTTGGAGAGACACCATCATGAACGCGACAGCCTTATCTTTGACACCTGATACCGCGACCAAAGAAAATACACGCGCCCGGCTGTATACACAGATCGCACGTGCCGTCGCCTATGTTGAAAAACACCACTTCGATCAGCCGTCACTCGACGATATCGCCAGACATGCCGGCATGAGCCCCGACCACTTACAGCGCACATTTGCCGACTGGGCGGGAATCAGTCCGAAGAAGTTCCTCAAAGCCCTGACCTTGGAAGACGCAAAGGCGCGTTTGAGAGCATCCGAAAGTGTGTTGGACGCCGCATTTGATGCAGGGTTATCAGGGCCCGGGCGTCTGCACGATTTGTTTGTCAGCATCGATGCCGTGACACCCAGCGAGTTTAAATCACGTGGGGACGGTATGACGTTTCGATACGGCTTTCATCCGTCGCCGTTCGGAGACTGCCTGATTGCGATCACGGATCGTGGATTGACCGGCTTATCGTTTGTGACGACAACCCGGACCGAGGCGTTGACCCAACAAAAGTCTGGATGGGACCGTGCACATTGGGTTGAAGAAACCGATGCCACCCAACCGTACGCAGACGCTGCATTTAACGGACCTGCGGCAATGGCGACGAACAGAAACCTTCGCTTACTGCTTAGGGGCTCACCATTTCGAGTTAAGGTATGGGAGGGCTTGTTACGCATCCCTGAAGGGGCGGTAATCTCATACGGTGACTTTGCCACACGACTGGGCCGTCCAGGCGCTGCCAGGGCCGTCGCAGGCGCCGTCGCCGGCAACCTGATCGGCTACGTTATTCCCTGTCACCGGGTGATCCGCGACACCGGTGTCATCAGCGGCTATCGCTGGGATCCGCTACGGAAAGCTGCATTGCTGGGGATGGAAGGCGCTCAGCATATGGGCGCAGGCGCAAATTAACACGTTATCGGTACTGGTATCGACGGCGGGCAGTCCTTAAATTGAGGGAATGTTTGATCACCCGATGAGGAGCCCCACATGAGATACCTGCACACCATGGTCCGCATTTCCGATGTCGACGCATCGCTGAAATTTTATTGCGACCTCTTGGGCCTCAAGGAGCGCCGCCGGAGCGATCGACCGGAACACGGCTACATGCTGATTTTCGTTTCCGCCGACGCAACGCCCGATGCCGAAATTGAACTGACCTATAATTACGATGTCGAAACCTATGACGGCGGGCGAAACTTTGGCCATTTGGCGTTCCGCGTCGACCATATTTATGAGAGCTGCCAGCGCCTGATGGATGGGGGCGTCACCATCAATCGCCCACCGCGCGACGGCCGCATGGCATTTGTACGTTCACCGGACGGCATCTCCATCGAGTTGCTGCAGGAAGGCGAAAGCCTCGCCCCGGCGGAGCCATGGGCATCTATGGAAAATACGGGTAGCTGGTAAATCTAAGCGACCGACTTAATCCGGGAATCCGCGACGCCGACGACGCGTGCGGGGCTCTGTGCCTGGGGGCTGCGGCTTCGCTTGGTCGACCGGGCCCAGAGCCGCTTCAATGGCATCCCGCACCGGGGTGTCACCCGGCACATAGCCGTCCAACGCATCACGCATCGCGCGCAAATGAACCGCTGTTGTCCCACAGCACCCACCGATGATCCGCGCACCGGCATCGCGGGCCAGGCGTGCGTAATCCGCCATGATCTCGGGCGAGCCTGAATAGGCGATCTCGCCGTCTTTATATTCCGGAATGCCGCAGTTGCCCTTGGCAACGATAATGCCGCCCTTTGCTGCACCACGCTTTAGGCCCAACACGGTATCAACCAACGTCGCAGGCCCGACACCGCAGTTACATCCGAACGCATGGATCGGCAGAGTTCCCGCAAATTCGGCAGCGTCTTCGGGGGTCACGCCCATCATCGTGCGGCCATTTGTGTCGAACGTCATGGTCGCAAACACCGGCAAGCCGGCCTGTTCGGCACCGGCGACGGCTGCGGCATATTCTTCTTTCGAAGACATCGTCTCAATCCAGATCACATCGGCGCCGCCGGTCTTCAGCGCAGCGGCCTGCTCGGCAAACACTGCGGTCGCAGACTCCATGGTCAAAATGCCCATCGGCGCCATCAACTCACCAGTCGGCCCCATTGAGCCGGCGACCACCACTGGACGGTCTGCCGAATCAGCGACCCGGCGCGCAAGCACAGCAGCGGCTTGGTTGATCTCGGCGACCCGGTCCTGATCACCATGCAGCTTTAGCCGCATGGCATTGGCACCGAACGAATTGGTCAAAATGATATCGGCGCCCGCATCAACAAAGCCCTGATGCACATCGGCGACTTTTTCCGGCTGCGAGATACACCATAAATCAGGCGCCTCACCGGTTTCCAGGCCGCGCTGAAACAAGCTTGTGCCCATCGCGCCATCGCACAACAGCCAGTCACGGGTTGCCAACAAATCGCTTAGGGCATCGCTCATGTCGCTATCCTTGATGTGTTAGCGCGGGGATTGTTGACGGCGGCGGGTCTCACGGCGCGCCTCACCGCCACCGGCAACCCGGCGACCATGCAAGGACTCCAAAATCGCGCGCTTCGTCGCCGTATCCGCCCGGGACCAACCGGCAATTTCAGAACGGGTGCGCAGGCACCCCTTGCAGTAGCCGGTCGCATCATCCAAGACGCAAACACTGATACATGGGCTTTCGATGTACGGTTCGACGGTCATGCAATTCTCCTTAGTCGCAGACCGGGATAAATGCACACCCCGCAGATTGCAAGCGGGCTGAGCACATTCAACACGTTTCCGCTATGGCACACCGGGCCTGCGTGGCTATAATATTGACATGAGAGACCTACCCAATGATGGTCCGAGCCTACTTGGCGACGAGGACCCAGAACCTTTCGAAGTGGTCAACCGCGAGGGGGGCGCACATATTTTGCTGGTCTGCGATCATGCCAGCAATGCCGTGCCGCATCAGCTCGGCCACCTCGGACTCGATCCTGAAACCTTCGATCACCACATCGGCTATGACATCGGGGCCGCCGCGGTGACACGGGGCTTGGCGCAACGTTTGGATGCACAAGCCGTCCTCGCTGGCTATTCACGCCTAGTGATCGACGTGAACCGGCCGCCCGGGCACCCCCACAGCATTATCCCCGCCAACGACGGCATTCCGGTCCCCGGCAACCAAAACCTGGACGAGCCCGCAAAGCGCCAGCGTATTCGCGATATTTTTGAGCCCTACCACGACGCGGTGAACCGCGCACTGGCCAGGCTTTGGAATCGCGCAGCGGCACCGGCGATCTTGTCCGTGCACAGCTTCAGCCCGCGCTTCGGCGACAAGCCAAGGCCATGGGATATCGGCGTGCTTTGGAACCGTGACCCGCGCATCGCGGTCCCGCTGATGGAACATCTTGAGCGCTTTGACCTTCGGGTCGGCGACAATGAACCGTATTCCGGCCATGACTTGGCGTACACCATCGATGTGCACGGCGCCGCAGCGGGCATCGCCAACGTCGCGATTGAGATCAACCAAGATCAACTCGGCACACCCGGTGAGATTTTGAAGTGGGTCGATATTCTGTCGGAAAGCGTGTTGCCAATTTTGGATATTCCCGGGCTGCACCGGGTCGAGAGATTCTGATGGTCGGCGGCAGTCCTTCATTTTCGGTCGGGATCGAAGAAGAGTATTTGCTGGTCGATAAAGAAACCCGCGCCCTCGCCTCCGACCCCCCAAAAGAATTTTTCGAAACCTGCGTAAAACGGCTCGGCGCGCAGGTCGCGCACGAATTCCTTAAGTCACAAATTGAGGTGAACACCGCCGTCGCACGATCTGTCCCCGAAGCCGCGCAAATGATTGCCGAACTCCGCAGCGTTATCGTCGAAATCGCTGAGACCTACGACATGGCGCCGATTGCCGCGTCTACGCACCCGTTCTCGCACTGGTCCGAACAAGGCTTTACTGAACAAGAGCGCTATATGACCATCGCCGAAGACATGCAGGCTGTCGTTCGGCGCCTTGTGATCTGTGGCATGCACGTACATGTCGGCGTCGACGATGACGAACTGCGCATCGATATGATGAACCAAATGCGCTATTTCCTGCCGCACCTTTTGGCACTGACGACATCTTCACCGTTGTGGCAGGGTCGTAAGACCGGGCTGATGTCTTATCGATTGAGCGTGTGGGACGAAATGCCCCGCACCGGCTTGCCCAACGCCTTTGACAGCTTTGGCGAATACCAGCGTCACGTCGACGCGTTGGTGGGCGCCGGCATCATCCAAGACGCCACGAAACTGTGGTGGGACATCCGACCGAGCGCACGCTACCCGACGCTAGAAATGCGGATATCCGATGTCTGCACCTATGTGCATGATGCCGCTGCCGTCGCCGCGCTTTATGTCTGCATCATGCGGATGCTTTGGCGCCTAAAGACGCATAACCAGCGCTGGCGGCAATATGCGGTGATGCTGATCTCGGAAAACCGCTGGCGCGCGCAGCGCTATGGGCTTGATGAGGGATTGGTCGATTTCGGCAAGGGTGAAATTGTGCCGTTCCCGGCCCTGGTCGAAGAGTTGATCGAACTTGTGCGGGAAGATGCTGATGCCCTGAACTGCACGGCCGAGCTTGAAGATCTTCGCCGTATCATCAAACGCGGAACAAGTGCGCATCGTCAGATTGAAACCTTTGAAGCCGAGCAAAAAGTCCATCCGTCGGAAAACGATGCGATTGCCCTGAAAGCCGTTGTCGATCAACTCATCAACGAAACACGCGACTTTTCCGGCATAAAGTCGGCGTAGCCGTTCGCCAATTACATGTTGTCTTATTTTAGATGTTTTTTGTCTGATTGTCGCGATACGGCGTGCCCGGCATCTGATATCGTCTATTCATGACTGATGCAAAGCGCAATTTTCTGTTTTTGAATATCGGGCACCTGCTTGATCATTTCTTCATGCTGATCTTCACCACCGCGGTGTTGACCATGGAAAGTGAGTTCGCAGAGTCCTACGGCCATTTGCTGTTGTTGACGACGTGGAGCTTCTTCTTTTTCGGTGGTGCATCGTTGCCCGCCGGCTGGCTTGGAGATCGTTGGTCCCGGCACGGCATGATGCTGATCTTTTTCGTCGGCATCGGGGCGGCATCGGTGATGACCGGTTTCGCAGAGACCCCGACGCAGATCGAAATCGGCCTCGCTCTACTAGGCGTATTCGGCGCCATCTATCATCCGATCGGCCTTGCACTCGTCGTCGAAGAAGCGGGCCGCGTCGGACGTGCGCTGGCAATCAACGGGGTGTGGGGCAATATGGGCGTGGCGCTGGCGGCGCTAACCACCGGCGCGATTGCCGAGCTTTACGGCTGGCGCTGGGCGTTCATTATCCCGGGCATTGTCGCTATCGGGGTCGGCCTACTGTACGGTCTGCATTTAGCTAAAGCGAAAGTCGCCGCTGAGGCCAAAGCTAAGAAAGCCCCACCCGCAATACCCGTTTCATTGCAAAAGCGGGCATTTATTTTTCTCATCATCGCACCGATGTTCGGTGGCCTGATCTTTCAAGCAACCACCATTTCGCTCCCCAAAATCATGGACGAACGACTGGCCGGCCTATTCCCGGGTACAGCCGAGATCGGCCTGATAACAGCGCTGGTATTCGCGTGCGCCGCTGTTGCACAGCTGATCGTCGGAGAACTGTTGGATCGTTTTCCGACGAAGCGGATTTATCTGGGTCTGGTGGCGCTGCAGATCGCATTTTGCGCCCTCGCGATCCCAGCGGTCGGCTGGGGATCCGTCGCTGTGACACTGCCGTTGATGCTGGTCACATTTGGTCTGATCCCAGTTAACGATTGGATCGTCGCGCATTTCATTAGTAAAGAATATCGATCCCGAGTCTATGCCGTGAAATCCGTATTGGTGCTCGGTATCGGCGCAGTAGCGGTGCAGATGAGCGGCCGCCTGCACGACATGACCGGTAATTTCGACACGCTGTTTATGGTGTTGGTCTCAAGTGCAGTCGTCGTGCTGTTTGCAACGGCGTTAATCTTGCCGACGCGCCGCCAGATAGAATCCGCTCAACCCGCCGCAGCTGAGTAAAAACGAGCCTACTCGACCACATCAAAGCGCTGCACAGCTGCTTTCAGGCCGGCCAACAATTCCTTGCCAACCTGCCCGCCATCACCCGAGACTTTCTCGCGGATTACCGCGCGCATGGCGTCCACATGCGCTTTCACGACCTCGACTTGGTTGTCTGTTTCCGGACAGCCTTCGCGCGTTGAGTCGTACAACATCTTGCCGAACACCGAGATTAACGGATAACCGAAAGTGCCCCCCTGCCCGCGCAATTCGTGCGCGAGCTCATTTATCTCGGCAAACAGATTGCCACGTTTTGCCGGCTCGGCCGAAGCTTCGTCACATAACTTGCCCAAGTTCGCCAAATATTCATTCGCCCACGTGGAGAAATCGAGGGACGCACGCTCCAGACTTTGTTCCGCTTCTTCCATGATGCTTGCCGGCAGAGAAGGTGGGCCGCCCTTTCCACCGCCTGCCTTTTCTTTTAATGAGTTGGGCAGATTGACACTCCATACATCGCTGGCCGACTTCGCTTTTACGGTTTTTTCGGCTGAATACACATATGTCACATGGTCGTCACCAAGGCGCCGACGTTCTTCACCACCAGGTGGGCCGGCATCACGGTTACGCCGACGACACGGCCCAAAATATTTTTGCCTCGCAATCACCGGTCTTGGACGTTCAATCACTTGCGCCAGATGCGTAAACACGGAATTGACGGAAAATGGTTTCGCGAGAAACTCGCTGGTGCCGAGATCACGGGCTGATGCCACGTATTCCCGGTCCGCCGCACCAGACAGCATGATGTAGGGCACAAATCGGTTTGGTGATTCTTTGGACGTCCGCACCCAACGCAACAGCAATAGACCGTTAATTGGTGACATGATCATATCTGAAATAATGATGTCGGGGCCGGGGTTCTGTACTCGCTTCATGTCTTTGAGATATGCAATCGCATCTTCGCCGTTCACCGCCGTTGCGATGCGACCAATCCGAAACGAGCGCAGAAGATCTTCTATGGTTTGTCGAATATAGCTGTTGTCTTCGACCAGAAGAATCGTGAATCGATCAAGTTGCTAATCGCTCAAACTTCGTTCCCCTTTAGCAATAACGCTTATTTTATATAAGCTTAGTAGAACTATGACAAAAACGGAAACATAACCTCACAAATAGATTTCTTGACCCTTGCCGGGCACGGGCGCGGGCGCTACCTTTCGCTAAACTGACAACTTCTCAGATTATCTAAACCGCATTTCAAGGGGTGAACCTATGGCTGATGTCGGCGGCGTCGCAAGCGAACGCTTAAAATCATTTGTCGAGCGCATTGAGCGCCTCGAAGAGGAACGCCAAGCGCTTTCCGGCGATATCCGCGAAATATATTCCGAAGCCAAAGGCTCCGGCTTCGACATCAAAGTGCTGCGCCAGATCATTCGGCTCCGCAAAATGGACTCCGGCGACCGCTCCGAAATGGAAGAACTGATCGACGTCTATAAGCGTGCGCTCGAAATGGAATGACGACTTTCGACGCTCCTTTCCAGAAGTCTTCGCGCTCCCGTGATAAACGCAAAAACTCATCAAACTTGATGGGTTAGACTCGATCATCGAAACTGCGAACTCATGATACCACTGCGTGGATGAGGCATATGCTTTTCGACAAAGGGGGGATCGAAGTTTTCCTCACTATTGCTGCATTCGCAGTATTGGGCGCCTACCATTGGCGATTGCGGCGCTTACTAGCGTCGTCTCCAAAACTGACAGCGATGGGTCGTCATAAACTTGTGCGCCAAGCGTGGGTCGAAATGGTGCAGTCCGGAAACCACGATATCCTGGCCGTCCAAACACTCAGAAATTGGATCGTATCAGCGACTTTCCTCGCCTCCACATCGATTATTTTCGCACTCGGCCTGATTGGCGCCGTGTTCACCACGGACAAACTCTCCCAGGTCGCCCATGAGCTGAATTTTTTAGGCAGCCAAGATACGCAGCTTTTGTTGGTCAAGACTCTCCTGTTATTCTTAAATTTTATGGTCGCGTTTTTTAATTTTTCGTTGGCCATCCGCGCTTTTATTCATGCCGGTTTCGAGCTGAATTTGAGAAGCGAACAGGAGCAAAACATAACACGGGGCTTGGCGGATGCAGAGTTACAACGCGGCGCGCTGAACTTCACTTTAGGAATGCGCGGATACTATTTTGCGATTCCGCTGGCGCTTTGGCTATTTGGGCCGATATGGATGCTCGTTGGGGCGATACTACTGGTGGGCATTCTTTATCGCATCGATTGACGTGCGACAGCATCGGCTTGATCGTAAGCAGTTCAATCATGGATAAGTCGAAGCCGACTTTAGGAGATTTACACGATGACCCGTAGAGTTGGTAAATCGCACGCCAAACGCCGGACACCGCCTGGCGCTGCGCCAGGTACCCTGATCGCCGATCCCACGGCCGTACAAACATCTATAGATATGATCGGTTATGGGAAGGATCAGATTTTCGAGCGCCAAGGCGTTTCCATCGATGACATCCGCACCGTAAAAGGCACGGTTCCCGTGTTGTGGATCAACGCTTCCGGACTGGCCGACATCGAATGCATTCGAACGCTAGGAGACCTATTTGGCTTGCACAGCCTAGCGCTCGAGGACGTTATCAATGTACACCAACGACCGAAGGCAGAAGAATACGAAAACCATGTTTTCGTCGTAACGCGTATGATCTTGGCCAGCCGCCATGTGGAAACAGAACAGGTCTCCCTATTCGTCGGAGACGGCTTCATCCTCACTTTTCAAGAACGATCAGGCGACTGTTTCGAGCCGGTACGTGAAAGGCTTCGCCGCCACAAAGGCCGCATTCGAGATTTCGGCACCGACTATCTCGCCTACGCTTTGATAGATGCGGTCATCGATGCTTATTTTCCTGTCCTTGAAAGATATGGCGAACGCCTGGAAGAACTTGAAGACGCCGTCATCTCACATCCGAGCCCTGAACTCATTGCCAAGGTCCATAGCATGAAACGAGACCTGCTGAGCCTACGCCGCGCAATTTGGCCGCACCGAGAGATGATCAACATGTTGATCAGAGACGAAACCACACTGGTGACCGATCAAACGCGTTTGTACATCAGAGACTGTTACGATCACACCATCCAATTGATGGACATTGTCGAGACGTACCGTGAGATTGCGTCAGGCTTGGTGGATATCTATCTTTCGAGCATGAGCACCCATCTTAATGACATTATGAAAGTGCTCACCATTATCGCGACGATTTTTATGCCGCTTGGTTTCATTGCCAGCCTTTACGGCATGAACTTTGATCGCACGACCTCGCCGTGGAATATGCCGGAACTCGGTTGGCAATACGGTTATCCTTTTGCGCTCGGGGTGATGGCAATAGCGGCTGCGGGACTCGTTTACTATTTCTGGAAACAGCGCTGGATCGGCCACGCCCCCAACAAGCACGCGCACGGAAACCAAAAATCATCACCTGACCCTTTTCGAGACAACAAATGATGGTCTGCTTTCATATTTTTACGGCGTCGATGTTCATGCCGAATATGTTTATGCCGACATATCACCAATAAACCGAACCTTGGCCTCGGTGGCAATGGCCGCGACACAGGCGTCGAGATCGGTGATGGTGGTGTCGATGCGAAGGTCGGGAGCGGTCGGGACTTCATAGGGGGCACTGACCCCGGTAAACTCGGATATTTCACCGCTTATGGCTTTTGCGTACAGGCCCTTGGGGTCGCGGGCTTTGCAGGTGTCTAAGTCAGCGGCTACATAGACCTCAATAAACTGCCCGTTTGCGGCCTTGCGGGCACGAGCGCGGTCTTCAGAATAGGGCGAAATCAGAGCGGTGATGACAATCGCGCCGGATTTCGCGAACAGCGCGGCCACCTCGCCGACACGGCGCAGGTTTTCGCGGCGATCATCAGGCGAGAACCCCAAATCCGACGTCAAACCGTGGCGGAGATTATCGCCATCCAGCAGTACGGCGTTCATACCAGCGGCAAACAAGTGTGCTTCCAACGCCACGCCAATAGTACTTTTCCCCGAGCCGGAAAGCCCGGTCAACCAGACCACACCGCCTTGATGGCCGAACCGGCGCCGGCGGGCCTCTGCGTCGATCTGATGCGCAACGGCGGTAATGTTGGCGGGCAGGTCAGTCATGGAAAATCCTGGCTGGCGATCACGGAAGAAAACTAAAGCTTCGGCTCGTCATCTTTTAAGCGAAACCGCTGCCCGTCAAAAGCATCTTCGAACAAACTATTTTGGCGCCCACGCGCCGTGCCAAGCCCTTCTGATTGCTCGCGCGGGAACACGCTTTGCTCGGTGAATCGGCGCTCAAACATATGATCTGCCAACACATCGAACGGCGCAAAACTGTCGCCGGCGATTCCCTCGTCAGGGAACGGTGTCTCTTCGACAGGCACCAGCCACGCGGCCAATTCAGGCCCTGGGTACATGTCTGCAATGACACCCTGGGGTAGAGTCATCGGTTGGGTCAAATACCCCTCGGCACCGCTTAGGCGTACCGTTTGGAAAGGCATTTCCAAGGTCTCAACACCGACTTTGTTATGTACCAGAACACTGCCCGGCCCACCGAACGGTTTCGGCAGCAACGTCACCATGTCGTCCTTGCCCAGGCCTGTCTTGGCAATCAAACGCGCGGCCCGAACACTTAGGCTCATGGCCCCGGCGTGCACGCTCAGCGTATCGATGCCGGACGCGATCCGTCCCCCCGCCAGCGCAAACGTCCCGTTATCTATGGCAAAGGTCGCGGTGTCGTCCTCGTCACGCGCAAACACATAATTTTCGATAATGAGCGCGCCACCGAGCGTGACGATCCGCATGCCATCGTGAAAAACGAGATGCAATACTGCGTCCGGATCCAGTGACAATACATCCCCAACAAACACCGCGTCGCCCACCGCCGGCTGGCTTTCGACCCGATCACGATCAAGACGCATCATACGTCCGTACATTGCCTCGATATGGCCGGCGGCCTTGCCGTCAACAGCGTGAGAGTCGGTGCTCATAGGGCAAGCCTAGCATTCACCCTGAACTGAGACCAGGTTGCACAATCGCCCTCAAGCTTAGCTCGGACGGCGCAAGACCGCGACCGCTTCGGCGTGATGGGTCATGGGAAATTGGTCAACAGGTGTCACTTTGTCCAAGCGATAACCGGCATCAATCAAGATGCGGAGATCGCGCCCAAGCGTCGCCGGATTACACGACACGGCAATGATGCAGGGCACGATGCTGTTGGCCAACTCTTCGACCTGCACTTTGGCGCCGGCGCGCGGCGGATCGAAGATCACTGCATCAAATTCATTCAGCTCATTCGGCATCAACGGTTCCATCTTCAGGTCACGCACATCCGTCGACAACCGCCCCCCAAGTCCGGCGCGTCCCGCAGCGGTTGCCAATGCACCGGCCTGGGTTGCGATTCCGTCTACCGCCAACACGTGTTTGCGCACCGCTGCCAACGGCAACGCAAATGTACCGACACCACAATACAGATCGGCAATACGTCCGCCTTTGGCAGTGACGATGTCGCCCAGGCCTTCGATCACCAAGTCTTGCAGAAGTGCTTCACCGTCAACGGACGGCTGCAGAAATCCGTTGATCGGCAGTTGGATATCAACGCCCCCCAGATGCAGCATCAGATCGCGCCGCTGCACGATTTGTTCCGGCGGCACACCTGGCTCGGACCACGCGATGCGGACGACGTCATGGGCTTCGGCAAAAGCGGCCAAGGCTTCGCGGGCCTTCAAATCGACCTTGTGACGGCTGGTGATCACCAATTCAACGTCTTGTCCGCTGACACCGACGGCGGTCATGGCGATATCGGCACGTTCACCGCCCTCTAAAATATCGACCAACATTGCACGCACAGGTGCCAGTAAATTTTGCAAGGCCGACACCAATAACGGGCAGCTTGGAATATCGATGATCCGATCAGAATGCGCTTCGTTAAAACCAAACCGAAGCCCGTTCTGCGTCATGACAGCGGCCAAGCTGGCGCGGCGCCGACTCGCCAGCGGCACGGTGCGTAGCGGCTCTAGCTCAATATCGATGCCCTGGCGCGACAGCCCGGCGGCGACCGCATCCCGCTTCCATTCGGCATAGGCATCGGCCGGCATGTGCTGCAACTGGCAGCCGCCGCACTGCCCGAACACCGGGCAAATCGGCGCGGCTCTGGGTACGGTTTCGATGAATTCCAACACACTGCCAACCATCCCGTCACCACGTTTGGCACCCGGCTGCACGCGCACGATATCGCCGGGCAACGTCAACGGCATAAATACGCGTACCCCGTCGGCGAGCAGCGCTTCGCCGTCACCTTGCTGCGCAACCTTGGTCACGGTCACCACTTCAGGCGCACGTAAAGGGGCTGGGCGTGGACGTTTTTTGCCGCGGCGTGGACGACTCATCGGGATTTAAGATCGGCTAAGATGTCCGCATAGACAACATTGAGGGATTGATTCAACGCATCAACGGCCGCACCAACCCCCGCCGACGACGTTGCTGTTTCGTGACGATAGGATTTTAAGAACAACAGCTTGCCGTCTGCTTGGCGGCGCAATGAGATTTCGAGTTCCATCGCCGTCGCATTGGGGCTGCCGACGATCTGCTCTAACCGACGAATGCGCCCCGTCAGCACATAGTCAGAAGGTATGCGCATTTCCGGCGTCACCACATTGTTGGCGACATTGCTGCCGCGCAAATAGGTCACCAACTCGTCACGCAACATCACCGTCGGTGGTTGCGTCCAGAAATGATAATGATATTCGAGCAGTTGGTTGGGATTGTCTGACTGCATATAGACAATAGGACGCCCAGCCGTCAGACCGTCGGCACTGAAGCGCTCAACCTCAAGCGTACCAGGAAGTGCCGGCGTGCCCATCGGGGCTGTCGCAACAGCCGCCTGCAGACGGTAATAGCGATCTTGCGGCACCGGCGGCTGCGCCGCACAGGCCGTCAACATGCCGAGCATCAACGCTAAGCCGGCAACCCGCATGCGCCAAGACTTGATCATTTTACGACCCCTTTGTCTTCCGGCGCCGTGCCCCCAAGCAAGAGCCCCGGGTTCTGTCTGATCTGGCGACTGAACTCGTATAGGTTCCGCGCCGCACCATCCATATTCTGATTCAACGAATCGATGTTGCGGGCCACCGATTCAACGATATAGCGGCTTTCTTTCATGGTCCGCGCAATGTCACCGTCTTCATCCAGCACCAAATCATCGATATCGTGCATAATCGAATTCATGGTGATCAGCACGGCGTCGAACTTCTGCGTTGCGGCGTTTAATTTTTCTATCATGCCGATGATTTTTTCTTGATTTTCCTTGGTCAAGATTGTGTTCAGGCGCTGTACGGTGACGTTCGCTGCCGTCAGCATTTGCTCGGTCTGCGCAGCAATCGTCGGGATGCGGGTTTTTAAATCCGCCATCACGTTGCGCGCCATACCCATCGTATCGCGAAGGTCTGCCGCGATCATCCGCCCTTCGCCACCCACTTGCAGAAACTCGTTGATCTGCAAGACGGCGCCGTCAACGTTACGCAACAGCGGCTTTAAATAGTTTTCTGATAAATCGCCGAAATCACTGGCAACGTTGGCGACGGCGGCAAACATATCCGAACGCTCACGTGCGACCACCTCAGCACCTGGTGCATGTGGGCTTGGACTTGCCCCAGCCTGAATCGACAATGTGACGGCGGCCAACAATCCAGGTGCTGCAATTTCGACAATACTATCGTTCGGGATCACCCAACCCTCGGTCACATCAAAGTTGACGCGGAAGCGCATGCGACCGTCTTTGGGTTCCGGCACAACCTCGACGACTTGGCCGATGGGATAGCCTTCATAGACCACTTGCGTGCCAAACTTAACACCGGTCACATTTGAATAATACGCATGGTAGCTGTCCGTCGCCCCGGTTCGCCCAGTTAGCACAGCAATTGCGATGATCAGCGCAATGATCGATCCAAGCACGAACAGACCGACGAAGAAATAATTGATCTTGCTGGTTCTCACGGTTCTGTCCTCATAAGTGTGCGGTCCCGGGATTGCTCTCCCCAACCAATCTATCCAAGTACTCGTCCGGGTCCATAACGTCTTCTTCAGGGGTCCGGTTCAACAGCGCCTGGACGCGGTCGGATTTTGATTTCAAAACTTCTTCGACGGTGCCGATCATCAAGATTTTGCCGCGATCCAAAATCGTAATTCGGTCTGCGATCTTAAAGGCACTGTCCAATTCGTGGGTGACGACGACGATGCTCATACCCATCGCGTCACGCATATCTAGAATCAGGTCGTCGAGGGCAGAGGCCACAACGGGGTCAAGGCCTGCCGACGGCTCATCGCAAAACAGCACGCGCGGATCCATGACGATGGCGCGCGCAAAGGCTGCCCGCTTGATCATGCCGCCTGAAAGCTCGGACGGCATTAAATCTTCAAAGCCGGAGAGTTCGACCACTTCCAGCTTCATGCGCGCCATGATTTCCATGGTCAGGGGGTCAAGATCCGTGTGCTCGTAAAGCGGCAGCATGATATTGTCGCCGACCGTCATTGAGCTGAACAATGCGCCCGATTGAAACGCAACACCGAGCTTTTTTCGGACCTCCAAGAATTCTTTGCGGCTGATCTTGTCGATGTCATAGCCCAAAATACGCATCGTGCCGGACGTCTTGTTTTCAAGCGCCATTAGGTGACGCAGCAATGTCGACTTGCCCGAACCAGAGCCGCCCATGATCACCATGATCTCTTTTTCGCGGACTTCCATGCTGACGCCCTGCAAAATCATCCGATCCCCATAGTGGGTCACTAGATCTTCGACTTCGATCACGGCGTCAGGGCCGGACTGTGGGCGTTGCCGTTTATTACGTTCTTCGAGGATAGTGGCAGGGTTTCGTGACATATTCGCTCCCTACCGTGTTGCCACGAATGCGAAAAGCATATCAGTGACGATAATCGCCGAGATCGACTGCACTACCGCGCGCGTCGTTGCCGTGCCGACGCCTTCAGCGCCGCCCTGCACGCCCGCACCATTCACCACACCGATGACCGCAATCAATATCGCAAAGATCACGCTTTTCCCGAGCCCATGCCCCAAGTCATCCAACGATAAAATATCAATAGTGTCGTGGGCGTAGGCGGCGAGCGAAATGCCCAAGTCGGCATTCACATACAAGCCCGCCGCAAACAGGCCTGTGAAAATACCAAACAACGTCAGTGCCGGCACCATTACCAGCATCGCTAATAGTGCAGGCACCACCAAAAACCGCGTCGGGTTGATCCCCATCACCTTCAGCGCATCGATTTCTTGGTTGATCTTCATGGTGCCGATGCGTGCTGCTAATGCCGAACCCGAACGGCCTGCGACTAAAATGCCGGTGATCAATGGCGCAAACTCGCGCACCACAGAGAACGCAATGCCGATGGTGACGCGACTTTCGGCACCGAAAATGCGTAGTGTATGAATGCCTTGGATCGCCAACATCACGCCGATGGTACCGGTCAGCATGAAGATAATCGGGATCGCGCGTACGCCTATTTCCATCATCTGATGGATTACAGCGGAAAGCCTCACGGGCTGGCGTTCACGCACACCGAATAGCAGCCAATAAATGCTTTCAGCAACCAGAATGCCACCGTTGCCGACGGACTCTACGAAAGCCACCGTCGTGCGACCAACGTCTTCAACCCGTTCCATTTTTGAAAGCTTCCGCTCCGCCACCCGATGCCCCCTCATTGCACCGCGGTCTCGTCAACTGACCGCAGCAATACCCTCGTCCAAGGTTGCGCAAATTTTAAAGACCCTGTCTAAGCGCGCCAACTGCAAGACACGCAGCGCCCCTTCGCTGACCGAGACCAATAGGAACTGTTGGCCTGACTTTTTTGAACTTTGCAGGCATTCCACCAGAGACGCGACCCCCGACGAGTCAATATACCCCACACCCGACAAATCGACCAGGATGGGTGCGCCTTTGCCGACCAACGCCAACAGGGCCTTTCGAGCATCCGGCGAAGACTGTAAATCGATGTCCCCAGAAAACGCGATCACCAGTGTACCGCCATTTTCTTCTACTTTATGTTCCATCAGATGCCGTTCCCTTGATTTTTTTCACCAGTCTCAACAGATTGCCGCCATCGATGGGCGGCGGCAAGAAATCAACTTCGTCCATCACTTCCGAGATCAGATGCGTCCCCAGGCCACCTGGGCGCACATCATCCAAATCACGGGGCTTGATGCGTGAAATATCAACCGGGTCCGCAAAGTCACGGATCAAGATGATCATCGCATCGACACGATGGCGCAACTCGATTGAGATGTCACCCTCACCCTCGCTGCCATAGGCATGTCGGATCACGTTCTGACAGGCCTCGTCGACGGCGAGCACGATGTCGCCGACGTCGCTACCAACAAACCCGCAGAACGTCGCCGTTTCTTTTACAGTATTGCGGATCAACCGCAGGCGATTGGCGCGCGCAGAGACACGAAGCTGCATCAGCTTTTCGCCCTGTGTCCCCGTTGCACCGGCCTCTGCGGCCTTCGCTGCTTTGCCCTGAGGTGCCCCGATATTGGCGCGCAAAGTGTCGTCAACGGCGACGATCGTTACATCATCGCGTAACGGTGCCCCGGTTTCGCCGATACGCGCGCGCACGGCGTTCAACACCAAGGCGGTACCGCCGTCACCCGCTGAACAGATCAAATCTTTCAAGCCATCAATACCGAACTCTTCGCCGCTTTCCACGTACCCTTCAGTGACACCATCGGTGAAAACAAACAAGCGACCACCGTTCAAATTGAATTCTGTTTCTGGAAAGCCGTCTTCGTCTAGCAGCGACGGCGCGATACCGAGCGGCGGTGCTTCAGCTTCAATCGCCGTGAAACTCCCGTCTGGCGCGACCACCAACGGCGGCTCGTGCCCCGCGTTGGCCAAGCGTACGTGCCCGTTTTCCGGATCATAGATACCTTGTACCAAGGTCACGAACATACCCCGGGTCGCGGTTTCGCAAATTTCGGTATTCACCAAGGTTAGCAACCGTCCAGGCTCTTTGATCGCTTTGCCGAGACAGCGGAGCAAACTCGCCGTCTTCGCCATCAGCAACGCCGCGTTCATGCCCTTCCCGGAGACGTCCCCTAACGTAAACGCGATGCGCCCATCGTCGAGCGGATAAAAATCATAAAAATCACCTGAGACAATCCGCGCAGGGACATTTACACCGCTAACCGGAAACGACGCTTCGCTCGCAGGCGGCAGCAACGAGCGTTGGATTTCTGCAGCCAGTTCAAGCTCGCGCTTAACCCGTTCTTGCTCAACCAACTGCAACGACATCCGCGCGTTGAGAACAGCGAGCCCCGCCGATGACGACAGCGCCTGCAAAAGATACAAATCATTGTTGTCGAACAGGCCATCGCCGCCGCGTTTATTGATCAACTCAATCGCGCCGATCCGCTCTCCCTTAACACTCATCGGGGCACAAAGGATGGACCGCGTCTTAAAACCGGCCTCGCTATCTACGGCAGCGTTGAAATTTGGGTCATCGGCGACATCACGGACGATCTTGCCGTCATCGTTCTGCACGCAGAAGCCGACGATGCCTTGGTCAGCCGCTAACTCAAGACCGGTGATTTCCACCGGACCGACACACGCGTTGCACAGCAGTTTTAAGCCGCACGGCGAGAGCATGAACAGGGCGCCGGCTTCGGCGTCGACGTATTCAGTAATCCGCTGCACGGCGTTCTTAAGGGTCACGTCGAGATCTTGATTGGACGCAAAATCCCGGCCCATTTCGGCCAGCAATTCCAAATGATCATGCACCGAAGGAGACGCGACGCCCAGTGCTGCCCCGCCCGATAAAACTTCGCCGCTGATGGTTTCCGCCGTCATGGCGAAACTATGCCCGGAAACGCCTAATCGGGCAATCGCGCGGACTAAACCCTGACCCGCACGTACGATCCCGGCGCGTCTTCGAGGGGCTTAAGCTTGCCGTTCCCCGGCTTGCGCGCTTTGACCTGGGCGCCTGCATACTTTTTCACCCATTTCTGCCAGTCGGGCCACCACGAACCGTCGGTCTGCTTCGCGCTCTCAAAGAATGCATCCGGGTCGGCCGGCAATTTGGCATTCGTCCAAAAGCAATATTTATAGGCGGCAGGCGGGTTCATCACACCAGCGATGTGGCCGCTGGCAGATAACACAAACCGCTTAGGCCCGTTGAAAATCTGCGTCGCCTTATAGGTCGCGGTCCAAGGTGCGATATGGTCTTCTTTGGTCGATAGCCAATACACCGGCAGTTTGATCTGGGACAAATCGATTGGCACACCGGCCAGCGTGATCCCGTCCGGCTCCACGAGTTTGTTTTCTAAATACATTTTCCGTAGATACAGCGAATGCATCATTTTCGGCATCCGCGTATTGTCGGAGTTCCAGTACAACAAATCGAACGCCATCGGCTCGCGGCCCATCAGATAATTGTTGACCACGAACGACCAGATCAGGTCGTTATCGCGCATCATGTTGAAGACTTGGCTCATGTACTGGCCGTCCAAGTAGCCCTGCTCATCCATATGCGCCTCAAGCCGGGCAAGCTGTTCTTCGTCGATGAACACGCCCAGTTCGCCGGGCTCGGAGAAGTCCACCATGGTCGTAAAAAACGTCGCGGACTTTACCCGAGTGTCGCCTTTGGCTGCCATGTAGGCCAGTGTCGCCGCCGTTAACGTACCGCCGATGCAATAGCCGATCAGATTGACGTCGGCCTCACCAGTTGCGTCCTTGATGGCGTCCAGCGCTGCCAACGGGCCATCCAGCATGTAATCTTCAAAGCCTTTACTCGCCAACTCTTTGCCCGGATTGACCCACGAAATTACGAATACAGTATGCCCCTGATCCACCGCCCATTTGATGAACGAGTTCTTCGGCTGCAAATCGAGGATGTAGAACTTGTTGATCCACGGCGGCACGATCAACAATGGACGCTTGGCCACGGTTTCGGTGGTCGGCGTGTACTGTAAAAGCTGCATCAGCTCGTTTTGATAAACAACCTTGCCCGGCGTCGTCGCCACGTTGGTACCGAGTTCAAACGCATCGGTATCGGTCATGGAGATACGCAATTCGCCCTTACCGCGCTCCAGATCGGTGAGCAGTTGATCCAGGCCTTTGATCAGGTTTTCGCCGCCGTCTTGAGGACTTTTGGGTTGGTTGCGGCGAAGTTCGACGGCGACATCGCATCCAACCATTGGCGCGTATAGAACTGCAATTTTTCCTTGGTTTTCGGATCGGTATCTTCGATCCCACCGTATTGTTTGGTCATCCAGTCCGAGGTCAGCAAGTATGACTGTTTGATGAAGTCGAATACCGCATCCTCGCTCCATGCGTCATCTTTGAAGCGCTTATCGCCGCGGGCGGGCTCAATCACCGGGGCGGCGTCTTCGCCCGCCATGCGTTTCGCCGTCGCTTGCCAAAGGTCAGCGTAACTCTTCATCAAACCTGCCTGGGCGTCGGCAAATTTGGCCGGATCAGCCATCATCTTGGCAGATGCATCCAAAAATAATTTACTGATTTCAACCGGGTCTGCGACGCTGTAGGACTCGCCGCTGCTTTGGCGTTCCATGAACGATTTGATGATGCGCTGGGTGCGTTCGGTGAAGTCTTTATACAGCGCCGCGTTGCGCTCCACGTCGACCAGCGGTTTATCGGTGCCTTCATCGGCCATGATACTTTCCCCTATGTTGAACGCATCATAGACCATATCCGTGAATGTTTTAAGTGTTGCCGTAACGGGCGCACGGTTATAACGAAGTGCATGACTTCTTCACTTGCAGCCAGCCTCGTCAAACCGAACCGGATGATCGCTCTGGCGACGACCATCACCGCAGCGGTTTTATTCATCATTACGCCACCTGTTGGCGTGCCTCCGGATGCACTGAAGGGTGCTGCGCTGGGGCTATTCGCAGTCGGCTTGTACGGCACCGTTGCCTTGCCCGAACATCTGACGGCGTTGCTGTTCTTCACCATCGCCATGGTTTTTGCGGTGGCCCCGGCCTCCGTCGTATTTTCCGGCTTTCATTCCGGCGCGTTTTGGCTGGTGTTCGGCGGGCTCGTGGTTGGGGTCGCCGTGCAGAAAACCGGGCTCGGCGTCAAACTGGCGACCGCCGTAACCTCGCGGCTGCCCAGCAACTATCCGTCAATGGTGATTGGCGTTGCCGCCGTGGGACTCGGACTGGCGTTCGTGATGCCATCGACGATGGGGCGAGTGGTCTTGTTAACGCCGATTGTGGTCGCGCTTTGTGATCATCTGAATTATGAGGCCGGATCACGCGAACGCACCGGTCTTATTCTCGCCATGGCCTGTGGCACCTGGATGCCATCCAGCGGCATATTGCCGTCGAACGTGCCAAATATGGTGCTGGTGGGTGTCGCCGAGACCTTGTTCGGCATGACATTTACCTATGGCGACTACATGCTGACACACATGCCCGTTAACGGCTTAACCAAACTGGTACTGATCATCGGCTTAGTGATGGTATTGTTTCCGGGCCGCCGCGGCAGTCATGCAGCACCAGCGCCGGACAAAACACCGCTCAGCGCCGATGGCCGCAAACTCGCTGTAATCTTGGCACTGACGTTAGGCTTTTGGGTCACCGATTTTATTCACGGCATCTCACCGGCATGGGTCGCCTTGGCCGCTGCCGTGGCCTGCTTGTGGCCCAGCATTGGATTGGTCAGCGGTGACGATCTGCGCACCAAGGTCAATTTTCCAACCACGTTCTATGTCGCCAGCATCCTGAGCTTGGGCGCCGTGCTGGTCGAAACCGGTGCCGGCGACTTTCTTGGCGGCTGGATGCTGCATCACTTGCCACTTGACCCGGAAGCTCCGTTTACCTCGTTTTATGCCGTCGTCGGCCTCGGCGCGCTCGTCAATATGGCGTCGACCGCGCCGAGTGTGCCGGCAATCCTGGGCCCGCTCGCCGATGAACTCGCCACCGGATCGGGCATTCCGCTTCGCACAATCATGATGACCCAGGTGATATCATATTCGACTGTGGTTCTGCCCTATCAGGTGCCACCTGTAATCGTCGCCATGCAGTTAGGCGGCGTCAGCATGCGTGACGGCGCCAAGATGACCTTGGCACTGGCCGCAATCTCGCTGCTGGTGTTGGTGCCGCTGAATTATCTGTGGTGGTCCTGGCTTGGGATTATGGGGTGATCACTCTAGACCATCCGTCGCGACGATAAACGCATGCCCACAAAAGATAAAGGCCGGGATAAAATCCCAGCCTTTATCATGTATGAACGTCTTCAGCTTATTTGACGTTTTAAATAGGCCCCCCCCACCAGTAGATGGCGGTGAACAAGAACAGCCAAACCACGTCAACGAAGTGCCAATACCAAGCAGCCGCTTCAAAGCCGACGTGGCTTTCCGGTGTCCAATGATCCTTAAGCGTGCGGAAATAGCAGACAGTTAAGAAGATCGTGCCCACGATCACATGGAAGCCATGGAAGCCGGTCGCCAAATAGAACGTCGACGAATAGATGCCATCTTTAAAGCCAAACGTCGCGTGACTGTACTCGAGAGCCTGACAAGCCGTGAACAGCAGGCCCAAGATCACCGTCAGCAAAATGCCGGTCGCGGCGCGCTTGTTGTCACCTAAGCGAATAGCATGGTGTGCATACGTCACCGTGACGCCCGACGTCAGCAAGATCAGCGTGTTCAGGAACGGAAGATCCCACGTCGGCAGTGCCACAATACCTTCAGGCGGCCACGTCGGTGAAGCGACGAAACTGATCGCCGGGATCGCGGCGTTGAAGTACGCCCAGAAAAAAGCAAAGAAAAACATGACCTCGGAAACGATGAACAACAGCATGCCCATACGCAGACCGTGCCGGACTTCATCGGTGTGATCATGACCATTTCGCGCTTCGATGATGACGTCGCGCCACCACAAAATCGAACACGCGATCAATGCAATTAAAAATCCGACCATCGGCACATAGGTGCTGCCGTGCATATACATAATCGCCGCAATCGCCATGGCAAATGCAAATACGCTCGACAAAAATGGCCATGGGCTCGGATTGACGATGTGATAGGGATGACTCTTCACGGCACTCATCGATTTATTCCCCCTCGGGTTCTCAAAGTCTTAAATACATGTTGAGCGCTCCCCGCGCTCAACCGCCGATGTCGACCGGGGTCGACTTTTGTTTTAACGCCGATACCTGACCGTCGGTCTCCGATTTTTTCGGATAGAACGTGTAGGACAGCGTGATGGTTGTGACTTCCTCAGTGCTGCGGTCTTGGCGAATTTCCGGATCGACATAGAACGTAACGGGCATGTCGACGGTTTCACCGGGCTGCAACGTTTGCTCGGTAAAGCAAAAGCAATCGATCTTTACGAAATACTGGCCGATCTTCAACGGCGTCACGTTGAACGTGGCCGTCCCTGTAATCGGATGGTCGGAATTGTTGGTCGCGGTGTAAAATGCTAACCCTTCTTCGCCCAGCTTGAGATTTACCGCGCGTTGCACCGGCTTAAACGTCCATGGCAAGGTTGGATTGATATTCGCATCAAAGCGCACGGTGAAGTCGATGTCCGTGGCCTGTTCCGGTGCCGCAGCTTCGATACCCGGTGTCCCGCCAAGCCCTGTGACTTGGCAGAACAACTTGTACAGCGGCACGGATGCATACGCGAGCCCCACCATGCCGGCGACGAGTGAGGCGCATGCCAAAGCAGTCCTGACATTTCGCCGGGCATCTTTTTGCTGGGGTTTCGCCATCAATCTATATCCAACCTTTTATGGCTTATTCAGCCGGCTGCTTACCGGACATATCCGGCTGGTCTTCGAAGGTGTGGAACGGTGCTGGACTCGGCACATGCCATTCCAATGTTGTCGCACCTTCACCCCACGGGTTTTGTTCAGCTTTGGTACCCGCCGCATAGGTGCGGTACAGGATCCAGAAGAACAACATCGTACCCACCGCAGTAATCAATGCACCCACCGAACTGACATAGTTCCAGCCCGCATAGGCATCCGGATAATCCGGAATACGGCGCGGCATACCGGCAAGGCCAGCAAAGTGCTGCGGGAAGAACAAGATGTTCACGCCGACAAAGAACATCCAGAATTGAATTTTACCAAGCGTCTCGTTGTACTGCTTGCCCGACATTTTGCCGATCCAATAGTACCAGCCCGCAAACATCGCAAAGATTGCGGCGATCGCCATCACATAGTGAAAATGCGCAACCACGAAGTACGTATCGTGGAACACCAAATCCGCAGACGAGTTTGCTAACGTCACACCGGTCACACCCCCCATGACAAACAGGAAGATGAAGCCGAACGCATACAGCATTGGGGTTTTGAACTCGATCGAGCCGCCCCACATCGTTGCCAGCCACGAGAAGATTTTGACCCCCGTCGGCACCGCAATGACCAAGGTCGCCGCGGTAAAGTAAGCACGCGTATCAACGTCCAGACCGACCGTGTACATGTGGTGTGCCCACACGACAAAGCCGACGACACCAATGGCGACCATCGCATACGCCATGCCGAGATAGCCGAACACCGGCTTTTTCGAGAACGTCGAGACGATCTGAGAGATGAGACCGAATGCCGGCAGAATGATGATGTAAACTTCCGGATGACCAAAGAACCAGAACAAGTGCTGCCACAAGACCGGGTCGCCACCGGCGGCCGGATCGAAGAACGCGGTGCCGAAGTTACGGTCGGTGAGCAGCATCGTCAGCGCACCTGCCAAAACCGGCAGCGCCAGCAACAGCAAGAACGCGGTCACCAAGATTGACCAAACGAACAGCGGCATTTTGTGCAGTGTCATGCCTGGCGCACGCATGTTGAAAATGGTCACGATAAAGTTGATTGCACCCAGAATCGACGACGCACCAGCAAGGTGCAGCGACAAGATACCGAAATCAACAGCAGCGCCTGGATGATAAATACTAGATGACAATGGTGGGTATACAGTCCAACCGGTGCCCACACCCGAGCCCACGAAGGCCGAGATCAGCAATAACGCAAGCCCAGCAATCAAAAGCCAAAGGCTGATGTTATTCATCCGCGGGAACGCCATGTCCGGCGCACCGATCATCAACGGTACAAACCAGTTGCCGAAGCCACCGATCAGCGCCGGCATCACAACAAAGAACACCATGAGAAAGCCATGCGCGGTCAGCAGAACGTTATAGAACTGCATATCCGGCGCACCACCGGTCAGGTACTGCAAGCCAGGCTCGGCCAATTCAAGGCGCATGAACCAAGACATACCGCCCCCGACCAAAGCCGCGAACATCGACACGAACATATAAACTGTTCCGATGTCTTTGTGGTTGGTGGAGCAGAACCAGCGGGAGAAAAAGCCCGGGTAGTGATCGCCATGATCGTCATGTGCGTGGGCGTCAGCAGCGTTTGCCATAGTGCGTCCCTCTTACTTTAAATGTTACGTCGCAATTAACGAGCAGCGCTGGCATCAGCCACGCGCACCGTTTCAACGTTATCGATTGCCGCAATGTCCCGGGTCATAGGAACCGGCGGCGCATCGGATGCGAAAGTTTGCTGTGCTTGCTTGGTCCAGGCTTCGAACTCTTCTTTCGAAACCGCCAAAATCGCAATCGGCATGAAACCATGGTTCACGCCGCACAGCTCAGAACACATGCCGTAAATCGTCTTGCCAGCATACTTTTCGTGAATACGCGTCCACGTTTCGTTGATGCGGCCCGGGATCGTGTCCAATTTAACCGACAATGACGGCAACGCCCAGTTGTGGTTGACGTCGTTGGACGTCAGCAGCAGTCGGATGTTGGTTTCAACCGGCAGCACGACCTTGTTGTCGACCGTCAGCAAACGCGGCTGACCTGCCTTCAGTTCGTCTTCGGGGATCATCAAGCTATCGAACGTAAAATCGCCGTTATCAGGATAATTGTAAGTCCAGTACCACTGATTCCCGGTGACTTTTAGGGTCATGTCGGCTTCGGGGATGCTGTCAGCGAAATATAGGTGCTTCAGCGACGGTACGGCGATCCCTACCAAGATCAAAATGGGCACCACCGTCCACACGACTTCGAGCATCGTATGGTGTGTCGTCTTTGACGGCACGGGATTGCGCTTCGCGTTGAAGCGCACCGCGATGTAGGCCATCAAGCCCAACACGAAAATGACGATCAACGTTTCAATCACCAAAAGCTGTGCGTTGAAGGCAACGATTCGCTCCGCCGTCGGCGACGCTGGCTCTTGCAGCCACATTTGCCAAGGCGCTGAGCGCACTTCGCCGGCAGGGCCTGCGAAGGCGCTACCAAAGGAAACCACAGCGCCTATCAGCGCCAACCCGAAAGTCATAAACTTGTTTCGCATTCGTCTCACCTGATCAAGGGCCCCCCACCATAGGGTTGCCAGCTCTGGTTTTTCCGAACCTTTTTCATGACGCTTACGCGACACGTAAAGGATTGTTATGAGCGTCTTGTAAACGCGCTACTCAGATTGAGCAAGCAACCTGTCATCGCTTTTAACGCCATTTACGCAGCCTCGACATGCCTCGGCCCGGTGCATGTTTAAACTACATGCTTATATAGTGATTTTGGGATGCTTTGGGTCTGATGACAAGGGGCGTTTCTCGAAAAAGCGCAGAACCAATTTAAGATTCCGCTCGTAGAAACCATAGATAATTCGTGCATTTTCTGATGCAGAGGCCTAAACCCTGGCCGCACGAGCGACTGCACCCACATGGGCGCCCATATTGGATAATTCTGACAGCGGGTCAGATGATGACAGATGAGAAGCAAAAAATGACCGATACCGACGTAATTGCCTCGACCAACCTCACGGACTCAGCCCCTGCTTCGCCGAAAGACGGCGCGAAGCGGCGCCGTAATATTTTCTTGGCCATCGTTTTGGCCATTGGCGCACTCAGCATGTACGCCAGCATCTTCTACCGGCTTTCCGTAAGCCCCCTTGAGTAGTCGACGCTAACACCGATTCCGAAAAAATAGTCAGGTATAGCCGATGGACGCACAGTTTGATGTTCAGTCGCTGGTTCACACCAACGCGCTGCTGAACGGTATTTCAGTCATTTTCCTGGGCCTCGGGTTCTATTTCATCAAAAGGGGTGAGTGGAAAAAACACCGCGCCATGATGATTTGTGCGCTGGTTGCGTCGGGATTATTTTTAATTTCCTACGTCATCTATAAATTGAATTCAGGGTTCGCCCAATTCGGCGGCGAAGGCTTTATTCGCACCTTTTATTTCACGTTTCTTTTTGTGCACGTGCTGGGCGCCATTGCCATCGTACCGCTGGTGCCGATCACCGCGTTTCGCGCACTCAGCCAGCGTTTTGATCAACACAAAAAGATCGCCCGGATAACCTGGCCGCTGTGGATGTACGTCGGCATCTCAGGCGTCATGGTGTATGTGATGGCGGTACACCTATATCCCTACTCCGGAGGCTGAGTTGGCCATGCAGACGATCGGATCGTCTGAGCAGCAACGCTGGAACGCCATCGAAGGCTTTCGACCCTGCTTCGCCGACCCGGCGCATATGCGTGAGTTGCGCGGTTGGAGCCTGATCGCCGTCGGCGCGTTGGCGGTCGCGGGTGTGTTCGCTTTATTGCTCGCGATCTCGCGGATTCCCGGTGCCGACTCGCTATTCCCATGGCCGGTCGCGTTCTACGAAAAAAGCCTGATTATCCATGTCGTGTTTTCGTTCGTGGTTTGGTTTTTGGCCGGCGGCATTATCTTTATGCAGATTGCCGCGCTGAGATTGTCGTCCGCCCATCCTCTGCTGCCGACCCTGGGGCGCACCGGCGTCGGCGCCATGATCGCCGCGTTCGCGCTGCTGGCGATCCCCGCCTTGCTGGATCGGGGCGCACCATCACTGAACAACTATGTGCCGGCGATCATTGACCCTATTTATTATGTCGGCCTGCTGTTCGCTGCGTTTGCCGCTGCCGCCGGTGCGGTGCGCACATTGGCCAACGGGTTCGCCCGTTCAGGCCCGTTGGAGCCCGTGGGTGCGACTGGCCTCGCCGCCGCCGTGGTCGCACTGGCCGCGCTACTAGCTTTTGCAATATCATGGAACCGACTGGGCCATTTACCGTCCAGCCCGGCGGTTAACGAGGACCTGTTTTGGGCCGGCGGGCATATTTTGCAGTTTTTAAACGTCGTCATCATGATCGGCGCTTGGACGATTCTCGGCGGGCGCGCACTCGGTCGTCCCATTGTCCAACCACGCATTGTGATGGCCGCTCTTGGGTTGGCCGCGTTGCTGGCGGTCGTGGGGCTCAGCCTGCAATTCGTGCATCCCCCGTTCTCGGTTGATGAACGCAACCTGTTCACGCTGTATCAATTCGCCCTCGCCCCGGCACCGATTGCGGTCGGCTTACTGGCCGCTTTCGCCTTACTGCGGACACCCTGCGCGGACGGGGCGCCAGCGCGGACGGCGCGGGGTGGGCTCATCGTCTCGCTAATTGTGTTTTTTGCCGGCGGCATCTTAGGCGTTTTCGTTGACGGCGCCGACACTCGCACGCCTGCCCACTATCACGGCGTCATCGGCGGCGTAAACGTCGCCTTGATGGGCATGTTCTATGTCTTTGTATTGCCGTTGCTGGAGCGCGGCCTGGTCCGTTGGCGCTGGCCGACGGTGTCTTTATGGCTTTACGGCGTCGGGCAATTTCTGCACAGCATGGGGTTATTTATCGCCGGCGGCTACGGCGCACCGCGCAAGGTCGCGGACACGGCGCCTGGGCTGGATGTGCTTGGCAACTGGGTTGGGCACGTCGGAATCGGCATCGGCGGTGTAATCGCGGTGCTGGGGGGAATCATGTTTATCTGGATCACGGCGCGGCAACTTTTGTCCCGCAAAATCTGAAAACCGGAAGTGCTGGAAGTTACGGGGACGATCCTCTATAACG
>Ga0129324_10000338_pt1 | contig 34573 bp, 32 predicted proteins | sample CPBDNA_7_FD_96879 | JGI IMG/M metagenome (GOLD analysis project Ga0129324, IMG submission 96879) | Freshwater to marine salinity gradient microbial communities from Chesapeake Bay, USA - CPBay_Spr_15_0.2_DNA | ecosystem: Environmental > Aquatic > Marine > Coastal | place: USA: Chesapeake Bay...
AGAAGAGCAAGAGAAATCATGGGTTATCATGTTCCACCAGGCCAGGCATTAATGCTATCATTAGCAGGTCAGCCATTCATTGATACAAGATTGAGCTTTAATTCATTTTTACCAAAAAATTTGTCTCCAAAAATTTCTGAAAAAGTGGTTAATCACTGGATAGATCAACTTGCTACTTCGCCAGCATTACATGATAAAGTAGAGTTTGACGTTGCAATTACTACCTTTAGTTTTGATATTGATAAAAAGATCAAAAAATTACTTAATAAATCTTTAAATCAAAATGAAAAAAAAATCTTTAAAAAAAAATATTTAGAATTAACAAGAACATTAATTGTAGGTCAAAACGAAGGCTCTATTGATAAAGCTTTAGATAAAATTGAAATACTAAGTAAAAAACAATTCAAAAAAAAACATAATGAACTAAAATTTGATGACTTTAATATATTTGAAATAATTTCTGATTGTTCAAGGTTGGGCACTATTCCTTTTGCAATACTTGCTAGACACGCCTTTATTGCTAAGACAATTTTATTATCTTTAAAAAATATTGGAATAATGACTGAAGCAGAGGTAGATAGATTTTTAAATTCTATTAGTACAGTTGCAAGTGACTTAGTAAAAGATATGGAAGCTTTACAATCAGGTAAAATAACAAATTCTAAATTTATGAAGCGTTATGGTCATTTAAGACCAGGAACTTATGATATAATGGCAAAACGTTACGATCAAATTAGAAATATATATAAAGGTAATATTTTTGAAAAATCTAATACTTACAATAAAATTTTTAAATTTAAAAAAGATCAAATAAAAAAAATAAACCTTATTTTAAAAAAAAATAATTTTTATAATGTTAAATTTGAGGATCTCCTAAATTATATTCGAAAATCTATTGTAGGAAGAGAATATAGCAAATTTATCTTTACCCGTTCAGTAAGTGAGATACTTGAAGGGATAGCAAATTATGCAAAAAATATTGGATTAACTAGGGAGCAAATATCTCATGTTCCAATAGATGCAATTCTTAAAAATTTTAAAAACAACGACAACAAACGTGTTAAAAAAAAACAACTTTTAAATATTTCCAAACAAAATGAACAAAAAAATAAAATTAGTGCAATGATAAGACTTCCACAACTTTTAATTGATCCAGCTGGAACATTTGTAGTTCCTTTCCAAGTTAGTCATCCAAATTTCATTACTAATAAAAAAATCACGTCAGAAGTCTTAATAATTAAAACTGAAATTAATAACTCAAACTTAAAAAATAAAATTGCTGTTATCGAAGGAGCAGATCCTGGTTTTGATTGGATTTTTTCGCAAAAAATAACAGGATTAATAACTAAATATGGTGGAGCGAACTCACATATGGCAATTCGATGTGCAGAATTTGGTATACCAGCAGCCATTGGATGTGGTGAACAAATTTATGATAAAATTATTAAATCGAATAATATTCACCTTGATTGCTCCACAGGTATAATCAATGTTATTAATTAAAGAAATACAATTATAGTGATATGGTTATTTGGATTATAGGCATTTCGGGATCAGGCAAAACCACTATTGGTAAAGCTTTAAGTAAAAAATTTAGAAATTTAAAAAAAAAAACAATTTTTATAGATGGTGATGAAATTCGAAAAGTATGGGGAGATGATCTCGGATATGCTATAAAAGATAGAAAAAAAAATCACTCAAGATTATCAAAATTATGTAAACTAATTGCTCAGGACGATGTAATTGTTATAGTTGCAGCATTGTCAATATTTGTTAATTTAAGACATTGGAACAAAAAAAATATTCCAAAATACTATGAAGTACTTTTGGATACACCAATCGATACAGTTATTAAAAGAGATCCTAAGTCATTATATGCAAAAAGAAATAAAAATAAAATTAAAGACTTAGTTGGAATTGATATAAAATTTCCAAAAAGCTCATCAACAGACTTAACGATTAATAAAGATAAAATTCATACTAGTGTAAATAATATTACAAATATAATTTTTAGTGCAATAAAAAAACGTTTCAATGTCAAATAGTAAATATTTAGAAAAGAAAAATCTATTTAAACAACCTGATAGTTATCAATTTTCAAAAGTTGATAACAAAACAATTTTTTACTGGAAGAAAAAAAGAAATTTTATAGTGAATAAAATTATATCTAATTTTTTATTAAAAAATAAAAATTTTTTAGTTCACAATATATTTTCGAATTCATTAAATTTAAAATCTTATAAAAAAAAAAATGAAATAAAATTTAATGATTTATTAGATGAAAATTTATTGCTATATAAAAATAATTCAATTAAAAATAAAAAAGTTATAATTAATTTTTTAAATATATTTCAAAAAAAATTTGAAATATACAGGAGATTGCATGATAGATATCATATAAATTATAAAAGAATTAGCTCTACAAGAACTTTAACATTTAGTGAATATTGTAAATTTAGTTATTTTTTAATGCTATCCTCTGAAAAGTTTAAGAATTATTCATATCTATCTACGTCAATGAAATTAATTGATGCTTTACTATCAAACAATCTAACTTTTATTACCACAAGTTATGATGCAAAAAGAATTATTTTTTTAATTAAATATGAGGCTAAAATAATTCAAAACTTGCAAAAAAAATGAAGTTCAAAAAAATAAAAAATTTTGGCATGATTTTGGCACCAACTTACAGGTCAAAAGCCTATCTGCAAGGCATAATACACTGCAAGTTAATTCCCCAAGTAGTATATCTCATAGATGCTAATTCTGAAAAAAGAAAAATATCTAAGCCAAAAAAATACAAATTTTATAAAAATAAAAATTACTTTAAATTTTTGCCAAATAAAACACTGGTAAAATCACTTGATGAGTTAAAAATTAAATATCACTATTTAAAAGATAAAGACATAAATAGCATCAGCAATATAAAGACTTTATCAGGAAGTCATATCAAGTATTTTTTATACTCTGGTTTGCCAAAAATTATTCTTAAAGATCAGATCTTATCTATAGGAAAATTTTTCTTACATATTCATGGTGGTTATTTACCAAAATATCATGGTGCAACAGCATTTTATCATGGCATGTTAGAAAAAAAAAAAATTGGTCAAACTGGATTCTGGATGAGTAAATTTATAGATTCAGGTAAAATTTTAAAAAGAAAATGGTATTCATATTATGGAGAAGATGATATTGATAATTTTGCTGATCCGATAACTAGAACTGATCTTTTAATTGAAATATTGAGTGAGTATTTTAAAAAAAAAAAATTTAAAACTTATAAATTTTATGAAGATGCTAATTGTTATTATGTGATTCATCCAGTTTTAAAAAAAATTGCGATAAATAACTTTAAAAAAATGAGATTATTTAATGTTTGATTTTATACTGCCCTATAATAATAAAGAGATTGGTCAATTAAATGAAGATCAAATTCGCCAAATATTAGTTGCAATAAAAAGAATGTTACCAAGATGGATGAATTCTCTTCCGGATTCAGAATATCATGCAATTATTGATCTATTAATAAAAAATAATTTAAAACCTCTAAATATTGTAGAAACTGGAATTGGGGCAAGCACTATTGCCTTAATACATTTTGCTATGGCTACTAATGGTAAAGTTTATTCTTGGGACATAAATAGCACTAAAGCTTCATATATAAAAACTGTGGTAGTAGATACGTTAGAAAAAATTCATAAAAAACCAGTAACTAATCATTGGAATTTCATTTATTCTTCTTCTCTTCATGAATATACAGGATTATCCATGGCTAAAGAAATTACTGATAAGGTAGATTTTTCTTTTCATGACTCTGACCATACATGGAAAACTATAGCAGGGGAAATTGAAGAAATTAAAGGATTATATGTAGAAAACTCAATTGTATGTGTTGATGATGCAAATCAAAAATATATTAATTTTTATGAACCTATAATCAATATGATAAGAAACAAAGCTAACCTATCAAAAATACCAAACATTGATAATAATGTTGGAGAACCACATTATAAAAAAATAAAGCCTTTATTATTAAAATATTTTAATAATGTTGAAGAAATTGAAACTTCATTTCATAATAGAATACAAAATGATCCATACTATAATTATTACGATGCTGACAGATCAGGTATGAGTAGTGTAGGAATGGAAATTTTAGATGATTTGAAGGGTAGGTTTGTCGCATTAAGATTAAATAGCAGGAAATAATTAATATCTTTCTTAAAAATTTTTAAGTTTTAATTGAAATGTTCAATTAAACTAATTACAAAGTAATTATTTTCAACTAATATTTAAATAAACAAAAATATTAGTTAATTTATAACTAACTATACTACGAAGTTAAAATGGGTAAAATTGAAAAATTAATTAGGTCACATTTTCCTAAAATCTCAGAAATGCCATTTCTTAATGCCATACAAAATGGTAGATTTGGTAGACCGGAAATTCTAAAAAGTGAAATTGTAGAATTATACAGAGCTCTTAACACCAGAGGTTTAATTCAAGAAATGTATAAAGAAAAATTAAATGAAGGACTAAAAAAAAAAGTAATTAACACTGATCAAAGAAAACTTATGGAAGAAGTTATTGATGATGAAGGTGAAACAGAGGATCACATTGATCACTTAGATATGAGATTTAAACTTTTCGAAGGTACTTCAGTTAAGAGAGGAACTTGGCCAATATTTCATTCTGAATTGGAAAGTATTAATAATGAGTGGATGTCAATCTGTAGAGAGTCCTCATTATTTACTCTTATGTGTTGTACATCAGCAATTGAAGGTTGGTATCCAGATATATCTAGATTTTTTGAAAAAGAATATAGAAAAAGAGGTTTTGGTGACCATGAGCTTGAAATATTCATAGCTCATCAAGGTGCCGATGTTGAACATTCAGAAGCTCAGTATGCGATAATTGAATATAATGCAGATAAAATTGACATAGATAATGTTAATGAAATGATTGAAAGAACTTTCAAAACATCTAAAGCATATGATAAATTTAAATTGGAATTTGCAATGTCAGATAAACCATTAGATAGCTTTATTGAAAAAAGACAAACAACATAATTATTGAGTTAACACTCTTAGCACACATATAGAGACAATATTTAAATCCATCTTTAATATACTTTATTAATGATGATTTGTGTCTAGATTAGTTTTCTGTTACTTTATAAGATTTAGTATTTAACAAAATTTTTCTACAATCTATATATGTTAAAAAAAAAAATAGTTATTAGTCAACGTATCGATCTAATAGAGTCTTATGTAGAATATCGTGATTCAATTGATCAAAGATTAATTAACTGGGTTGTCAGCTGTGGGTTCATGGCTGTCCCAATACCAAATACTTTAATTGATTTAGCTTTATTTGATAATCATCAATCAAATATTGATGATTGGTTAAATAATGTAGGTGCAGACGGAATTATTTTGTCAGGAGGTAATGATATTAATAAATTTAAACAAAGAGATTTAACAGAAAAAAATCTTATTTTATGGGCTGAAAAACATAAAAGACCATTACTTGGAATATGCCGAGGCATGCAAATGTTGGGATTATATGCTGGTGAAGAGTTAATAAAAATTGATGGTCATGTAAATACACGACACGAATTAGAAATTAAAAAAGAATATAAAAACTTATTTCCAAATATTGTAAATAGTTATCATAATTTTTCTATTAAGAAATGTCCGAAAGAATATAAAGTGTTAGCCAATTCAAAAGATGGATATATTGAGGCAATAAAACATATTAAATTGCCATGGGAGGGTTGGATGTGGCACCCTGAAAGAGAGGATATATTCAATAAACTAGATAAAAAAAGATTTAAAAATTTAGTAGATAGTGAAAAATAATAAACTTAAAGTAATTTTATTAGTTGCTGGAGAAGGTAAAAGATTACATCCATATACTTCAGATAGACCAAAATGCATGATTGAAGTTGAAGGTGTTAGTTTAATCGATCGACAGCTATCAATTTTAAAAGGTGAGGGATTAGATAATATTATTATGATTGGTGGATATAAATCTGAAATGCTCAAAGGAAAAGTTAAAAAGTTAATACACAATCCAAAGTATTACAATACCAATATGGTTAGAACTTTATTTTGTGCAAATGAAGAGCTAGAAAATGAGCTTATTGTAGCTTATGGAGACATTGTATATTCAAAAAATATATTAAAAGCATTAATAAAATCTACAGCAGATATTTCTGTGACAATAGATAAAAATTGGGAAAGTTATTGGCGTCAAAGAAATCCGAACCCTCTACTTGATGCTGAAACACTGAAATTAGATGAAGATGGTAATATCATTGAAATAGGTCAAAAACCAAAATCTTTAAATGAAGTAGAAGGACAATATATGGGTTTAATAAAATTCTCTAATGAAGGTGTAAAACAATTAAAGGAATTTTATAATTTAGTATCAAAAAATGATAAATTACTTACAAAACCTTTAGATAACGCTTATATGACAGATCTATTGCAAGGTATGATTAATACTGGAAAAACTATCAAATCAATTCCAATATATGATGATTGGGTCGAGGTTGATACTGTTGAAGATTTAAAATCTAATGAAACAATAAAAAGATTAAAATCAATAAATAAGAATTCTTAATTTCATGAAAAACATAATCATAATTGATATTGATACTTTAATGCCATCCAGATTAGCTTTGGATAAAAGTACAAGTTATATTGCACCAACAATTCAATCACTTGCAAAATCTTCATTGAATTGTACAAATACATTTTCTACGGGATATCCTACTGAGTTTGCGATGCCAGGTTTATTTGCATCGTCATATTTGCTTGATTATGGAGGGTATAGAAATGGTATTTCAAATAATCCAATAACACTTGCTGAAGTTTTAAAAAATAATGGTTATCAAACATCTTCATTCTTGAATGTTTTTCGACCTATTAAGGATGGTTATGATCGAGGATTTGAGCAGTCTTACAAAACAATTGATTTTCAGGTAATTGAGAAAAACTTAATGAATATTGCTAATTGGTACAAAAAACAATTTGGTAATAGAAACTCAATTATCTCTCAGGAGAAATGTATAAATGATATGATTGATTATTACGAAGAGTATTTAGAAAATATTCTACTGTATTGTAAAAATTTTGATGATTATACCCAAGATAGTATTGTACCAAAATCCTCTATCTATCATAATATTGATTATGAATATGTTAAACAAGAAATTCTAAATGATAAAAAAGTTTTTTATCAAAATAAAAAAAATTATATTAAAAACTTTCTTTATACAGGTGAATCTGGAATTAACCGAATTTCAAAGAATATAATTCAAACAAGATATAGTTCTATAAAAACTACTAAATTAGACTTAAAGGTTAAATTTCAATTAATAGCAAATTCTTTTCTCATGTGGAGAAAATCTTCAAATTTTAAGTCTGCTAAAGGATTAATGGGAACATTATTATATAGAATTATCAATGGAAGAAAAAGTTTGCTTACCAGATACGAGTCAGGAGAATACACCTTAAAAAAATTTGTGAATTGGATAGAAAGAAAATATGATAAAAAAAAGCCTTTTTTCACTTATATTAAATTATTGGACGCTCATGAGTTAAACATTTACCCACATGATATGCAAAATGAAAATTCAATAAGTGATGAAACCAAAAGAATTTCAGATTTATTTAAAAATATCAAAAGAGATAAAAATTACATAGGAAATGCATTATATGACTGTGCAATTAACTATAGTGATGGGGTTGTAAAACAATTATTATATTTTTTAGAGCAAAAAAAATTAATAGAAAATACAATTATAGTTATTACAGCTGATCATGGGGGTCAATTTCCAAATGTACCAATTAGAAATAAAAGTGCTCATAGAGTAAATAATTTTTTTGATGAACTATATAAAATACCACTGATAATCTATGACAAAAATATGAAGGCACAGAATTATAGTGGTTTAGTTAGTTCTGTTGATATGAATTCAACTTTATTAGATATGCTTGGCATAAAAATCCCATCATCTTTTAGAGGAAAATCTATTATAAACAAAAAATTTGAGAGAGATCATGTTATATTTGAAAATCAGGGTAGAGGGCCCTGTGATTTAGAAAATAAACCAATAAAAGTTTGTGTAAGATCAAAATTTCAAAAGATAATTTATGAATTTAAAAAATATGATAATGATAGTGGAAAAATCACAGGAGCATTTGACCTAGTTAATAACCCTGAAGAATATTATGACTTATCTCAAAATAAATCTTTTATAAAAAAAAGTGAGACACTTGTTAATTTAGCAAAAAAAAGGATTGAAAACATCTTTCAACAAAGAAAATTTTAGCTGATATCAAAATTTACTCTAATATTAACAGTAAAAATTTTATTAAACTTTAACCAAACAAGTTGTGAAAATGGATAATTTAAATAATATAAAATTGGATATATGATAAGAAGTTTAATCCCTACAAAAATTAGACACTGGATAATAACAATCTGGCATAAATTTAAATATAAGCTTATTGTTGGTAGCAGAACATATATTTCTAAATCTGAATTTGAAAATAATTGTGCTGTTGAAGATAATTGTAAAATTACAGGTAGTGTAATTGGAAAATTTTCTTACATTACAGAAGGTGCAAGAATACAAAAAGCTAAGATAGGAAGATATTGCTCAATTGGGCCTAATTTCAGAGTGGGGATGGCATCACACCCAATAGAAAAATTTGTAAGTACAAGTCCATTATTTTATTCTAAATACACAAATTTACGAACCTCTTTTGTGAGCAAAAATAAATTTATTACTCATAAATTTACTGATAAATCAAAATTGTTTTTTGTTGAAATTGGAAACGATGTATGGATAGGATGCAATGTAACTATATTAGATGGTTTGAAAGTTGGTGATGGAGCAGTTATTGGATCAAATTCACTTGTTACAAAAAATGTAGCTCCATATGCAATAGTTGCTGGTATTCCTGCAAAAAATATAAAGTTTAGATTTACCAAGTCTCAGATAAAAAGATTAATTAAATTAAAATGGTGGAATAAGACAAAAAAATGGATCTCTTTAAGGGTAAAAATGTTTGAAAATGTAAATGATTTTTTTAAAAAATATAATTTGTAGTTGAAAATATAAGCAATAGAATAATAAATATATTTAAATTTTTTAAACCTATAAGATATTAAGAATAAATTTTTTATGAAATCAACTTTAAAAAAAAAAAGTATACTCTTAGTATACGATGATCATTGTTTTGTAGCTCAAGGCAACATAAAGATATTATCTAACAATTATAATATTAATTCTTACTGTTCTATTTTATATAAAAATAATTTAACTCCTAATTTAAAAAAAAATATTAAATTCTTTAAATACCATGAGGGATTTTTATATATATTTTTGATTTTTAAATCTTTTAAATATGATTATGTTTTCATTACTACTGGACCTCAAAATTATAGAAGCACAACAGGTATATTATATCTCTTATTTTACTTAATATTTATATTTTTTCATGGAAAAAAAACATTTATGGGTATCAGGGATAATAAAAAATATTTTAGAGGTATAAATACGAATATATTTAATAAAATTCAAAATTTTATTCGAAATAAGTCAATTTCAAGAATAAAATTGATATTTTTTGAGACTAGGACCCTTATGAAAAGTTTTAAAAAAAAATTTGATAAAAAAAATTTAAATTGTTTTGTGAATTATCCAAGACGTTTTCCAAAAAATGTTAATAAAAAATATAAATCAGATATCAATATTTTGAAAATAGGTATACTTGGAATGTTAGTTGATAAAAAAAAAGACTACAATTTACTAATTAATGCAATTAAAAAACTTAGCACAAGGCAAAAAAAAAAAATTAAACTCATAATATTGGGTACAGTTGGCACAGTAAACATAGATAAGCAAAATTACATAATAAAAAAACTAAAGAAAGAAGTAAAAATAGAATATCGAATTGGATATATACCACAGACTAAATTTGATGAAATTAGTTCCTCATGCCATTTTTTAATATCTCCACTTAAATATGGTTACGGTGGATTTCATAAAGGAACAGGATCATTTTTTGATGCTATTGCTGTAAAAAAACACTTAATCATACCATTTCATGCTGACCCTCACTTCGAATTTAAAAATTTTTGCAGCTATTATAGAGATAAAAATTCATTGCACTTGATATTAAAAAAATTCATTAATCATAAGTTTAGACCTTTAAGCGACGATATATTTAAGTTGTATAATAATAAGGAAATAAGTAATGAATTAAAAAATATTTCGCTTGAATAATTCAAATGTGACTAGAAAGTTTTCAGATAAGATTATAGTAAATCCAAATAATAAAATAATTATTAATAAGCAGAATAGGAATGTTATAATTTGTACATCATTATTATCAATTCCTTTTACAATAACGCTAATTGAAACATATAAGGCATCTTCAATATTAATTACAGAAGAGGTACAGATATTTAATTTTTTTACTAAATTTTATCCTAAACTTGATATATTTTTATTTAAAAAAGAAAAATCAATTTTAGACAAAAATCCATCAAAAATACTAAATAATATCTGCTATAATTATCTTTTAAGAAATGAAATTAATTTTTTTTTAAAAGAATTCTCAAGATGTAATGTATATACAGTGATAAAAGCTTTTTCACCATTATCAGGTTATTCTTTACTAATTTTCTCCAGTCAAAATAAAATTTTTCATAAAAATTTAATAAAGTTAAATTGGAAAAAAACATCATTCACTCTTAAATTTTTTTTATACAATTGTTATGTTAAATTTCTATATGGTATTTATTTTGATCCAGTATCTGTAAAAAAAGGACCACCTGTACCTGCCTACTCAAAAAAATTTTTTAGACAAATTAAAGCAAAAAATATGAAACAAGAAATTAATTTTTCATTGATAAAAAAATTTATTTCAAAGAAAATTTTTACAAAAGATAAAGAGATACTTCTGCTTTCATGCGGGAATAATGAAAGAGAGATAATTGACAAAGATTTATTAAATAGTTTTATAAGAAAACTAAGTTTAAATGAAAATTTTAAAAAAGTTATTTACAAAAGAAAAGATAGCAACGAAAAAAAATATGGTTTAGAAAAAATTTTTTCAGAGCATAGATCATTATTTCCAGCAAATTTACTAATTCATAAATACAAAGTAATTGTTGGTTATAATTCAGCTACCCTATTTGAAGCTGCTAATATAGGGTGCAAGTCTATTTCCTTATTAGAACTTTTGGGAAAAAATAAAGCTAATATTAGTTATTATAAGGATTTTCTAAAAATTAATTTAAATAAAAATAAAAAAATATTTTTCCCAAAAACATTTGATCAATTTTTAGAAATCTTAAATTATTGAAAAATATTGTTAAATATTAGACTTTGAATGTAATAAATGTTGAATTTTATTAAACAATATTTGTTACGTAATTAAAATTACGTATAATATTTCCTTTTTAGTAAATTAATACTTTTAAAACACAATTTACCTTAAATATTTTTTTAAGTTTAATGTAATAAGTTGAATATATTGAAATATTATATAATTTTTAAATGATTTTACTAATTTAAATGCGATTAAAAATATCTACGTACAATTTTACAGCTATAATATTTGGAACCTTAATTGCAGTTTTCTGCTTCGGTTTTTTATATACTTCTATTTATTCGGTTATACTAATAGTTTTATTTTTTCTGCTGCTTACCTTTTTAAATTTAAAAAAATTTTTTTTAACAAAAAAGATATTTCTAACATTAATCTTATTTTTTAGTTTAATTTTTTACTTTACTATAAATAAAGATAATGGTGTAATTTTAGATCTTACTTCTCAATCAAATAGAATTTATATTTTTAACTTTTCATATTCTTTAATATTAATTTTTCTGATATTTCTTGTTGGTTATTTTTATGGTTTGAATATTAAAGAACCTCTTAAAATATTTTCAATGATTCTTTGTTTTCAAATATTCATTTTTCTATTTTATATTTTATGGTTACAAAGATTCAATAACATTTCAACATTTAGTTTAATGCCAGGATCATTGATTTTGATTTTTTTACCATATGTTTTTATTGCTTTTAATATCCAACAGAGATTTATTGTTTTTTTTCTACATATATTTTTAACATTTTTTTTAATTACAATTTCACAGAGAGGTTCATTATTAGCTTTAAATATATTTTTCTTATTCTATTATATTTATCCCTTTATCGTTAAAAATAATCTTATATTTAGATTTAGTTTTTTTATTAATTTGTTTGTCTTATATGGCTTAGTTTATTTATACTTAGCATATTATAATGACCCAACGTTAAATGAAATAAGTTTAAAATATTTTAATAAAAGTTTCGATACTGGTAGACCTATAATTTGGTTAGAAATAATTGAATTAATAAATCAAAAAATTTGGTTTGGTTATGGTACAAATCAATCATCTAATTTTATAGAGAGTTATATTAAAATATCATCTTTTGATTACAGAAGCTTAGCTTCACATAATCTATACCTTGAGTTAATATTGGCTAGTGGTTTGTTTGGGTTAGTTTTGTTTGCAATATTTTTAAATAGTATTTGGGTCCAGTTTATAATTGTTAAAAATAGCCACTGGAGTAGAATTGGAAGTTCATATTTTTTATCTATAATGTATTATAATTTAACTACCAAAACAGTATTTTTGGGGCTACCTTACATGATGTTATTATTTTGGTTGTTTATATCTATTGCATTGGGTCAAATAAATAGTCTAAGAAAAATAAATAATGATTAAAGTACTTGATCTAGGTACGGGCAACACTTCTTCCATGTTAAATATGATTTTGAAAGCAGGCGGTGTTGCAGAGATTTGCTCAACTCCAAGCGGGTTAAATTCAGCAAAAGCTATAATTTTACCTGGTGTTGGTTCATTTGATCATGTTATTAGTAAAATTAACAATTCAAAAATTTATGATGTATTAAGGCATAAAGTAATTAACGAAAAAATACCCTTTTTAGGTGTTTGTTCTGGTATGCAGATATTGTTTGAAAAGAGTCAAGAAGGTGAGCTTTCAGGTCTTGGATGGATCAAAGGTGAGGTTACTCGTTTTGATTTTTCAAAAAACCAGTATTTGAAGGATTTTAAAATACCTCATATAGGATGGAATATTATTAATCCAAAAAAAAATGATAATTTGTTTTTTGGTTTAGAGAGCAATGCTAGATTTTATTTTGTACACTCATACCACGTAAATTGTTTTGATTCTTCTGATATTCTTGCAACTTCTAATTACGGTTTTCATTTTGTGAGTGCAATTAAGCATAACAATATTTTTGGAGTTCAATTTCATCCAGAAAAAAGTCATCGATTTGGTCTTCAATTTTTTCGAAACTTTTTAAGGGTTACTGATAATGTTTAGAACTAGAGTAATACCAGTTTTATTATTAGAGAATAGTGGATTAGTAAAAGGACAAAAATTTAAAAATCATAAATATATTGGTGACCCTATTAATGCAGTAAAAATTTTTAATCAAAAGGAAGTTGATGAGTTAGTTTTTCTTGATATTTCAGAAAATAATAAGAATAAAAAACCTGACTTTAATTTAATTTCAAAGATAGCCAGTGAGGCATTTATGCCATTTAGCTATGGTGGTGGAATAAAAGATGCCAATCATATTGAAAAGCTTATTTCTATTGGTGTAGAAAAAGTGATTATTAATACATCATCATTTTTTAATGAAAATATTATTAAAGAGGCTGTTAAAATAGCAGGCTCTCAAAGCGTTGTAGTTTCTATAGATGTAAAAAAGTCACTTTTTGGAAAATATGAAGTCTTTGTGGGTAATGGAAGGATAAACACAAAAATAGATCCCGTAACTTATGCAAAAAAGATGCAAAACTACGGAGCTGGTGAATTAATAGTTTGCTCAATAGATAGGGAAGGTACTGGAAAAGGTTATGATATTAAACTATTAGAAATAGTAACCAATTCAGTTGATATTCCTGTGGTAGGTTTAGGAGGTGCTGGTAGTATTCAAGATTTAGCAGAAGTTATAAATAAAATACCCATCTCAGGACTTGCAGCTGGTAATTTATTCGTTTTTTATGGAAAACATAGAGCAGTCCTAATTACCTATCCTCAGTATTCAGAACTTGAAAAGTTTTTTGAATGAATTTGAAGTTTATGAAAAAAAAAAAATACCAAATCTGTTTAAAATGCGTGATGGATGTCACCGACCCCGAAATAATTTTTGATGAAAAAGGTGTTTGCAATCATTGTAATAATTTTAAAAAAACTATATCGAAAAGATGGTTTCCGAACGATGAAGGTAAAAAAAAGTTAAGTAAAATTTTTTCCCATATTAAAAAACAAGGCAATAAACAAGAGTATGATTGTATTATAGGATTATCAGGTGGTGTTGATAGTTCTTACTTAGCTTTAGTACTTAAAGATTATGGATTACGTCCATTGGCAATCCATGTTGATGCCGGGTGGAATAGTGAGTTAGCTGTTTATAATATTGAACAGATTATTAAATACTGCCGTTTTGACTTGCATACAGTTGTAATGGATTGGTCAGAAGTTAAGGATCTACAGTTGGCTTATTTAAAGTCAGGAGTTATAAATCAAGATGTTGTTCAAGATCATGCATTTATTGTATCTCTTTATGAATATGCTGTAAAAAATAAAATAAAATATATTATAAATGGTGGCAATATTGCAACGGAGTCAATTTTTCCTCACTCATGGAAACATCCACATATGGACTCAATAAATCTTAAATCTATACACAAAAAGTTCGGAAAACATAAATTAATAAATTATAGAACAATGAGTTTATTTAATTATTTTTTTTATTATCCATTGATTAAAGATTTAACTAATATTCAACCGTTAAATTTTATGGAATATGATAGGGCAAAATCTATTAAATATTTAGAAGATAAAGTAGGCTATAAAAATTATGGACTAAAGCATGGGGAGTCTCAATTTACTAAATTTTACCAAAATTATTATCTACCAAAAAAATTTAATATAGATAAAAGACGCCCACATTTATCCAGTCAAATTTTATCTGGTGAATTAACGCGAAAAGAGGCGTTAAATGAGCTTAAAAAACCTTTGTATAATAAAATTGAATTGAATGAGGATAAAATCTACATTGCCAAAAAATTAGGTATTTCTCTTAATGAATTAGATCAATTTATAACAAGAGAGGGAAGACATCATGCTGAGTATGCTAATTGGAATTTTATATATAAATTTATAATGATAATAAAAAAAGTAATAAACAAAATATGAAAATTAAGTTTAATAATCTCTACGCGGCTCATAAAACAATTTTAAAACAGTTAGTTCAGTGTTTCTCAAAAAATATTAAAGATTCTAGTTTTATTGGAGGTGCTGAGGTAACTAAATTTGAAAATAATTTTAAAACATTAAATAAAAGTAAATATTGCATTTCTTGTGCTAATGGCTCTGATGCAATTTTAATTGCAATCAAGGCTCTTGGAATTAAACCTGGAGATGAAGTAATTACTACAGCTCTTTCCTGGATTGCAACAAGTGCTGCTATTACCTTGGCAGGAGGAAAAATTATTTTTTGCGATATTGAAAAAGATGGTTTTAATATTGACCCTACATTAATAGAAAAAAAAATTACTAAAAAAACTATTGGTATTATACCTGTACACTTATATGGATATCCGGCAAATATGGAAAAAATTATGAATATTGCAAAAAAAAATAAATTATGGGTAATAGAGGATTGTGCGCAGGCACATTTTGCATCTATTAAAAATAGAAATATTGGGAATTTTGGAAGTTTTGGAACATTTTCTTTTTTTCCAGGAAAAAATATGGGAGCTCTAGGTGATGCTGGATGTTTAGTTACAAATAATAAATCTTTAGAAAAAAAAGCAAGATTAATAGCTAATCATGGTGGTAAAAATAGACATTTAATGGAAGGTATTAATAGTAGACTTGATACAATTCAAGCTTCTTTTTTAAACATCAAAATTAAAACTATAATAAAAGATACCAATCAAAGAATTAGTAATGCTAAAAATTATTATAAAGAATTAAACTCAACTAAAGGAATTGATCTTCCAAAAAATAAGCATGAATATAAAAATGTTTTTCATCAATTGGTTATTAGAACTAAAAAAAGAAATTTGCTACAGCAATATTTAAAAAAAAATAATATAGAAACACAAATTCATTATAGGAAAATTTTACCATTAATGAATGCCTATAAATATATGAATTTAAAAACTAAAAATTTTTCAAATGCGTTTAAAGCTTCAAAAGAAATTTTATCCTTACCAATTGCACCCTCAATTAACAAAAAAAATATTAAATTTATTACGCAGAAAATTAAAGAATTTATTATCAAACACTAAATAAGTATATATCCAATAATTTCTATTCAAGGATGATAAGGTTAAATTTTATAATATTTATATTATGATTTTTTTAAGTTAAAATATAATTTGTAATTTACTTAATTGATAGTATTTTCAAATTAATAACTTAAAATAGTAAGAAATTAGCATACTTTATAACATGCAAGAATTAGAATTTATTTCCTGTCCTCTTTGTGATTCTTTTCAAAACATTCCTTGGGCTGAAGAGAATGGATATTATTGTGTCAAGTGTTGTGAATGTGGATTAATATACGTGAACCCAAGACCTTCTCTTCAATATATTCAAGAAACAGCGGCTTTAGGTGTTCATTCTCTAAAAGAAGGAAAAAATCTTGATGGTAAGGCTTATTTTAAGCCATCTAAAATTAAAAATTTTCAACATGCGCTATTAAAATTGAATCAAGATTTAGCTAAATCCAAAACTAAATGGCTTGATGTTGGTGCAGGTCATGGAGAGTTTATTTTTGCAGTTAAAAATATAGTTCCCATAACAAGCACTGTAGAGGGAGTCGATCCAATGGAGTATAAAGTCAAATCAGCTAGAGACAGAGGATTAAAAATACATCATGGTTTTTTAAGTGACGTCAAGGGCAAATATAACGTTATTTCTTTATTAGATGTTTTTTCTCATATTCCTAATTTTAAAGAATTTCTTGTAACCATTAAAGATCACCTCTCCATTAATGGTGAAATTATAATTAAAACTGGCAATGCATCAGATGTTGGAGACAGATCTAATATACCCGAACCTCTATATTTGCCAGATCATTTAGTTTTTGGAGGGTATTCGCAGTTAGTGAAATTTATTACTGAGTCTGGATTTATAATTGTTAGCGAATATCATGAATCGATTGATGGTTTTTGGTATACAATAAAAAATATTTTTAAAAAAATACTTGGAAAAGAAGTGGTTCTTAGATTACCGTACACGTCGCCAATGAAAACAATGTGGATCAGAGCTCGCAAATCAACTTTAATGGAGAAATAAATTATTTTCAAATGAGTAAAAAATTGAAATTTGCATTGGTTGGTTGCGGGCGGATCGCCAAAAGACATTCTGAGTTACTAGGATTGGGTCAAATTCCAAATGCCTCTTTATCAGCTGTATGTGATATTAAAGCTGAAAAAGCAAAAGCGATTGGTCAAAAAATGAATGTGCCTTATTATAATAATATGCACGAAATGATGGAAAAAGAGCCTTCAGATGTAGTAGTAGTGTTATCAGAAAGTGGATTGCATGCTAACCATGTTGAGACTTTAAGTAAATATGGTAAGCATATTATAGTAGAAAAACCTATGGCACTATCCTTACCGGATGCTGATAGAATGATAGCAGCATGTAGTAATGCGAGAGTAAAGTTATTTGTTGTTAAACAGAACCGTTTTAATGTACCGGTGATTAAACTAAGAGAAGCCTTTGAACAAGGTCGATTTGGAAAAATTGTGATGGGAACAGTACGTGTACGATGGTCACGGACACAACAATATTATGATCAAGATGCTTGGCGAGGAACATGGGCTATGGACGGAGGTGTTTTAGCCAATCAAGCTAGCCATCACGTTGATCTGCTTGAATGGTTTCTTGGAAAGCCAGTGAGTGTTTTTGCAATAGCTAAGACTGCCTCAGTGAATATTGAGGCAGAGGATACTGCTGCAGTATTACTTAAATTTGAGAATGGTGCTTTTGGTATTATTGAAGCCACAACTGCAGTACGTCCAAAAGATTTGGAGGGATCGATTTCAATTTTAGGTGAAAAAGGTACTGTTGTAATTGAGGGTTTTGCTGTTAATAAAATTAAAACATGGAATTTTACTCCCCCTCAATCCACAGATGTAAATATTTTGGAAAATTATTCAGTCAATCCAACAAATATTTATGGGTTTGGTCACCAGGCTTATTATAAACATGTAGTGAATAGTATTCAGAATAATACTAATCAAATGGTGGATGGTAAAGAAGGCCGCAAAAGTCTTGAATTAATTTCTGCAATTTATCAATCTATTGAAACAGGACATGAAGTTTATTTAAATAAACAACCAAAATCTCTTCGTTTAGGTAAAAAGGATGACTAAACCAATTATCAAAACATCTGGAATTGTAGATGTTGCATTTGGTAAGAAAGTTACAGTTATTCAGCCAGTAAATATTTATGGTTGTAAAATTGCCGATAATTGTTTCATTGGACCTTTTGTAGAAATTCAAAAAGGCTCTATTATAGGTAAAGGTAGTAAAATTCAGTCACACGTTTTTATTTGTGAGTTGGTCTCTATAGGTGAAAGTTGTTTCGTATCCCATGGTGTTATGTTTATTAATGACTCTTTTCGTAAAGGCTCTCCTGCTAATGGTGATCGTAGTCTGTGGGGTCACACTCAAATCGGTGATCGTGTATGTATTGGCTCAAATGCAACAATTATGCCAGTAACTGTGTGTAACGACGTTGTAATTGGTGCTGGTTCGGTAGTAACAAAAGACATTTCAAAATCAGGTATATATGCTGGAAATCCTGCGCGTTTTATTCGAAAGTTTAAATCATGAGATGTTTTAAATGTTAATTTAAAAACAAAGATTATTAGATAGAGATGATACTTCTTAAATCAAATAAAGCCTTAATGATATGTTTGCTAAAAAAAATTATGTTACCGTAGATTTACCTAGGGGAGGTCTTGGTCATTCTTTAGAAAGTTATTCTCGTGCATTTGTTTATTACGCAAGTGGTGTAGCAGAATTTATTCATCCTAACTGGTTTAAAGTCAGGATTGGACCATATTTACGTGGGGAGAAGGATAAGAGAAATTACTGGTATATGATTAAAACTCCAAAAAAATGGGGGTTACACCCAATTAACAATTGGCGGAGATTTACTCATCGAGTTGTTATTGAAAATAAGTTTAATCCAAATGATAATGGACAATTTCTTATTGTTAAAGATGAAGGACCTCATTCATTTCCTCATATTCAACCTTATAAGCAACAATTTATGGAAGCATTAGTTTCAATTTCACGGTATAAAATTAATTCTAAACTAAAGTCACCTACTATTGGTATCTTTCATAGGTCTGGAGATTTTTTAAAATATTGGCAACCAAAATATGGCAGCAATGAGTACAAGAGAAGAACTCATGGTTATGGTTATATACCACCTGAGTATGCTGCTGAAGCATTGATAAAATGCCGTAAGATTGCAGGATGGGACGTACCTGCAGTACTTTCCACCGATGCTTATGATAAAGAGATAGAATGTATTCTTTCATTAGGCAATGTAACACTTTCCAGGTCAGACTCTGCTTTAGCTAATATGCTAGAAATGCGACATCACGATGTTCTTATTGTCGGTACATCAAGTTATGGTCATTGGAGTTTTTTTTTAGGTGATGCCTTTGGTATTTTTCCTAAGGTCAAAGGTATTGGTGATAATTTTAAACCTTTAAATTTACCAGAGAGAAAAGGGGCTTGGTTTGTGTTTGACAATAACACATCTCTTAATAATCCTTATGAGGCTGATAAATTACATAAATTACTATCTTTTAGAGAGAAAACATAAATTTATATATTATAATTTTTTTAATGAGTCAGACATGAGATTTTATGTATACTCTTTTTTGTAAATACGATGAATTATATTTTAACAAAATAAAAGATAAAAAAATATTAGTGATAAGTTCAAGTAATCAAATTTTAACGGAGTAATTTTGTGCACTTTTATATGTACTTAAAAAATCAATTTATTAAATATTTACCATTTCTTGGTAAGTATAAACGTAAACTTGTAGCGTTAAGAGCTGCAATTAGCAAAACCCAAACAACATATGCTCAGAATAAAGAAGATGTGCTTTTAATTGAGTTATTAAACGATTGTAAATCTTTAGTAAATATCGATTATATCGATGTGGGTGCAAATCATCCAACTGATATTTCCAATACTTATTTGCTATATAGAAATAATTATAATGGCTATCTTATCGAACCTAATCCTGAACTTTGCAATTTGTTAAAAGTGTTTAGACCAAAGGACAAGGTCTTAAATATTGGGATTGGCCCTAAAGCACAAGTTGTTCCATTCCTTATTTCGAGAACTCCGGTTGGATCATCCTTTGATAGCGAACATTTTTATAGCCGCAATTAAATCTTGGACAAAGTCTCTTATGTTCCGGTGATGTCATTAGATCAAGCTTTTTCCGCGCTTAGCAATCAAACTATAGGTATATTGAGTATTGATGTAGAAGGTTGGAATTTATCTGTTGTTGAAACTGCAAAGATTGTTATCAAACAGACAAAGATTTTGTGTATAGAGTACGATACACTAGATGAGAAAAAAAGTATCATGAGTTTAGTTTCAGATTTTGAATTGATAATAGATAATGGTTGTAACTTAATAATGAGACGTAAAACATAAAAATAATACAACTAATCTTTTACTTTGTCTTTATTTTTAATATTTGGATAATTTAAATAGTTTACAATTTTAAAATAGAGTAAAATTGTTTTAATCTTGTTTTGCTATTATTTTTTTTAATAAAATTTGAAATATGATATTGATATTTAGAATAATTTAATTTTAATTTAATCAAAGTATCAGTAGCTTTAGAGGTATCATTTGACAATTTATGAATAAATTTTGCAGAGACAAACTTTGGCATTCCTTTTTTACAAATATGTAGACCTTTTGAAAGTAAAGGAGCCAATTTATTAGGAAAAGTTATACAATCATTTTCTGGAATACCAGATTTATAAGGAATAATAGCTGCGAAAAAATCTGATAAGTCAATTTTATTTATATCTTTGGGGGGATGAATATAAATATTTGGTTGATTTAAAATCTTACTAATTTTTTTTTTAGATATATTTAAAGGTCCATATAAAATAATTTTAATTTTTGACTTTTTTTGCTCTAATTTAAATGCAAGTTTAATTAGATATTCAAAATCAATTCGATCATTTATGTAACCCCAGTAGATTATTTTATTTTTTTTACTTTTTTTTGGTTTTTGATATCTTAAATTTGTCCATGGATAAAATAATTTTACGTTCTTAACAATTTTATCTAGATCTTGTTTAATTATTTTGGATACTGTTAAAACTATGTCACTTTTAATTAACGTTTCTTTTAATATTTTTTTTGTTAATTTTTGATATCTAGGTACGCTTTTACTTATATAGTCATCATTAATCATTGTAACAATCTTATTTTTTAAAAATAAATCTCTTAAAAAATAATAGTCATAACAAAAGTTAATAATTATATCATTATTTGTAATATTTAAATTTTTGCAAGCTTCAATAATATTTTTTTTTTCATAAGTACTATTTAGATTATGTATATGAGGGGTTATTCTTAATCTATGATGTATCAGTTGTTTGTGAGTAATTATTTTTATTCCTTTGTATTTAGATAAACGAAAATTATTATTTTGAAAAAAATATTTAGGATTTTGAAAAAATATAACTTTATGGCCTGAGTTAATCAATAATTTTGCTAGTTGGTGTCTTAGTCTAGCTTGGTCACTCCAATTATCTTTAGTAAAAAAAATGAATCTCATTATGTTTTCATTTCAGCTTTTTTGACGACGAAATACTAAACAACAATTATCAATATTTTTTAAAGCAACACCGAAACAGTAAAGTGTATTAGATGGCATTGTACCTGATGGAAAAATAAAGGTACCAAATTGCATTAATCTTAAAGGTAAATTATCTTTTTCTGCAGAATAAAGTTCCGATACATGACCTTGTCTGTCTATACTCATCAATGAAGCTTTTGATGATATGACACCAGGACCAGGTCGAGAGTCCAGCATATCACTTATAAAATTACCTGTTGGTAATCCAGGCTCAACTGTTGTTGAAAAAAAAATTTCTTCAAAACCACCACTTGCATAAATTGAACTACCATTTAGATTTGCAAGCGGTATAGGCCTTATGTCATTCTCATTTGTAATTTCAAACTTAAAAAGGCGATTTTGTTCTAATGGAGTATCATTTGCAAAAAAAATATGATTATCTATTTTTTCCATCCAAGCTGCACGATTTGACTGCTTTCCTCGTAAAAGTGGTTTTAATGTTGAAAATTCTGGATCACTAACCCAAATGCCAGCAGCTTGATCAAAATCACCAGTTAATATGTATACTCTTGTATTTGCACAGAATATAGAGTGTATGTGGTTTATTTCTCCAAGGGCAAATTTAGCACGTATTAGCCACTTATTGGATCCTGATTTTCGCCCCCATATACGTATGGGATCCATTGCTAAGTTTTCAAAATATTCACCAAATACTAACTCCTCTAAGCCTTGTTTATTTGAAACTATACTAAAGCTTAGCGAAAATCTGTCATTAGGAATTTCAAAATCAAGATTTAAGTTACCTTCATTAAAGTCATAGCGCCAGATATTTGAACGTTGAGCAATAAATAGAGCATTATCAAAAATAATTGCATGACTTGGACTTGAACGCAGCGCCCTGTCAACTATCCTGGAGTTTTTAAAAAGTCTTCCAAATAAGCCCCTGTTTTGTATGACGCAAAGTAATATGGGACGTTTTAGATCATGCCTAACTTTATAGATACAACCTTTTTTATAGAATATTAGCCAATCAGGTAAAACTACTAACGGGCGCCAACCTTTAATGCATTGATCAATCTTCCAAACTGTCATTTGATCTTGTCCCAAAATGGTATCCAATATGGATAGCTACTTGGCCGTTTACTATTTAAGTAATTAATTAGTTTTGCAGAACTACAGGTCTCAACTCGGATACCATCAATTTCTGTAACTTTAACAATTCCTAACTTTAATAAATCTTTTTGCAATGTATACTGAGCAAAGTTGATAGAACACCTTGGATGTCGCTCTAGTACATCTAGGTCTGTCCTGTAATCCCCATCTATTATATGAAATTTACGCTGCCGATACCAATTTTTTATAGGCCAGTTTTCAGGCCAACAGTCCTCAGCTACGTGAAGCATAGTCAAGCAAGGCGCTGTATTAACCCCTAAACAAACAATAGTTGCATTTCGATCAGCACAATATTTCCATGATGATTGAGGTCCGCATGGCTTAGGAAGTGAACCTTCAATGTTGTGACTCATCATTTTGGTAGCTTGTGGCCCAATAGCTACTAAGGTGTTAAGTGGATGTCTACTTCTTATTGCTCCTGGCAAACTCTTCAGTGCTTTAGGAAGATCTCCAGTCCAAGTTTTTGTCCGGCGAACATCATATATAATTCTTTTTTCACATATAGTATCTTTCAGTCTTTCAAGTCCAACTGGCTCTTCTCGATATAAAGGTATGGCTGGCATTGCAAGAGTTCCTTCTGGACCAAGAAAATCAATTAACTCTTTACAAATTTGATCAGGTGTTAAGTTTGTGCTCGAAAGCATCTTCATTGAAGAGTGTACAATCATAATTCCTGTATGTCCTGCGTTTAAAATATTAAGAGCCTTTTTAATTGAACTAAATCCCAAAGTAACCTTTGGTTGATTTATTCGTTTAGTGTTTCTTAATTTCTTCTTTGATGACAATAAATTATGAAAAAATGCTGATCTCCAATAAAGACTTTTAATTATTACCTCTATCCATGGAGACAATCCCAGTATATGTTTATAAATTGACAATTATCTTTATTAAATTTTTTAAATTAATTGTGATATAATTAATTAAAATTATAAAATTTATATTAATGTTTATTAATCACCAATAAAATAATCAAGAGTAAAGTTGTTATGTTTGTAAAAAATTTTAATTAATTATGTGTGGTATAGGTGGATTTTTATTATCAAGCGAAGAATTTTTTGATAGTAGTAAATTAAACGAACTTCTAAATAACATTAATCATCGAGGACCTGATGACAAAGGAATTTATGAAGATCTTAACCATAAAGTTGGATTAGCTCACACACGTTTAGCTATTCAAGATTTGTCAACATTTGGACACCAGCCAATGTTGAGTGAAAATAAAAAAGTAGTTATAGTTTTTAATGGTGAGATATACAATTTTCGTGAATTACGTTCTGAACTTTTAGAAAAAAGTGTAAAATTTAATGGTACTTCTGATACAGAAGTTTTACTAAAACTTTACATGCAAGATGGTAATGAAATGCTATCAAGACTAAATGGAATTTTTGCATTTGCTATATGGGACAAAAGAAATCAAAGTCTATTTTTAGCCCGTGATAACTTTGGAGTCAAGCCGCTATATTATAATTTATCAAATAATAATTTTTTTTTTTCAAGCGAACTAAAAGCACTTCTTCCATTATTAAAAAATGCAAACAATATAGATCATGTCTCACTACAAAAATATCTAACATATCTTTATTGTCCTGGGAAAGGAACACCAATTAAATCTGTTAATAAACTTTTGCCAGGAGAAGCAATGATAGTGCAAGATGGTAAAATTAAAAATCTTTGGAAATGGTACCAGCTACCAGTTTTTAAAAATAAAATTAAACCAAAGATAAAAAAAGATGAACTCATCAATGGTGTTCGTGATCATCTCCGTAACGCTGTTACTCGACAATTAGTAGCCGATGTCCCAGTTGGTGCATTTCTTTCTGGGGGTGTAGACTCAAGTGGTATTGTTGCATTTGCAAAGGAGAAAAATAAAGATATTCGATGTTTTACAATAGAAACTCAAGGTGCACAAGATAAAGGTTTTCAGGACGATATTCATTATGCTCGAAAAGTGTCAAAGTATCTAAATGTTTCTCTTGATGTTGTTCAAACTAGCTCGTCTAAAATGGCCTCTGATATCGAACTTATGGTTAAGATGCTTGATGAACCAATTGCCGATCCAGCTGCACTTAATGTTCTTTATATTAGTCAGTTAGCTAGAGCTCAAGGAATTAAAGTTTTATTATCTGGAGCTGGTGGGGATGATATTTTTACTGGTTATCGTAGACACTATGCTTTGATGTCTGAACATTGGTGGACATGGTTGCCCTTTAAATTAAGAAAAGTTTTAAAAACAGTTTCGTCTAAATTTAATCATAATAATTCAATTAGTCGTCGAATAAGCAAATTATTTAGTGGAGCTCATTTAAACCAGGATGAAAGAATGATAAATTATTTTAGTTGGATACAGCGTGAAGATCTTAAAAGATTATATTCTTCAGAATTCAGTTCTTCAATTAAACATTCAAATTCAAATTTTGAAATGATGAGATTTTTAAAAGAACTTCCGCCCAACACTAGCAAACTTGATCGTATGTTAGCTTTAGAACAACAATTTTTTCTTACTGATCATAATCTTCTTTATACAGATAGGATGTCAATGGCCGCAGGAGTTGAAGTGCGTGTGCCCTTTTTAGATAAGGAATTAATTGAATTTGCCTATAATATTCCAGATCATTTTAAACAAAAAGGAATTCATGGAAAATGGATTTTAAAAAAAGCTTTAGAAGGTTACTTGCCTCATGATGTAATTTATAGATCTAAGACAGGTTTTGGAGCTCCTTTACGAAGATGGATGCGTTATGAATTACGTGAACTTTTAGGTGATATATTGTCAAAGGAATCATTGCAAAAACGAAATTTTTTTAATCCAACTGCTGTTTGGAAATTAATTCATGATAATGACAAAGGTAAAATAGATGCAAGCTATACCCTTTTATCTTTGTTATGTATTGAAATATGGTGCAGAAATTATACTAAAAATTAGATATTACTATATAATATTGTTAAAAATTTCATGAGGCAAATCATTCAATCTTTAAAAACAGGATCAATAGAAATTTTTGATACACCAGTACCAAAAGTTTTGCCAGGCTCATTACTTATTAAAACATCAAAAACATTAATTTCGCCTGGAACTGAACGAATGTTGATAAAATTTGGTAAAGCTGGATTAGCCAAAAAAGCTTATCAACAACCTGAAAAGCTCAAAATGATTTTAGATAAAATTTCAACAGATGGTTTGAAGCCAACATTTGATAAAGTTTTTAGCAAATTAGATCAACCCATATCTTTAGGTTACTGTAATGTGGGAGTTGTTCATGAAATTGGTTCAGGTGTAACAAATTTTAGTAAGGGTAATAGAGTAATTTCAAATGGCAAGCATGCCGAAGTTGTAAATGTGCCAATAAATTTATGTGCAAAGATACCAGAGGTAGTATCTGATGAAAGCGCATCCTTTACTGTTCTTGGAGCAGTAGCTTTACAGGGAATTCGCTTAGTAAAACCAACTCTAGGTGAGACAATAGTAGTAATCGGTCTTGGTTTAGTTGGTTTAATGTCAATTCAAATATTGAAAGCTAATGGTTGTAGAGTTTTAGGATTAGATTTTGATAAAAACAAACTTGCTCTTGCAAAACAGTTTGGGGTTGAGGTTGTGGATTTAAATAAAGAAGATCCATTAGTAGTTGCTAATATTTTTTCACGTAGGCGTGGAGTTGACGCTGTAATTATAACAGCCACTTCTTCGAGTGATGAACCAATACATCAAGCAGCACAAATGTGCAGAAAACGTGGACGAATAGTATTGGTTGGTGTAACTGGACTTAAGCTTTCAAGAGAAGATTTTTTTAAAAAGGAGTTAACATTTCAGGTTTCTGCTTCTTATGGGCCAGGTCGTTACGATCCAAATTATGAGGAAAAAAGTCAAGATTATCCAATAGGATTTGTAAGATGGACTGTACAACGTAATTTTGAAGCCATACTTGATATGATGGCAAATGGTACGTTAGATGTTAAGCCATTGATATCTCACCGTTTTGATATAAGTCATGCTGAAAAAGCTTATGAGCTTTTTAGTGATACTAAACCATCATTAGGAATTTTAATTACATATCCTTCGACAGAAATAACAGATGCTTCAAGAAAAATTTTGTTATCAAAAAATAACAATAAAGAAATTAACAATAATAAGATAATAAAAAAAGTAAAAGTAAGTTTTTTAGGATCTGGTAATTATGCAAATTCAGTTTTAATTCCAGCATTTAAATCTGCAGGTGCTGATTTAATAAGTATTGCTTCTAGTACAGGGGTCAGTAGCACTTATGCAGGGCGTAAATATGGTTTTTCGGAAACCACAACTGATAGTAATCTTCTATTTAGTGATGACACGACTAATGCTGTGGTAATTTCTACGAGACATAATAGTCATGCAGATTTTGTTGTTAAAGCTTTAGAGTCAAAAAAACATGTATTTGTTGAAAAACCTTTATGTCTAACTATTCAAGAGTTAAATAGAATTGAAGCTGCTTATTCATCCTCAAGTATTTTGATGGTTGGTTTTAATCGTCGTTTTGCACCTCAAATTCAAAAAATGAAAAGTTTATTAGATAGTGTGAATATTCCAAAAGCAATAGTAATGACAATAAATGCTGGTATGATTTCAAAAGAACACTGGACTCAAGATTTAAATGTTGGCGGAGGTCGTATAGCAGGTGAGGCTTGTCATTTTATAGATTTACTGCGTTTTTTAGTAGGAAGATCTATTTCTAGCTATCAAATTCAATTTATGGAAAGTTCTACAAAAGATACAGCTATTATACAATTAGGTTTTAAAGATGGCTCTATTGGTACTATCAATTATTTTGCCAATGGTTCAAAAACTTTTCCAAAGGAAAGAATAGAAGTATTTGCTGATGGGAGAGTTTTACAACTCGATAATTATCAAAAATTAAAAGGTTATGGTTGGCCAGGGTTTAAAAAAATGAATTTATGGCAACAGGACAAGGGTCAAAAAACTTGTGTAAAAAATTTTATCAATGCAATTTCTAACGGTAATGCATCTCCGATACCCATAGAAGAAATTTTTGAAATCACCAGAGTTACTATAAACTTATCAACAAAATAATTACAAAATTAATGAAAAATTCAAAAATTAAAAAAGTCCATGATTTTTGGAATGCTGAAAGTTGTGGCGAAAGATATGCCACTGGAAACACTTCTTCGAAAAAATTTTTAAATGAAATAAAGAATAGATATAAATTAGAACCTTATATTAAAAAGTTTGTAAAATTTGCTGAATTTAAAGGTAAAGATGTATTAGAAATAGGAGTTGGTTTGGGTTGTGATCATTGTGAAATTGCAAAAAATAAACCAAGATCATTAACAGGTATTGATTTAACAGAACGAGCCATACTAAATACAAAAGCAAGATTTAGAAAGTTAGGATTAAAAAGTATTTTAAAAATTGCGGATAGTGAAAAACTACCATTCTCAGATGAAACTTTTGATGCTGTTTATAGCTGGGGTGTTCTGCATCATTCTCCAAATACTGAAAAATGCTTTAAAGAAGTTTATAGAGTTTTAAAACCTAAAGGAGTTGCAAAAATAATGATTTATCACAAATATTCACCTGTTGGTTTGATGTTGTGGTTAAAATATGGTTTCTTAAAATTAAAACCTTTTCAAAATCTAAATAGTATTTACTCAAAGTATTTAGAGTCTCCAGGCACAAAAGCTTACACATTAAAAGAAGCTTTCGAATTAACTAAAATGTTTTCAAAGAAAGAAATCCAGATACAATTAAGTTTTGGAGATCTTTTAGAGGGTAAAGTTGGTAGTCGTCATAAAGGATTGATCTTAAGTTTAGCTAGAATTATGTATCCAAAAATTTTGGTTAAAATGATTGCTAAATTTTTGCCAATTGGGGGCTGTTTATTAATAAAAGTTGAAAAATAGATGGGTTTAAAAAAAATAATGATAGTTTTTGGAACTCGTCCTGAAGCTATTAAGATGGCACCACTAGTTCATGCTTTAAAAGCTGAACCACATCTATTTGAATTGAAGACATGTGTTACCTCACAACACCGTGAAATGTTAGATCAAGTTTTAAATGTTTTTGATATTAAACCAGATATTGATTTGAATTTAATGAAAAAAAATCAAAATTTATCTAATTTAACTTCATCAATTTTAAATGAAATGCCAAAAGTATTTAAGTATCATCAACCCGACATATTGCTAGTTCATGGTGATACAACAACAACTTTAGCAGCATCAATGGCTGCATTTTATTCATCCATACCAGTAGGACATATAGAGGCTGGACTTAGAACACATGATTTAAAGGCTCCATTTCCAGAGGAATTTAATCGTCAGATAGTAAGTAAGATTGCAAAATGGCACTTTGCACCAACTGAGTTAAGTCAAAAAAATTTATTATCTGAGGGAGTTAATAAAGCTTCAATAACAATAACAGGAAATACAGTAATTGATTCTTTGCATTGGATTTTACAACAGATTAATAATGATTTAGAACGTCAAAAAAATATAAAGTATATATTAAACACTAAACTTTTATTTGACTGGCAGAATGAAAATTTTATTTTAATTACAGCTCATAGAAGAGAAAATTTTGGTGATGGTTTTTTTCAAATTTTTTCAGCTATAAAAAAATTGGCTTTAAAATATCCTAAAATCCATTTTGTATATCCTGTGCATCTCAATCCAAATGTAAGTGAACCAGTTTATGAAATTTTAAAAAATTTTGACAATATACATTTAATCAAACCTTTAGAATATGAGGTTTTTGTTTATTTATTAAAACAATCATATTTAGTTTTAACTGATAGTGGGGGTATTCAAGAGGAAGCTCCAAGTTTAGGTATACCAGTATTAGTAATGAGGGATGTCACTGAGAGAACAGAAGCTATTGATGCGGGTACAGTTGAAATAGTTGGCTCAAATCAACAAAGAATAGTTGAATGTGTATCACGTTTGTTAGATGATAAAAATTATTATGAAACTATGTCATCTGCACATAATCCTTATGGAGATGGATTTGCCAGTAAATATATATTAGATGTTTTGCGAATGATTTGACAATGATAAATTAGATTATGATGAATAAAACTGTATGTGTAATTGGACTTGGTTATATAGGACTACCAACAGCAGCGCTCATTGCTAACAAAGGTTTAACAGTAGCTGGAATAGATATTAATGAGGATATTGTATCTATTGTAAACAAGGGTGAATCCCATATTAATGAAACAGATTTAAGTGCAATTGTTAAAACTGCAATTTCAACAGGCCGATTAAAAGCTTTAAATAAAATAAAACCTAGTGATGTTTATATAATTTGTGTTCCAACTCCTTTTCATAAAAATGATGATATACCAATACCACAACCAAATATAGATCACATATTATCAGTAACCAAAAGTATAGCTCCAATGATTAAATCAGGTGATCTAGTAATTTTAGAGTCTACCTCTCCAGTTGGTACAACAGAAATAATAAAAAAAACATTAATTGAGTGTGGTACAAATTTAAAAGATGTACATATAGCTTATTGTCCAGAGCGAGTTTTACCTGGAAAAATTATAACTGAGATGGTTGAAAATAATCGTGTTGTTGGAGGTCTTAACCCGATTTCAACAAAAAAAGTTATCGATTTTTATCGTTTATTTGTAAAAGGAAAAATTTTTGAAACAAATGCAAAAACAGCTGAGATGTGTAAATTGGCTGAAAATAGTTTTAGAGATGTAAATATCGCTTTTGCAAATGAGCTATCCATGATTTGTGATAAACAAGGTATTAATGTTAAAGAATTAGTAAAACTAGCTAACAAGCATCCAAGGGTTAATATATTGGAACCAGGAACGGGTGTAGGAGGACATTGTATTGCAGTAGACCCATGGTTTATTGTATCCCAGGATATAAATAATGCTAAATTAATTCATTCTGCACGTGAGGTAAATAATTATAAAACTAAATGGGTGATTAACAAGATTAAAAATGTTGCAAATAAATTTACATTAAAAGAGGGTATAAAACCAAAAATAATATGTCTAGGTTTAACATTTAAACCAGATGTTCAAGACTTGAGAGAGTCAAAAGCACTCGAAATTGTAGAAAATTTACTATTAGAGGGATATGAGGTTAATGTTGTAGAGCCTAATATTAAGTTTAATGAAAAGTTTACTTTGATAAATCTTTTAGATGGGATTAATCAGGCAGATATTATATGTATATTAGTTAGACATCACGAATTTTTGTCTCCTGAAATAAAAATTAAATTAACAAAATACAAAGCCCTTGATTTCTGTGGTGCTTTAGACTGATCGTAGTTTTCTTTAAAATAATGTTTAAGTGAAATAATTAAAATTATATATTTAATTTAATACAAATAATTTATTAATTTTACTCTTTATAATTATTTTACTTAAATCAGATTATTATGAATTTTATCAATTAATAAAGATTAAAAGTGATATTGAAAAAATAAACATTAAAAACAATGATATAATTCTTGAAGCAAAGAATGAATTTATTACACTAGCAGAATACTTTCTTTTAGGCTTATCAATAAAAGAGTTTAATTTAGGGTCGACAAAAATAACCAGCAATAAGCCACCAATCGAATGTATAATGACCGAGACAGAAGTTATTGTCAGTCGGTATTCTGGAATTTTTATTGCTAAAGAAAAAGCAAAAAAATAACCAGAGGATATTAGAATATATGCAATTGTACTTTGTAGAATTGTTTTGAAGTCTACTTCAAACGTAGATTTAAATCTAATTTTTTTTTTACTTTAAATAACCAAAAAAATAAAAAACTAATTATTATATTTTTTTTCATTTTTACATGAATTATTAAAATCTTAATAAATAAATTTATAATTTTACTTTGATGAAAATAAATTACAAACATTAAAAAACCAGCAATAAGGAAAGTAACTGCAAAAATTTTTATGAAATAATTAAATTCAATATTTTTATTTTCAATCAAAAGACCTATTGTCGGTATGAAGAATAATAATGACAAATGAGAAAATGACTTTAAGACTCCTCCCAATGATGTTCCGAGCAAAGAATAATTAATTTTCTTTCCCGCAAGTCTTGTAAAAAAAGATAAATAATCAAATAAATGGGCCAATGTAAAACTTGTCACAAAAAGCAACAATAAAAATACTTCTTGCATAATACATTTTAGATAGTTTTTTTCGAAATGAAATAACTTTAAGGTCAAATATATTAGTGATTATGTCTGTATATAATTACTAAAAAAAAGTATCATATTGAGATATATATGTGTAATCATAAATATAAATAGTTAGCAATTAAAACAATTACTTATATGCTTTAAATTTTATATAAGGTTTAAAATTTTCTAAATTACAAGAATACTGTAAATAATAATATTTGCTAAAATATATATTTAAATATGATTCTTTATAAAAAAAATATTTTTAATATAATTTATAAATCTTAGTGAGATTTAATAAAATTTTATTGAGATTAATTTTTAGATAAGTAATTGTTAGCAAACAAACATACTGGTATGCTTAAAAATTTAAAAACTTATTTTTGCCTAGGTTTTTTAAATATATTGAGAGTGGCAATATATCGTATTACTTTAAAAATTAGGCTACATCCTGTTCAATATATTAAATCTTCTATAGCATCTGCACCATTTTTCCGTATTTCTGAACGACAAGGAGAAATTCCTCCAGAAATTAAAGATTGGGATAATTCAATATATTTATTTGGTTGGTATAAAAAAAAAATTGAAAACAAAATTCCCGATTGGTTTACCAATCTATTTTCTAACAATCATTTTACCAATTTTTATAAAAATTGGTGGCACATTCCAGATTTCGAAAACGATGATATTAAATGTATTTGGGAATTATCTCGATTTAATTGGGCTGTAGGCTTCAGTACAAAAATTGCAAATGGTGATACATTGTCGTTATCGAAATTAAATATTTGGCTAGAAAATTGGTCCAAATTAAATCCACCATATAAAGGACCAAATTGGAAATGTAGTCAAGAATGCTCAATAAGAGTAATAAATTTATTAACAGCAGCAAGAGTTTTAGGACAAGATCAAAATCCAGAGAGTGGACTTATAGATATAATCAAGACTCATCTAAAACGGATTGAGAAAACTTTATCTTATGCAATTGCACAACAAAATAATCATGCCACATCCGAAGCTACAGCATTATTTATGGGTGGAAACTTTCTTTTAAATCATGAGAAAAGAGCAAAAAAATGGGAAATGAAGGGTAGAAGATTACTTGAAGATCATGCAATTAATCTTATTGAACCTGATGGTACATTTAGTCAATATTCTACGAATTATCATCGGGTTATGCTAGATACTTATTCGATAGCTGAAGCATGGAGACGATCTAGAAATTTAAAAAGTTTTTCAAATAATTTAAATAATAAATTAAAATTAGCTACTGAGTGGCTTTGGACATTTACTGATTTTGATAGTGGCGAAGTACCAATTATTGGCGCAAATGATGGTTCTAAAATTTTACAACTTTCAAGATGTGATTATAAAGATTATAGGCCTTCAATACAGCTGGCTGCAGCTTTGTTCATGAATGTTGATGCATTTGGAGATGGTTTATGGAATGAAACTCTTAGCTGGTTTGGAGTGCCAAGAGGTGAATTTTCAAAAACTATAGGCAGCAAAACTTATATTTATGGAGGATACCATGTGCTTCGAAAAAAAGAATCGATGGCTATTCTAAATTATCCAAAGTTTAGGTTTCGACCAAGCCAAGCAGATGCTTTACATGTTGATCTTTGGAAAAATGGTAAAAATTTACTTCGAGATGGCGGCACATTTAGTTATAATTCTAAAATGTCAAATTGGTATAGTAGCACTGCTGCTCATAATACAATAGAATTTGATAAGCAAAACCAAATGCATAAAATTAGTAAATTTTTATTTGCAGACTGGCTTAAGACTAAAGAGATAAATTTAGTAAAAAATTATGAAAATTGTTTAGTTGCTTCAGCTGCCTACAAAGACAATTTTATGAATACTCATAAACGTGAAATAATATTAACTGAAAATACATTTATCTGTAACGATAAAATAGATGGCAATTTTAAGGAAGCATGTCTACGTTGGCGTTTAATTCCTGAACAGTGGCAAATAAAGGATAAAATTTTACGCAATCTAAACTATTCAATATCAATTGAAATAAATGGTAAGCTTATAACACCAACAATTGATAAAACATTTGAGTCAGATTATTACTATAAACAAAATGAAGTCCCTATGATTTATATTAAAGTTGATAAACCCTCAATATTAGTTACTAAATTTACTTTTTGATCATGCATGTTTTATATCTTCATCAATATTTTCAAACTCCAAAAGGAACTAGCGGAACAAGATCATATAGTTTTGCTCAAGCACTTATTAAAGCGGGCAACAGTGTTACAATG
>Ga0129324_10000339_pt1 | contig 34572 bp, 28 predicted proteins | sample CPBDNA_7_FD_96879 | JGI IMG/M metagenome (GOLD analysis project Ga0129324, IMG submission 96879) | Freshwater to marine salinity gradient microbial communities from Chesapeake Bay, USA - CPBay_Spr_15_0.2_DNA | ecosystem: Environmental > Aquatic > Marine > Coastal | place: USA: Chesapeake Bay...
AATGCAAGATATGGCTCACTACCAATCTCAAATCTCCCGTCTGCATCAAAGGGGGAATCAATATTAATATCTTCTTCTGGATTAGCACTAGTATCTAGAGGCGCGCCCAGAGTAAGCTGTATGTTTTTAAGGTCATTAACAGTTTTAGGTATATTATTTAAGTTTAGCTCTGGAGCATCTGTATACAGCATTAAAGCTGCATAATCTCTATCAACATCAATAATTAACTGTGCTATTTTTATATAATTTTCAAAGCTACCAAAGTTTTTATATTCATCTAAGTTGTTTTTAATGGTTTTGAGGGTCATATAAGCTTCGTTATATTCAGCTCTACTGCTGCCTTTAATTGGATTTCTTGTGAATTCCATAGCTCCAACTATTAGTTCAGATCTTTCATCAACTAACTCCAAAAGATCTTTTATCTTATTAGCCTCTAAGAACCTACTTAAAACTTTATTTATAGAATTTATATCTCTTGGAATATTTGCTAATGATACTTCATGTTTGTCTATGTATTCTGCTAGAGATTTATCTAAAAGATTAGCTTTCTTTTTAAGTCCAGTAATCATGTGCTGTAATGTAGCAAGCTCAGTGGCTGCATTTTTAATATTTGCATTAGTAGATGACATGTTAATATATACTCCAATATATTTATATAATATATGCAAGGTAGCACAACTTTATAAGCGTTGCAATTATTGATTAGCTAATTTGTTGATTTGTTAATATATTTACTACTGCTTAGATGAGGATGCTCTAGTTACAAAGGTTAAGTTCTTTGTCTAGTATTTCTGATTTAATACCACTACATCCAATAATACTATGAAATAAATGATCATGCAGTATATTTTTGTTTTTTAATTGCTTGAGTTTATTAAATTTATTTGGATAATTTTTTATATATTTGTTGGATGCCCAGAAAATTAAAGGTACTGCAATTTGTTCGCCTGAGTTATGGGTGCCGTGTAAAAATCTGCCATTTTCTCCAAGTGACTCTCCATGATCTGGAGTATATATAACTAGGGCATTTTTATCTCTTACTTGGTCAATGACCTTTTTAATAAAATGATCAGTGTATAAGATACTATTATCATAGGAATTAATTAATTCTTCTTTAGTGCAGTGGGTCATGCTTGACATAAATTTCTTTTTCAAACATGTTGGGGTGAATTTACGGAATTCTAATGGCGCCCTGTCTTCGTAGTGAAAGTGGCTGCCAATTGTGTGAAGAATTAATAGGTTGGGTCCTTGGGGCTCTTTATTATAGAATTGATCCACAAATTTAAGTAGGTTAGAGTCGTTATCTTCTAGTTCAATATCGGTTCCTGGAAGTAGAGTTTTATTAGCTTCTTTTGCTAGATCAATATATGGAGCGTCTATAGCGCTTAAAGCTCCTTGCATTCCTAGCCAATAGGTATAGAAGCCAAGTTTTTTAAAGATACCAATAAATGAAGATTCATTTAATGATGCGCTTCTATTCTCTCTGGTAGCTCTAGTAATCATGCATGGAACTGCAATTCGAGTTAGTGGATAGCAAGCTGTAACTTGCTTAAAGTAAATAAGGTTTTTTTCTTCTTCTAGTAATGGGTTTGTTTTACGATTATATCCATTTTCTAAAGAGAAATGATCAACTCTTGCAGATTCACCAATTATTAAAATAATATTCAGGTCTTTGGAGGTGTCTTCTAGCTGATGCTCAAAAGATTCAGCTATATTCAATCTCTTTTTGCTAATAGAGGTTTTTTCAAGTAAATAGCTTGTTGTTTGTTTAATGTTGTTAAAGGGAAGGAAATTTGTCATTAACTCACTATCACCAAGTAAGCAGCCGGCTACAAAAACAAAACAAATGAAGTTTATTTTTTTATTTTCACTTTTTTCTATTGTACTTTGTTTAATAGAGAAAAAGCAGAAAAGAGCAAGTATTATTGCATTTATAAGGGATAGAAAAAGATCAAGGTTTAAAAAATTTGTAACTTCACTGCTGCTTGCTTCGAAAAATGAGGCAATTAGCTCCTGGTTAATTTGAATATTCAGCTTATACATGAAGTATGATGATAAGCCACTTAGTATATAAATAAAGATTATTAGAAATCTAGAGCAGGAGCATATATATATTAGTGGAAATACAAAAGCCAATGCAAGCAGGGCTTTTAAAATTGTACTAACTAATATTGTAGAGCTTATGATTTGATAATCTAAATAATATTGAATTACTATAGGGCTATTAAAGGCTACAGTAAAAATAATAGTATTTAGAAAGACTACAAGTAGCTTGTTATTCACTATTTTGTATATCCAGCAGCTATATTAGCATCTTTTAATTTTGTAATAAGTTTTTCATTAAAAACACATACAACGTCTTTATCATGTCTTAGTGAAAATCTTTCTCTAATAGATTCTACCACTAAATAGTCATCTAAAACTCTATAGTTAATTAATCCTTCGGCGCCATTTTGTGTAACATAAAAGATAGCAGGTAGTTCTGCGGCTTTATTACTAAATTCAAAATAGGTGAATTTTCCATCATCAAATATTCTAAGCGGAGCTATGTTACTTGGTCCACTAATAGTATATTCAAAATTATATAAAGATTTATCAGAAAGGTCTGGGGCAGCTACATTTAGCGCAGTGCTTGATTCATAAGGAGTCCCATCTTCATCTGGGTATAAAAATCTAACAGCAAACATAAGTCCGCGTTGATTGATGTTTTTTGCTTCTTCAGCATGTAGTTCAAAATAATAAACTCTCATATTTGTTATGATTGTTAGATTTGTTGTGGCATCTTGATCTATTGGCTTTAAAAACAATCTATTTCCATTAGGTACCATCTGCCATGCCGTACTATCTCCCATGCTCATGGTTTCTATGGTTTCTCCTTCTGCAAATACAATGCTAGATTGATAACTATAGTAGCCGGTAAATTTATGGACATCATATGGATTATATACCATCACTCCAAGTCTTTTATCTACTGCAAGCGGTTTTGCTTCTTTGATAGCGTTAACCTCAGCAAAACTTATTATAATAAGTAGACATACTAGAATTCTTGATAACATTAGAAGTACCTCAATTTGGTTTTATTTTATATATATTATAGCCTAATACTAAGAAGTTAAGCCTTTTCTTGTCAATAGCTTTTTCAGCATTATCTATCTGATAGTTAATATTAGCTGCCATTTTTGTAGTTGTTGTTTTGTTTGTTATTAAATTACGTGCTATAGAATCATAATGAATAACTGCTCTACTATATGTTGCATTATGCTCTAGTTTAAGTAATCTAACTTCAGTTACTTTAACATTAACTCTATTCGTGTTTTGATATAGCATCACAGGGCTATATGGGTTGTTAATGCTAATATAGTTTTTATACTTTAAATAGATTTCTCTTGAAGAGGACATTTTTATGAAATTTCTATCTCCTGCTAGCTCTGATGTCATGTCTGTAAAGTTATAATGCTCACGCTGCATGACATATTGCTCTAGCATGTATTTAGCAACGTTTAGTTGAGGGGAGCTATTTACATTGCCTATAGTTCTTATAGATGCATATTGTTTTGTGATGTCTGGCAGAGAGATAAGATATGATGATTGCTGCGCTAATGGATCTATTTTCATGTAATAGAATCCTAAGATAAGTAAGGCAGATATATAGCAACATGCGATAATAGCCATATAGGATCTTTCTGCAATAACATAAACAAATTTATTGGCATACCATTGGTGAGCATTTATAAAATATTTACCGCTCTTTATTTCTTGGCTTATTGAGCGATTTAAATCATCCATTTTGTACCTAGTCTCTTGGTTTAATCATATCTATTGGTTTCACCCATTCTTTAAATTGCTTTTCTGTGACTAAGTTTAAACTAATAGCTGCCTTTTGCAAAGAAGTTCCTTCTTTATGTGCCTTTTTAGCGATTATTGTTGCGTTATCATATCCTATATGAGGATTTAATGCGGTAACAAGCATCAAAGATTCATTAAGTAAATTATTGATTCTAGATTTATTTGCTACTATGCCATTAACACATTTATCAGCAAAGCTTTTGCTTGAATCTGCTAATATCTGGATTGACTGAAGAAGATTATAAATAATCACTGTTTTAAAAGCATTTAGCTCAAAATGACCATTAGATCCAGCGATTGATATTGTGACATTATTACCCATTACTTGCGAGCATACCATGGTTAATGCTTCACATTGGGTGGGGTTTACTTTCCCAGGCATGATAGAGGACCCAGGTTCATTTTCTGGAAGTGATAATTCACCAAAACCACAGCGAGGCCCAGAGCCTAGCATTCTTATATCATTTGCAATCTTCATTAGACTTACTGCAACAACATTTAATGCACCGGATATTTCGACCATTGCATCTTTTGAGGCTAATGCTTCAAATTTATTAGGAGCTGTTACGAATGGTTTTCCAGTTATTTCTGATACATGTTTTGCAAATTTCTTATCAAAGCCAACTTTAGAATTAAGGCCAGTTCCAACAGCAGTTCCACCTTGAGCTAAATAATGTAAATGTTTTAGGCAGTTTTTGATTCTTGCAATACCAAAATCAACTTGCGTTACATAGCCAGAGAATTCTTGACCTAAAGTTAGAGGAGTTGCATCTTGTAGATGTGTTCTACCTATCTTGATAATTTTTTTGAATTCTTTTGCTTTTTTATTGAGGATGTTTCTTAGGTGTTTTAATGAAGGTATAAGATGATCACAGGTTTCTGTAACCGCAGCTATATGCATTGCAGTAGGGAATGTGTCATTTGAAGATTGTCCAAGATTTACATGATCATTTGGGTGCACTGGAGATTTACTTCCTAGTATTCCACCAAGCATTTCAATTGCTCTATTAGAAATTACTTCATTACTATTCATATTTGTTTGGGTGCCAGAGCCAGTTTGCCATACTACTAAAGGAAAATTGTCATGTAATTTATTATTGATTACTTCATCAGCTGCCTTAACAATAAAATTTCCAATCTTTGGATCAAGAACTCCCATTTCCATATTGGTCAATGCTGCTGATTTTTTAAGCACACCAAGAGCCACAATTAGTGGTTTAGGCATTTTCTCACTACCAATTTCAAAATTTTCTAAAGAGCGTTGTGTTTGAGCTCCCCAGTATTTATCTGCAGGCACTCTTAGAACGCCAAAAGAGTCTTTCTCTTCTCTGAATTTCATTATTTTCCTATATATTAGAGTAGTTTATTTAAATTATAGGCTAGCAAATTTAATATTGCAATATTGTAGTTAGTCTTTTGTGATAATTGCGCCAACCCCTTCGCGTCCATCTAAAGCAAATATACTATCTTTTTGATAAGGTAAGTATATAGTTCTTTCTATTCTTAGCCCTTTATCGTTAAAATACTCAGCAAAGCTATCCAAGTCAAAGAAATGGAATACAGGCTGTAAATCAGATCTTAGATTAGATAAATTATGCTCAACAAATAAAGTTTCATTTAAATGTTCATTTCGTTTTTCTGTGTATCCGTAATATTTGATCCTGTTTTTTTTATTGGATTCAAAGATTGGAACGAACTGGCTGTAAGCTTTATTATAAGGAGTTACGCATATAACATAAATTTTACCATTGGGCTTAAGTATTTTGCTAAAAATATTAGCTGTTTTGATTATGTCATCTGGTGATAAATAATGAAGAACACGAGAAATTAAAATAGAATCAATAGTATTTTCTTTGATTTTGACTTCGTTGGGATATTTTCCATGAATCAATTCTAAGGACTTTAGTAAGTTTGGGTCGATTTCTTTAGTGCGCTTTGCTAGTATTTTTAGATGTCTTAAATCTATATCGTTAGCAATGTATTTCTTGCATCCTTTTTGTAATGCTTTAATGGCAATGTTTCCATATGCAGAGCCAACTTCTAGATGAGTTCCATTTAAGAAATTAGGTTGATTAAGAAAACTTTCCGTTATCTCATCACTAAAATTTGCCATGGCGCCCATTTTATTTAAAGTGAGTGTGATATCACCTATTTTATGATCTAAGCGAGGTGGCATAGACAGTTTTTCTTTTGCAGCTTGATTCGCTAAGGAGTATGGACACAGAATTTTCATTAGTTATCTTATTATTTAATAGGGTTTATATATCAATATTGTAATGATTTTTCTCTAGTTATCTAGTTTTAAAATATTCTAATTTATTATCTTAACATATTATTAAGCTATATTGATTAAAATGGAAAAATAGTAGTTATAGTAGTGTATTTAAGGAGTTTATAATGACAGTAAAAAAAGGATTTGATCAATTTATAATAAAGTGTCTAAATCGCTCTAAAAGATATAGTGATATTTCTCTTGCTAATGAGTTTCGAGAGCAGGATGATAATGAAAAACATAATATTTTGCAGTCTCTAATTGATATGGATAATGGTGATTTTGGTGGCAGCCTTAATAATGTTATAAAAATATTGCCAGCTTTTAGTAGTGAAAAATCTGTGGAAATGAGGCCTTTATTAAGTAAAGTTTTACAAAAGATAATAAAAAAAGACCCTCGAAGAATTAAAGATATTCCAACAAGATCATTAAATATATTTTCAAAAGAAATAAGCGAGTCTTTGGAAGAGAATATATTAGCTAAAGCGGATGCGGTTGAAGGAATACCTGAAGAAAATTTAAAGGATTTTACTGAAGTTATAAATGCAATAATGCAAAGATCTGATATGAATAATCTTGCAAGAATTGTTGCTATGATTCCAAATGCTCAATTGTCTAATTATTTTGAAACAATAAAAGATCTGATGCTAAAGAGCCCAGGAGTCTGCAAAACTCTTATGCCTATTCTACCACAGGACCAGATCCATAATTTTTACGAAACTTTAAAAACAGTAATAAAAGATACTGCATATAGATCACAAGAGCTTATTGCAGTTATTCCGGCTGAAAAAATACATGAGTTTCGCGAAGTTATTTTAGAAGTGATGCAGAAAAACCCAGACAAAATAATAGATGCAATAGAGGCCGTTGATAAGAAAAAGGACTTATCTAGTTATATTGAGGGAATAGGAAGAATTATGAGGGCGAGTCCTGAGCATGCTCCAGATATTATTGTTTCAATGGAGAAAGCTGGTAAATTTGAAGAATTTAAAAGCCGTATCTGGCGAGTGATGAGTGAAAACCCAGGTAGGGCAGGTGATATAATTAGGGCCATTCCAGAGAATAAATTATCAAATTTTTATGATACTATACGTGAAGTGATAAAAGATGATCATAAGTTTAATTTTATTAAAGGGCAGAATATTCCTAAAATATTAGATGCTATTCCCAGAGATAAATTGTCAAATTTCTATAGTACATTATATGAGGTTATTAATGATGATAAATTATTTAATAAAGGGCAAAATATTGCTCTAATATTAGGTGCTATTCCTAAAGAAAATAGGGTGGAATTTGTTGCAGGTAGTGGAGATCTACTTGATGCTAATAATTTAAAATCGATGTTACCTAAGATGAGTTCAACAAAGATTGTTCAAGGCGATAATCAAGGTGTTTTAAGAGTGCCGGGTTTTCTTACTAGGGGAGAATCAACTAAGAAATGGGAGAGAGGGCACTAGTATCAAAGATAATAAAAATTGCGTTACTCAATACTTAATTATTTGAATTAAAAGAAATTTGTTAAAGCCCTGGAGTTTAGAAAATCAAGGGCTTTGGGTTATGCAAATATCAATATTCCATCATTGAATGTTTCAATATTTAAGATACACTTTAGAGAAACATTAAAATTATAGCTTAATTTACAACAAGAAAGCTAGATATGAAATGCATCGTTACTGAAACTTGATGAATTATACGTTTCTATTAGCTCAGCGCAATATTCTTTAATTGAAGTGGGGATATTATCTATATCATTTTCTACGAAGAATTGTAGTGTAGATTCAGCTTTTAAATATTCTCCTGAATGAGAATTAAGAACGGCTAATATTAAAGCATTCTCTATGTTTGGATTGAATTCGTGCATGATTTCATAATATTCAGCAGCTTTTGTGAGATCTACTGGGACTGATTTCCCATGCATATATATTGATGCTAACTTAGCAGCGCAGTCTTCTTTGTAAGCATAAACACTTTTATCAACAGAGCTTGGAAAATAAGTTTCTAAGCATTTTTCTAAAAGAGGTATTGATTCTTGATAGTTTTCAGAGAAATACAAAGAAGATGCTAATTTTGGGATTAGCCAATAGTTAGGCTTAGACGACAAGTTATATGCGATAGTATAATATTCAGTTGCTTTTTCTATGTCTTGTTGTCCTAGATTTCCTGAGCCATAAATATCTCCTAACCGCTCTGCACAGTGAGGCTTATAGTTAATTTCATCTGAATCAGTTTCGCTAAGTTTTTTTTCTACGCATTTTTTAAAAAGTGATTCAGATTCTAGATATCTACCAGCCTTATAAGTAGCCTCAGCAAAATTCATAATATATAGTATCTTTGGATCTAAGTCATAGGCGGCGTTGTAACATTCTGCTTGATTGCTAGATACTCCTAACTTATTAAGTAAAGAGGCTCTATCTACATTACTAAGAGTTTTAGAATTATCTTTTTCTCGGCATGCTATGTTAGTATTTTTTGTTGTATATATCATTATTTTTCCCCCTAAGTCCGTTAATTAATTAATAATTATAAAGCAAATCAATTTGGTTGTCAATTAAAAGTATTAAATATTGTTAGTTATTTAATGATTATAAAATAAATGAATCTGATTGTCAGTTAAGAATCTTAAATATGATATTGAAAAAATTGCTTGCTATGGACTTTTTATATAATTTGTTTATATTTATAATCACTGCTTAATATCTTTTTTAAAGAAAAAATATAGCTCTATGTAATCTTTCTTGAAGTCTAATAGAGTTATTTGGTTATATATAATAAATGGAATAATATGAGATATTTGAATATAATAAAGGCCTTAGTTGCGTTAGCTATATCTGCTTTCTTTTCACTGGTGTTTTTTAGTTATGATATAGAGGATCCATCTTTTGATAGAGCAACCAATTTACAGCCAAAGAATTTAGCTGGGAATATTGGAGCCTATATAGCGGATCCACTGATGCAATTATTTGGTTATGGGGTCTGTGTTCTAATATTAGTGCCGCTTTGTTGGGCATATGTATATTTTCGCAATGAAAGAGTTTCATATAAGCCTCTGCGCATAATCGCAGCCCTACTAGCTTTGGTCTCGCTTTCTTTACTATTAAATGATGGCGCTGTTGCAAGTTTATCATTGCCAAAACTAAAGCTATATGCCGATATATTGCTAATAAAAAGCGCAATTGGAGGAGTTTTCTTACTGAGTTTATGTTATGCTATGGCGCTTTCTATAAGTTCTTACTATAGAGCTTTACGCGGTGTGTTTTGGGTAATATCTAAGTTTTTATCTAATTTTTATAAAATGCTGCCTAGATTTAAAGAGAGGAGTGAAGAAGAGCCTCAAGTTGTTGAGGTTAAGAAAGCTTCTGCGGCCCCAATAGCAAATAAAACAAATATCATTGAGAACTCGGCTCCAATAAAAGTTAAAAAGTCTGTAAAACCTCAGGAGTCTGTTTACACAACTAGTGAAGGATTTGCTTTGCCTTCAACTAATTTATTAACTGAAGTGCCGGCTAACAAAGATGGTGCTTTACAAAATAATGCAGCAATAAAGAATAATAAAGAAGAGTTGAAGCAAGTTCTTGAGGATTTTGGCGTGGCTGGAGAATTGATAGGCGCTTATGCCGGACCAGTTGTTACATTATATGAGCTAGAGCCATCAGCGGGGACTAAATCTTCAAGAGTTATTGGTTTGGCAGATGATATCTCTCGTTCAATGCGTGCTGTATCTGCAAGAATAGCGGTTATTCCTGGGCAAAATGCTATAGGCATAGAGCTTCCTAATAAACAAAGAGAAACAGTTTACTTAAGGGAATTGCTTGAGGCAGCGGAATATAGAGATAAAGGTTATGATTTACCAATAATTTTAGGTAAAGATATTTCAGGTAAGTTAATAGTAGTGGATTTAGCTAGGATGCCTCATTTATTGGTGGCTGGAACAACTGGATCTGGTAAGTCGGTAGCAATTAATACAATGATTCTTTCGCTACTTTATTCTCTTTCACCTGATCAATGTAAATTCATTATGGTGGACCCTAAGATGCTGGAGCTATCTGTATATGATGGGATACCTCATTTGCTTACTAGCGTTGTTACAGAGCCTGGTAAAGCTGTCGTTGCCCTTAAGTGGGTTGTCAAGGAAATGGAGAACCGTTATCGATTAATGTCAAGTTTGTCAGTGCGTAATATTCATAATTATAATGAGAGAATAAAAGAGGCAATTAAAAAAGGAGAAGTTCTACAGCGAACTGTGCAGACAGGTTTTGATGCAGAAACGGGAAGACCTACGGTGGAACAAGTTCCTTACGATATGAAAACATTACCATTTATTGTAGTTATAGTAGATGAGATGGCTGATTTAATGATGGTGGCAGGTAAAGATATTGAGGGTTCTATTCAGAGGCTGGCGCAAATGGCAAGAGCCGCTGGTATACATATTATTATGGCGACTCAACGCCCATCGGTAGATGTTATAACTGGGGTTATTAAGGCTAATTTTCCAACTAGGATTAGTTTCCAGGTTACGTCTAAGATAGATAGTCGTACAATCTTGGGTGAACAAGGTGCTGAGCAGTTGCTTGGAAAGGGAGATATGCTTTATATGGCGGGTGGAAGCAAGATTACTCGTGTTCATGGACCTTTTGTTGCTGATGAAGAAGTAGAAAAAGTGGTTTCATATCTTAAAAGTCAAGGAAAGCCAGCTTATGAGGTTGATATTACTGCAGAGGAGTTTGCTTTTAGCGCTGATGGAGAGGCTGCTAGTTCTAATTCAAATGAAGATGAACTTTTTAAAGAAGCAGTGCAAATAGTGCAAAGAGAGGGGAAGGCTTCTACAAGCTTTATTCAGCGCTGTTTGAAGATAGGTTATAACCGAGCTGCTAATATTATGGATCAAATGGAAAAAGATGGTTTAGTTAGTAAGCCTAACCATGTAGGAAAACGTGAAATCTTAATGTAAAAATTTTATTTATTTATATTTATATACAAATATCTCATCTGAATTGTAATAAATATGCAATAAATTAATCAATAGATGGTAAAAATATGATGTTATTGATTTAATGTCTTGACAGATTAGTTAGTTAACATTAACGATATTATAACCAATTTAAATTTAAATATTAAGAGGTCTTAAAAAATGGCTAGAGAAAATATTACTAAATCTGTGTTATTGGCTTTAAATGATGTTTCAACACTAGCTGTTATATCATATCATCTTGAGAGATATGGATTTATAGTAAATTCCTGTAGGGATACAGATTTATTGATTGAGTCTGTACATAAAGTTGAGCCTAATTTAATTGTTTTGGACGAAGATTTAACAGGGGATATAAAAACTAGCGATTTATGTGAGTCATTAAAGAATAAGTCTAGAACAAAAGATATTAATATTATCCTTGTAAGTAACGCTAGTGAAGATACTAATAAATTTTACGATGATAAAATTTCTAAACCATTCGCTCCGAGTTTATTGGTTTCTAAAATTAAAGTTTTTGCTAATAACCAAATGGTTGAAACGCAAAAAATATTGTCATATCATGACATAGAAATGAATGTAAATGCTTTCAAAGTAAGCCGTCTTGGTAACGAAATTCATTTGGGCCCAACAGAGTTTAAAATCCTTCAGTGCTTGACTGAATTGCCAGGTAAAGTATTGTCAAGGGAGCATATTATGAATTATGTTTGGGGATATGATGCTCAAGTTGAGCAACGTACTATTGATGTCCATATTAACCGTTTGCGCAGTGCTCTTAAAAATACTGGAGATGAAGTTCCTTTGATTAGGACTATACGTGCTGCCGGATATTCTTTAAATGCTCCACGTGAATTAGTTAGAGTCTAAGATTCGTGCAATATAACTCTGTTCTAGCTCAAGATGCTCTAGAGGGGATATGGCTAGATAATAGACAATTAAAAATATTACCCAATGATATAATCAGTTATAGAAATTTGAAAGAATTAAGCATATCTCATAATATTATTTCTCATTTGCCTAAAGAAATATTTAGTATGTCTTTTTTAAAAAATCTTAACATTAGTAGCAATGTTTTTGAAAAAATTTCTTCTGATTTAGGCAAGCTTAAAAGTTTAGAAGTGTTTAATGCAGAGAATAATAATCTTTCCTCAGTCCCCGAATCTATTAAAGAACTAAAGCTTTTAGAGTTTTTATATCTTAGCAATAATAATATTAAGAAATTTCCATTAGAGATAAAGCATTTAAATAATCTCATCTATCTAGATATTTCATATAATAAGTTTTCTGAAATATCTGATAATCTTGGGGAGTTAAAGAATCTAGTTGAATTAAATTTAGCAAATAATAAGATTAGGGAGCTGCCCTACTTTATTAGTAATCTTATTAATATTAAAGAATTATACCTAAGGAATAATGAGTTAATAAATATTTCTGAGTCATTGGGTGAGATGAAGTCTTTAAGAAGACTTGATCTAAGCTCAAACAACATTAGGGCTCTTCCAGAAAGAATAGGTGAACTTAAGAATCTCAAGGAGCTTAATTTAAGAGATAATAATCTGCTTTATATTCCTGAGACAATAATTTCCCTTCAGTCATTAAGAGCTCTAGATTTAAGAGAAAATAGTATAAGTTATATACCTTCAGGTATAAGAAATCTTATGAATTTAGAGAAATTAGATATCAGATCTAATAAGAATTTTATAGCTCCAAAATGGTTTGATGAATTAAGACAAAGGGGATGTATTGTATATAGTTGACATCAAGTTATTTTTATAGTTATACTTATGATTCATATATAAGGCTTATGTTTGAAGGAATAAAAATATGGCAGATCTAACAGCTCTTCAAAAAAAATTTGAGAAAACACTTAAAAGTTTAGAAAGCAAAAACACTGATCTTGAAGATGTTTTTAAGACTATTTCATCTCAAGAAGCAGAGACACCTGGATCTCATCAGGATAGACTTCAAAAATCGAATAAGCCTAATCATTTAGGTAAGTAATTTAATAAACTTATAAGTTTCTCTTGAGATTTTTGGCTCCACACATTGTAGGAAGTTGGGTTGAAATGCTCATTGAATGCTCTCATTGTATCAATAGTTTGTTTGTCTATAATTCCAGTTGGAAAAATCTTATAGCCATATTTAGCTAGCATTAATTGAGTTTCCTTAAGATCTAAAACTTCTGTGATCTTGACATTTTCTGGATAAATCCCAATTCCATTTTTAGCAAGCAATTCCCAGTTAAACAAACGTCCAGGGTCAAATTTTCTTGCAGGAGCAACATCTGAGTGCCCTAGCACGAACAAGGGATTAATGGGGTGAGATTTAATTATTTCTTTGCATAATGATATAAGCGAAGTCATTTGGGTCTCAGTGAAGTCTTCATATCCATTATTATCTAATTCTATTCCAATTGAGAAGTTATTTAGAGCTTCTCTTCCTTGCCAATAGCTTTTTCCTGCGTGCCATGCACATAATTCTTCAGCAACTAGTGAGAATATTACTCCATCCTTACTTATAAGATAGTGAGAACTTACTTCTGCTTTTTTATCACATAGTTTGTTTAGAGCTGTGATATCATCTTTCATGTCTGTAAAATGAATAATAATTGTATCAATAATTGTATCCTTTGGGCGTGTTTTATAATTTGGAGATTTAAATTTATAATTTTTTTCTATCATTTTGTAACTCTATGATTGCAACTCCTAAAATAATAAGTAAACCACTAGGAATTATTTGTGGGTCTATTGGTTCATTAAATAATAGCATTGTCATTATACATCCAAATATTGGAGATAATAGTATAAATGGAGTGACTTTACCTAATGGATATTTATTTAACAAATAAAACCATATATAGAATCCAACTACAGAACAGATTACAGATAGATAAATCAATGAATAAATTGAGTGTATGTGAATATTTTCTATCAAAGGTAAGTCTTCTTGAAAATATGATGCAATAAAAAATTGTACTGCAGTGAGTAAGCTTAATTGAGATAATATACTAAAGATATTATAATGAGCTATCTTCTTTGCAAGAAGATTATAAAAGGCGCATATAAGCGACGCTATTATAATTAATATAGTGGAGTTTTCGAAGCTAAAGTTATTAATGCATTCCTTAGCAATAAATGTTGAACCTATTATAGCAATAAATATTCCTATGCCATCCTTAAGCATAAATTTTTCTTTTAGGAATAATATTCCAAGAAGAGCAGAAAAAGGTACTGCTAATTCATTTAGAAATATAAGTGGCATTAAAGTATTACTTGTTTTGATAGCGTGATGGAGTATCAATAGGTTTAAAAATAATATTACGCTCAGGATGGTTATTTGAATTTTTGGTATTTTTGCTTTCAATATAAATGGAGAAGTTATTATAAATACTATAAAAAATCTTAATCCACCCAAAAGTAAAGGAGGAAAAGAGTTGAGAGCAGACTTGCTAATTGCAATATATCCTCCCCATATAAAAGCAACAAATATTGCTAGAATTATATCCTTAATATTCACGAATATTTATCACTTTAAATTATTATAAATAGTATGTTATTATGATAGCATAAAATATTTTGAGAATCGATTATATTTTACTTGCAATATTTATTAGTTGAAGTTATATTCCCCAATGTAAATCACCAGGGGTGCATTAAGTTTATACACTTAAAGCTGAGAAATACCCTTTAAACCTGCACAAGTTAGTACTTGCGAAGGGAGCGTGAAACAAAAGGCGCTCTTTTTCTGCCTGAAGTTTTATATATGCTCTCTTTGTAATATAGGAGATAATATATGAAAAATAATCTTAAACTTTGCCTCATCACTCATCAACAAGAACAAGATTTATTTCAATATTTAGAGTTTATTTCTAAGGCTATTTTAGGTGGCGTAACAATGCTGCAATTAAGAGATAAATCTAAGAGTCTTGAAGAGCTAAAATTTATTGCAATTGAATTACAAAAAATCACTCAAAGACATAATATTCCTTTAATTATCAATGATCATGTTCAATTAGCACTAGAAATAGATGCAGATGGAGTTCATTTAGGAAAAGATGATATACCAATATCTGTAGCTAGATCATTACTAGGGCCGACTAAAATAATTGGAATTTCAATAGATAATATAGAAGATCTTGATAAGGCCAATATATTAGAAGGTAATTATTATATTGCTGTTAGTAGCGTTTTTAGAAGTGATACAAAGCTAGATTGCTCTAAAATATGGGGGTTGAAAGGACTTCAACAAATCGTTTCAAGGTCTATTCACCCAGTTGTAGCCATCGGAAATATCAATCAAACTAATGTTAAAGATGTGATGAAGCATGGAGCAAAGGGCGTGGCTATTATTAGCGCCATTCATAATAATAATCCTTATGAATCTGCACAAGCTATTTTAAGTTTAGTGGAGAAAGAATATGTTTAATAAGTTGAAGTCTTATTTAAATAAATTACGAAAAGAAAAGCCCTTAATATTATCTCTAACAAATTATGTCACTATAGAATTTGTTGCCAATAGTTTGCTTAGCATAGGAGCAGCTCCTGTAATGTCGGAGTGTATTGATGAGATTGAAGAATTGCTTAAAATGAGTTCAGCTCTCTATATAAATATTGGAACTTTAGATAATAATTTTTCCAGGAGAGCAAAATTTGCATGCGAGGTAGCAAAGAAATATAAGATTCCAATTATTTTAGATCCAGTTGGGGTTGGGGCTAGTAAGATTCGAAAAAACTTAGTAGCAGAGTTATTGCCCTTTGTTGATATTATTCGAGGAAATGCTAGTGAGGTTATTGCAACTAATGGAGCTATTAGTGAATCTTTAGGAGTTGAGTCAGTTCATCAAGTTAGTGATGCATATGAAGCAGCTAGAAGCTTGGCTTTAGAGTTTAATATTACTGTTATGGTGAGTGGAAAACATGACTTTATTACTAATGGAGAAAATGAGCAGAGGATTAGTTTTGGGTCAAATCTGATGCAAGTTATTACCGGAGCTGGTTGTAGTTTAACAGCAGTTATAAGTGCATTCAGAGCAATTAACTCTAACTCATATGAAGCTGTAATATGTGCAGCAAGTTATTTTAACTTAGCAGGGCAATTTGCAGAAGAGAAAGCCTCTGCTCCTGGATCATTTAAAAATATATTGATAGATAATTTATATAGACCTAATTGGAAAAAAATAGAGGTCTTATATGGAAGAAAATAAAGTTATAGAATATATAAGAAATAAATTTCCATATAAAAATGGAATTGGTGATGACGCTGCTATTATTGCAAATAATCATGTTATTAGTAAAGATTTGCTTATTGAAGATGTTCACTTTAGAACAAAATATTTTGATCCTAAAAGTTTGGCACATAAATCTTTACATGTAAATTTGAGTGATATGGCCGCAATGAATGCTAAGCCTCTTTATATTATGCTTGGCATTGCGTTCCCAAAAAATAATGACGATTATATTCAAATATTTATAGAGGAGTTTTGCAAAGTTTGTCATAAAAATAATGTGATTATTATAGGAGGAGATACTACTTCATCATCAGATAAGATTTCTATCAGTATTACTATAATTGGAATTAGTGACAATCCAGTTAAGCGTAGTACAGCTAATATAGGAGATGACATTTATGTTATAGGAGAATTAGGCTATGCTCATTTAGGTCTAGAGGCATTAGAAAATGATGTAGCAGGACTAGAGCTTTTTAAAGAATCTTTTTTAAAGCCAGAAGCAAAAATAAAAGAGTCTTTATCTATTTCTTCAGAACTAGATATAACAGCGATGATGGATATATCAGATGGTTTGGTTAATGACCTTAAAAAACTTTGTTTGTCTTCAGGAGTTGCATCCAGGATAAATATTAGTGAATTTGAGTATATAAAAGATTTTCAATTAGCATGCGATAAGTTAGAGCTAGATCCATTATCTGTCGCTCTTATGGGAGGTGAAGATTATGGATTGTTAGTCACCATGAAGCCAGATGCATATAAAGACTTTGATGCATTTAACCTTAAAAAGATTGGGAAGATTATTGCAGGAAAAAAAGGATTAGTTTTATATGACAAAGCTATAGATATATCTGTGAAGATGTTTTCTCATTTTGGAGAATTATAATGAAAAAATGTTTATCAATAGCCGGATTTGATGGATCTGGTGGAGCTGGAATTCAAGCGGATTTAAAAACTTTTACAGTGTTTGGCTGCTATGGAATGAATGTGTTAACTGCTCTTCCTATTCAGAATACTTGTGGAGTAAAGTCATGCTATGAGCTCCCACTATCTTCAATTAAAGATCAATTAGAAGCTATATTTGATGATATTACTCCTGATAGCATAAAAATAGGGATGCTTTTTAATAGTGAAGTTATTGAGATAGTTGCGGATTTTTTAAGAGCAAGAGCCATAAATATTCCTATAGTTTTAGATCCTGTGATGGTAGCTAAAAGTGGGGATTTATTATTGTTAAAAGGAAGTATAGAGACTCTAAAAAGAAAGCTTATTCCTCTTGTGACGATTATTACTCCAAACTTGCCTGAGGCTCAGGAGTTAGTCGGTTTAAAATCTGATAATCAAGTGAAGCTAGCAGTTGAGTTACTAGAGCTTGGTCCGAAGGCAGTTTTAGTAAAAGGAGGGCATTTATCCGGTAGAATGTCGAATGACTTGCTATTACAATTAGGAGCTAATGAAATTTGGCTCCAGAGTCCGCGTGTTATTTCCAATAACACTCATGGAACTGGCTGTACATTATCTGCTGCTATAGCTTCCTGTCTTGCATTGGGAATGGATATAGAGCATTCATGTAAAATAGCAAAAACATATTTATTGAATGCAATTAAATCTGCAAAAAATTTAAAAATAGGCAAGGGAAATGGTCCCGTAAACCACTTGTATAATATGGAGAATAATAATGAAGTTATCAGACTTAGCATGGAATAAATCATATTCGGTATATAAAGCTTTTATATATCACCCATTCAATCAAGATCTTATGAGTGGCACTTTACCAATGAGTAAATTTTCATATTATATGGAACAGGATTCTTATTATATTAGGAACGAAGCAAGAGTTGAAGGAGATATCGTTAGTCTTATTAATGAAGAATATATGGATGATTTCTTAGGTTATTCTTTTGATTCTTTGCTTTATCTAAAAACAGTGGATTATTTTTTTGAAATAACTAATTCAACTAAAATAGGAAATCTTACTGCAGCTAGCATTGATTATTCAAATCACATTTTATCGCGTAATTCTTTTGAAGAGTCAGTGGCCGCTATTTTACCTTGTTTTTGGTTTTATAGTGAGGCTGGAGTATATATGGCAGATAATATGAGCGATAATAATCCATATGCTCAATGGATTGATTCATATTCTAGCGAAGAATTTAGTAAGAAGACAAATAAGCTTATTGATATTTTTGATTATTTAGCTGATCATTCTACTCCAAATATGAGGGAAGCAATGGTAGATGCTTTTTATAAGAGTGCAATAAAAGAAGTAATTTTTTATAATGATATATATGATATGAGGTATTATGATGACGCTTATTTGTAGATATTGCTAAATATTATGCTTCTGAAATCCTAATCATGGAGAAAGTTAGAGATTTGATAGAACTGTATCAAGCTAGAAGACAGATTAAACATTCAAATAACATTATTAATTCTTAACATAGTAAAATAAAGAGATTTAAAAACCCCACATTAGTCTTTAAGTAGATGAAAACAACTTGTGTAACTAAAGAAGATATATGGATTATTATATAGATAAGCAAATAAATTAAACTATACTAGAATAGGGATATATAATCAAAGAGCTTAATGGATATATGGAAAATGTATTTAGAGTAAAGAGACTAAAAATTGAAGAGTTAAGTGCAATTATTGCTAGCAAAAATGAAAATAAAGATTATAGAACAGAAGCACTGAATAAAATTTATGAAATAATCTCAAAGAGACCAGTCACAGAAGATCAACTAACAAATATTATCAATAATCTTTTTGATGCGTTTATAAAAACCAAAAATATTGTATATAAAATAAATATAATTTCTGTTGCTGAAAAATTATTAGACAATAATCTCATTGGAGATGTTGATATCCAATCTACAAAATATCTCTTGCTTATTTCATCATTAGATTCAAATGAAGAAGTTCAAAGATATTCTATTAAAGCCATAGGATCTTTTTTAAGAAAAAAAGCAAATCAACTTGATGAAGTTTCTTCTCGGCAAATAATTGAATCTTTATGTAATAATATAGCTAATGAAGATGAGGTTATTAGGAATGATTCAATATGGAATTTAAATATTATAATTGAAGCGAAGAAAGTTCCACTTGATATGCAAAGTGATGTGATTAATCTTCTTATAGAAAAATATAGAGATGTAGATATGGATGTAAGAAATAGATCCATAGGAGGGTTATCTCATTTAGTAACAAGATTCGAGCTAAAAGATAAGGATGTTCTAGATTTAATTAGTATTTTTACTAATTCTACTAAAGACGACAATAGCATTAATAAATCATCTGCATTACTTGGAATAGCGAAATTAGCTAGAAAGAATCTAATTCCAGAAGATAATATAACTAAGACTATTCAAATATTAAAAGATCATTCAAGAGATAGTTGTAATGATGCAAGATGCAATGCAACATCTGCATTAGTTTCATTATCTCAATATAATAGAATTCCTGAAGATAAAGAAAAGGTTACACGAGTTATATTTAATCTATGTCTTGTAGATAGCTATACTTATGTTAGGCAAAATGGAGTGTTCGGCTTAACTGCTTTGAATAAAGAAGTTAAAGAACGTGATGTAGAAAAAAGAAAACATGAAATAATAGGTTTTAAGATTAGATCCCCTCTTGAATATCCTATTTTAATTACAATCAGTGCACCTAAGGTATTAGATAATTTAGCAATAGAATTAGATGCAATTAGACAAAAGTTAAGAACTCATGTGAATTATACAGGAACATATAATGATATTTTACAAAGAGAAGAAATATTTAGAAAATTGGATGAAACAACACTTTCTGAGGCAGAAGAAGAATTAATAATATTTAGAGAAAAAATTAAGAGTCTAAAGGAAACTGATAACGGAGATAATCTTTCTATTGTAACAGACCCAGACTATTTTTATATTGAAGAATTAGCAGAATATATGAGTGTATATTTTTCTACGCAACAATGGCGAGGCATAGAAAAAGATAAAAGAGATTTAATTTATTGTTATCAAGCTTATTTTATTTATGAAAGAAATGAAGAAGGAATAAGTAAAGATAATTTAGATGAATTGATGACTCTTTATGATTATTGTAAAGATCCTGAATATAATGTTGAGATTTTAAAAATAATATCAAAATTACTAACCAAAGAGGCAAGATTTTATCTATCTGAAGAATATGAAAATAAATTACAACAATATAATAAAGATGAATATAAAAAAGATTCTCTAGAACAGAATATGGATATGCTAGACATAATTATTGCAAATTTTAGACAGAGATTTGTTAATGAACATATGCAAGAGCGTGAACATCAAATTTCTAGAGATGCAAGATATGCGATAGATATCGACAAAGATGAAGTTCCGAGTATTTGCTCTAATAAAATAATTGTAATTCCTGATATATTAGCAAATACAAAAGTTAAAGAGATAACTAAGACAAAGGAAGTGCCAATATCTTTTAGAAAACTAGCTAAGTTTAGACCTCATATTATATCACCAGGTTCTGTTATGTTTGGGGTTAATCTAGAAATTATTGAAGAAAAGAGTTTAGTATATGAGTATAATAGTTTTTTAAGATTTGAGCTTGTTAAAAGTGGTTTCTTAGATTCGTCCTTTAATGTAAATCTTGATATAGGAAAAAATACAGTTAATAGAGAAGAGTTGGTTGTTAGAACTATTGAGTTAACTAAAGATTTTTTCAAACAAAATGATATTGATCAAGCAATCATTAATGAAGAAATTTTTAAAAGATCTCTCAATGACAATTTTGATAAAATTACTAGAAATAGAGAAAATTCAAGCCATCTTATGAAGGGATTTATTTTGAAAGAAGTGGTCTCTTTACTATTCGTAATAGAAAAAACAGATCCAATAGTTTCAGTAGATAGTAAACTAAACACATGTTTATTAGAAAAGGAAAGTCATCGAGAAATTTGTAAAATATTAAAAAAACTAACAGAGACAGTAATTATGATTAGTGACTCTTTTCCTTTACCAGGACAGGTTAGTATTTCGGGGCATAATAATGCCTGGAAAATAGCTGGTGGATTACTATCAAAACTTGAAAAAGGCGAGTCTATGATTATTCCAACAGGAACTCCTATTAAACCTGGTGCTAAAGAGTCTTCCCATTTTTTCTATGTACTTCTAAAGCATATAAAAGAAGATCCTAATAAAGTTAAGTTAGTGATAGTGAATGCTGGAGATAATATAGAGTCTGCTATAAATGTTGATAAAAAATTTGCCGCTGAAGATGTTTCCAGTGCTGGTAATTATTTATTATGTAGAGAAACAAGGCCAATTGACTTAACAAAGAAAGATGAAAGAGAGTTTCTAAAACATTATATTTATAAGGCTTTAGTATTGCCATATATTCCCGTTGTTAAAGATAAAGGAAACGATATGAATAAAAAGAATTTACTTGAAAATATTAATCTTGTTTCTCCTTCATTTAAAGGAAAAGATTATACAGACTTGAGTTATAAACCTGAGGTTCTTCCTGAAAATGAAAGATCACATTCTGTTCCTTCTCAGTTATTTGGCAACTGCACAATCTTTAACCTTCAATATTCTCTTAAGTTTATGTTTGATTGGAATGAATCTAAGCTTACTCATTTTATTCATGATTCATTAGTTCGTTATAACTCTTTCCTGAATCAGAAAGTTGATATGACTTACGCTAATTATAACAAAAAAGAATCTAGTTCTTCCAAAGGAGGATGCTCAGTCGTAACGGAAGAACATCAAGTTCAGGAAGAAAGGATCTTAGCATATAAAGAAAGAGTTTTAATCCAAAGAGAAGAGCAACGAACTAGAGCCAATTCTATTTAATTTTGAATCTTTAGATCAAGTTTCTCCAGCTACTTATGGCTATACTCGTCATTTACTTAAAGTTTGTTTAAATGAGCCTGTTGAGTTAGCTATTGCCTCTATATTGCTGTGTTTCTGGGTATATAGAGAGGTGGCTTATATATTGCTAAGTCATCTAAGCCGAATAATCCTTATGTTCGTTGGATTGAGACCTATGCTAGTGTAGAGTTTAGTGAGGCTGTTAAAGGGGAATCAGGGGATTTGATATATTGGCGGCTAATGCTTCTCTTGAAATTAGAAATAGGATGCTTGAGGAGTTTTATAAAAGCACTATATGGGAATGGCATTTTTGGAATGACGCATATAACAGAAGAGTTTTTGATAGTTTAGATTTGTAATTTAGAAGATGTAGAGCTTATAACTCATCTTCTAAATAAGATTTAGCTACAGCTTCAGCCACTTTAACTCCATCGATTCCAGCAGATAGAATTCCTCCTGCATATCCAGCTCCTTCACCAGCAGGGAATAAGCCTTTAGTATTTAGGCTTTGTAGCGACTCATCTCTTTTAATAGAAATAGGTGAAGATGTACGGGTTTCAACTCCAGTTAAAACTGCATCTTTCATATCAAACCCACGTATCTTTCTTCCGAACTCTGGTAGAGCTTCACGGATCGCAAATATTGCATATTTAGGAAGACATGAAGAAAGATCTGTAAGTTTTATTCCAGGTTTATATGAAGGAGTTATTTTTCCTAATGCGGTAGAAGATTTTCCTGCTATAAAGTCACCCACTAATTGAGCTGGCGCAAAGTAATTAGAACCTCCTGCAATAAAAGCTGCTGACTCTAATTTTTGTTGCAGATCTATTCCGCCAAGAACTCCACCTGGGTAATCTTTTGGTGTTATGCCAACCACTATACCTGCATTTGCATTGCGCTCGGCGCGTGAATATTGACTCATTCCATTAGTTACAACTCTTCCCTCTTCAGAAGTGGCGGCCACAACTGTGCCTCCAGGGCACATGCAAAAGCTATATACATCACGTCCGTTAGAAGCATGATGCACTAATTTATAATCGGCAGCTCCTAAAATTGGATTTCCTGCGTTAGCGCCAAATTTTACTGTGTCTATAAGGCCTTGAGGATGTTCAATGCGGAACCCAATTGAGAAAGGCTTTGCTTCTATATATACGCCACGGCTTTCTAGCATTTTAAATGTATCGCGTGCGCTGTGGCCAATAGCCAGAACAACATGATTTGATACTATATGTTCTCCGTTCTTTAGGATTACTCCACGTATATTTCTCTCACCATTTTTATTTATTTCAATATCAAGGTCGGTAACATGACTTTGGAAGCGATATTCGCCACCGAGTGATTCAATTGTATTGCGTATATTTTCAACCATTTTTACCAAACGAAAAGTGCCTATATGCGGTTTTGCTTCAGTTAGAATTTCCTTTGGCGCTCCTGCTTTTACAAACTCAGTTAAAATCTTTCTACTAAGATGACGTGAATCTTTAATTTGGCTATATAACTTTCCATCAGAGAATGTTCCTGCTCCACCTTCTCCAAATTGAACATTAGATTCTGGATTAAGTATAGATTTTCTCCATAATCCCCAGGTATCTTTTGTTCTCTCGCGTACTTCTTTGCCTCGATCAAGAATTATAGGTTTAAACCCCATTTGTGCCAAAAGAAGTCCTGCAAATAATCCGCATGGTCCGGCACCAATTACCAGTGGCCGAGTCGAAATATTTTTAGGAGCCTCAGCAATAAATTTATAATCAGTGTCTGGGGTTTCTTTAACACGAGTATCTTTAGATAACTTGGTCAATATTTCTGATTCATTTTTTACTTCAACATCAAGAGAATAGATTAATGCTATCGCACTTTTTCTTCTAGCATCATGTGCGCGACGAAATATATTACAAGAGATTAGGTCATCTTCTTTTATTCCAAGGCGAGAGATAGCTGCACTGGCAATATCTTGAGGCAGGTGGTCTAGAGGTAGTTTTATTTCAGTAAGGCGAAGCATGTGGAAAACCTATATCATAGTGAATTTTAAAATATCTTAAGTTAATATATAGCAAATTATCTTCTTATTGTACAAAGATTAATACAAATAACATGTTTCAAATTAAACCTACTGCTTCTTTTGTCGTTCACCTAACGTTTGTCGGCTTCGATCTACATTCATAGTATTGTGTAATTTACAACATGGTATATTTAGATACCATTTTTACTCGCTTGTAATAACCGCATCTTAATGTTCCTGAAGACTATAAAATTGATGTTTTAGGAACTCTAGGAGCTATGCTTATGCACAGACATTAAGAGTAACTAATATCTTTAGATAGAGAAAATAGATACTAATATTAAATTTAATGTTAATATAATTAATACTTAAGTTGTATAATGGTAATATCTATATGAAATGTAAGGGAATAAAATTTATCTTGGATAACGATACAAATTTTAATATTATTTTTACAAGCGAGGGAGATGCATTTCATGTTGGTGGTAGAGATATTGAAATATATGGTTCAGGCTACGTTTTAATGATAGCAGGACTCACCATAGAAGCTGCTCGAACTTCCTATTTAAGTATAGTCCATATTTCAGATATCGTTAGTGTATTAGGATTAGATGGGTTATTTAATATAGAGGGAATAAAATTCATCCTAGATAGTGAGGTAAATTTCAATGTTATCTTTACTGGAATAGGCAATGCCTTTCATGTTGGGGGTGGAGATATTGAAATATATGGGGCAGGTATGGTTTTGGCGATCGCAGGGCTAACTATAGAAGCTGCTCGGAGTTGTTATCTAGAGATCTCTCATGTTTTAGATATATCTAATGTGTTGGGATTAGATGTGTTATCTGATATAGAAGGATATGCTCTGTGATGAATCAGAGAGCATAAATAGTCATTTATTTCTAAAACCAGTAAAGATATTTTATCTTATTAATATGACCAAATTATGGGCTTCTATTAATCTATATCATTTGTTACGCCTAATATACAATCAGAAGAGGCTATGTTCATACGCAATACTTGATAGATGAATATGTCTTGTGCGCATGCATCAGTTAGAATAGGATATGTTATCGTTTGTAAAGATGGAGTGGTTATTTTATTGAATGCCAACAATATATCGCAATGTAATTTTAGCTCATGTATTTTAATTAGTATGTCATTCCATGCTTGTATGCATTTTATACGTAAGCATGAATCAAGGCAAACTTCTTTAGTGTTTAGGCCAGCTTTTTTTTGAGACCTGAAATAATTCAAAGTGTTAACAATTTCGTTGTTATCTCCATTTGCTTCATTATTCATTACTGTAATTTTCATGCATATTTCCTAAGTATTAATAATTTTAAGAGTGAGTAAGCATAGGTCAGTTAATATATATTGTCAATCAAAAGTGAGTTTGAGGGTAAGTACATAAATCATGTATATAAAGGAATTGTTTTAAGGGGAGATTAGTATTATCATGCCTTAAAAATTATTATGGAAATTGAATGACTATTTTAAATAAAACTAAAGAGCTAGAAGAATTTTGTTCCAGTATTGAACAGGGAGACTTTCTTACAGTTGATACTGAATTTTTTCGTGAAACTACATATTATCCTGAGCTCTGCCTTGTTCAACTAGCAAGTAAAGATAGAGCTGTTATTATTGATGTGCTTAGCAAAGACATGAAGCTTGATATATTAGATAATATTTTACAAGATAAGAATATTCCAAAAGTATTTCACTCTGCTAAACAAGATTTAGAAATTATATATCAGTTATATAATAGGCTGCCAAAGAATATATTTGATACACAAATTGCTGCAAGTTTTTGTGGCTTTGGTGACTGCGCTAGTTATGAATCTTTAGTGTGGGAAATTTTAGCAACAAAAATAGATAAAAGCTACTGCGTGAGCGATTGGTCTCTTCGGCCATTAATGGAAGAACAAATAGCATATGCATTAGGTGACGTAACTTATTTGCGTAATATTTATTTATATTTGAGAGAAGAGCTTAAGAATAATAATTATGCTTGGGCTATGGAAGATATGCATGGATTGACTAATTTAAGCAATATTATTATTGATCCAGAGATTGCATGGAAAAAGATAAAAGATTTACGTGGAGTTAAAGTAAATTTAGTATTAAAAAAGCTAGCGCTGTGGCGTGAGCTTAAGGCTCAAGAATCTAACCTTCCTCGCAATCATTATTTGCATGAAAAGCATTTAATAAAATTATTTGAAGTTATGCCTATTACTATTAAAGATCTGAAAAGAATTAATTATTTCAATGAATTTGATGAAGAGCTGTCAAACGAGATTATTAAGGTTATAGAGGATGCTCTTACATTACAGCTGGAAGAAGACTTACAGGAAAATATTCCAGCATATTCTAATTCTTACAAAACAAGTAAAGATATTGCGTCTTTAAAAAAGCTATTAGCAGAAAAGTCTGAAGAATATAATATATCTACAAGACTAATATCTACCAGTGCTGAAATTAAAGCTTTATGCAGCGGTGACATGGACTTAAAAATATTGAAAGGCTGGCGTAAACAAGTGTTTGGCCAGGATGCATTACAGAAAATTGGTAAAGCCTAACTTTAAAGAAATTTATTTGCTAAGTTATATATTTCAGAAATAATGATTAAAATACCTGCCGTTACAGATAATATAATAAAATATTTATTGTTCAATATAGGATAGTGGAATTTTGTCTGCTTAATTTTATCTAATAAATATATTGGTATTAAAATAGCAATGAATACTAGAATCATTCCAGCGAACCCTAAAACTGTAATAAAAGTATTTGGTATAACTATTGCCACTATATAAGCTGGGAGGATAGTTATTAATGCTGAGCTAATATTGTGATAGTTGCTTTGCTTTATTGCTTTTGGGAGCATGTTTTTTATTGAATCACAAAGGCCCAAGCTAACTCCAAGAACCGAAGTGACCATCGCTAGTAATGATAGCCACCAGACTAGATTTTGTACTAATGGCCATTTAGCAATATTGCTAAGTTCGCCAACTAAATCCCCAAGTTCTACTTTTCCTAAAGACATTAGGTTATGAAAATCTGGGTTCTCTTGATAAATAACTCCTAAAATACTTATAGTCCATATTATGTATATAGCAGCAGGTATTAGGCTTCCCCAGAAGAAAACAGACTTTAGTATTTTTTTATCTTTATTACAGAAATTAGTTAGGGTATGGAATATGACTTGGAATCCAAAGGCAGTAAATAGCACTGGTATAATACTGCTCCACGTAGATAGATTATCATAGCTTTGACCAAATAAAGGTAAGTTGTTCCAATTTATCATTGAAACTAATCCAACCAATAAAATAGCAATTACAATAATTAGGCCAATAAATAATATTCTATTGATATAATCCATTAGTTTCATCGGTAAAAGAAGCAGTAGGGTGGCCGATATTGAATAGATTGTTGCAATTAATATAAATGGATGATCTTCACTGAAGTTATATGAGATCATTGATTTTAAAATATCAGCTCCTCCATATATATATACAGAAAGTAAAGCATAGGATAGAAGTTTGAAGCATCCTGTGCCTATAATTTCTGCTGTTTTTCCAGAGAATTTTTTTGCTAGCTGGCCAAGAGGTAGCCCAATACCAGATTGTAGGTTTAGTTCTATGCTAACAAGTGAAGTAAAATGGATAAGCAGCCATACTAAAAGCATTAGTGCTATGCATGGGATAATACCAACTTTAACTAATGTGAGTGGAAGAGCAATCATGCCGCTACCAATACATGTTCCTGATATTAATGCAATTGCTCCAATATTCTTATTCATTATGTTTCTCATCTATTATAGAAATAAAGAAGTAAAATAGCATAAGCTAGGTAATGCGGCAATGAAATTAAATATTGTTAATATTGGAATATTCTTATAATTCACTATAGAATAAGTAAACTATGCTTTTGAAGTTGTGCTTGTTAGGTCAATAAACTTTGCTTTATCTTTAATATATGCAAAAGAGACTGGGTCAATTCCACTAAGCCACGCCTGGGCATTTATTTTTAGTATTTCTTCAAATAAAAGCTCTCTATTTCTGTTATCTAAATGTGAAATTATTTCATCAAATAGAAGAATTGGAATGATTTCAAATTCTTCTATTATGGCATAAGTTTGAGCTAATATTATATTGATTAATAGTGATTTCTGCTCTCCTGTTGAGCACAGCCTTGCTGGCATATTTTTTTCTTTATATATCACTTCAAGATCAAATAGATGTGGGCCAAGACTAGTTCTTCCAGAGGCTGAATCTATATTACGATTTAATCTTTGCTGGGATAAAAAATCTTCTGATATTGGCTCATTGCTAAGACTAAGTATGGCTTTAGTGAAAGGGGTGTGATGTTTCTCAATAGCATTATTGAGCATTTCTAATGTTTTCATTCTGGCATTGCTAATGCTTTTTGCTTCAATAAACATGTTTTGTTCTAGAGCGCTTAGCCAATGATTATCATTCTGTCCCGTTTTTAATAATTTGAGTCTCTCTCGCATATATTTATTATATTTAGAAAGATGAGAGCTATGATTGAAGAAAAAATTAGTTACGATATGATCAAAAAAACTGCGTCTATCACTACTGGGTCCAGCAAATAATTGCTGCATTGGTGGTGTAACCCAGATGGTTTTGATTATTGTTCCGAGTTCATCTTTTTTCTGTGGTGCTTGTCCATCTATATGGATTAATCTGCTATCAGACTTTGCATTGGGTCTTATATTGCGATATGTAGATATTTCTTTTAATCCATAAATACTTTGTATCTGAGCTGTTATGCGCCATATAAATTCAGGGTTTTCTTGATTTGTGAGCTCCGATATTTTAGCAGACCGCAATCCTTTTGATAATGTTAGTAATGATATTGCTTCTAATATATTAGTCTTGCCAATGCCATTAGCGCCAGTTATTACAATTGGACCGTTACTGAGATCCAATAATTTTATATAATTATGATTACGGAAGTTATAAATCTCTATGGAGTCAATGGATGATTTGAATGGTTTAGGCATGATCTTCTTTTGTTACTTTATGTTTTTGTTGATGTATTGGTATAATAAAAGTGAGCGTAGACCCTATATTATTTGTATTATTAGCTGCCCAAATAATTCCTTGATGTGCTGTTATTATTTCTTTACTGATTGTTAAGCCAAGTCCAGTGCCTCCAGCGCCAGTTTTGGTTGTTGCACTTTGATTAAATTTATCAAATATGTAAACCAATTCATTCGGAGGAATTCCTACACCTTCATCTTTGATTGAAAGCTGTAATCCTTGTGATTTATTTCCACTTGTTTTCTTAAATTTTACTAAATCTAGTTCTAAAGTCACCGTGCCTTTGGGTGTGAATTTAATGGCATTAGAAAGAAGATTGCGTATAACCTGAGATATCCGCTCTTTATCTAAGGAAGCTATGTAAATAGAGTCTTTATTATAGATCAATTTTAAAGTGATATCTTTATGATTTTCATATAAAGCTTCACATTCTTGGATAGCATCTTCTACCATAAGTAACATATTTTCTTTATGCATAAAGAATTCCATCTTCCCTGCATCAAGTTTAGAAAGATCAAGCAAGTTATTTATTAAACTCAATAATCTTCCACTATTATTATGTAGCTTTTTAACAAAAGAATATTTCTGTTCCTTATCAAGAATTTCCCAGTCTTGCACTAAAAAATCTACATAATTCATAATTCCATGAATAGGGGTTCTGATTTCATGGCTCATATTTGATAGAAATTGTGATTTAATATTCATCATTTTTTCAAGATCAATTGTGCGTTCAGTAACTTTTTCTTCTAAAGTTTCTTTAGAGCTTTGTATCTCTTTAAGCATATTATTATATGCATCAGTTAAAATTCCCAGTTCATCATCAGCATAATGCTTTGCTCTTACATGGTAGCTACCATTGCGCACAGTATATGACACATCAGCAAGGTGAAGGATAGGTTCAGAAATAGTGCGTTGTAGAAATCTAGAAATCATATAAGAAATTATTAAAATTAAGATGAATAGCACTAAAGAATTGAGAACTCCTCTTTCAATTCTTTCATGTATTCTATCTAAATTACATATCATTACTATAGAGCCAATTTTATAGTTATCATAAGATATGTATGAGCTAACAATTAAGTGTTTCCCAGAAATAGAGTCATCACGGAATTCAAATTTCCCCTTAACTTTTGGAATTTCTTCACAGATTTTACTTCTATTTTGGTCACGAATAAACTGCACAAAGGCAGATTCATCATTATTTACATAAATGCAGGTTTGAATAAGAGATTCTCTTGTTTTTAGGGCATCAAGAGATTTTAATACTGCATTTTTATTTTCAAATGCAACATATTCGGATAGCTCTTCAGCAAAAATCCTACTAACTAGGCGTATTTCATCAACGAGATCTTCTCTTTCTTCAAAGACATTAAAAATAATGAAACCACCACAAGTGATAATAGTAGCTATCGTCGAGGTTACCATACTTAAGGCAATAAGCTTTTGTTTTATTGAAAACTTATTAAGTAAGCTTTTAATGGGGTTCATAGGTATTAATTCTTGACAGTTGAGGGTTGTTTCTGCAACAATTCCCGAATATGAGTTATTATATTATATTATATTAGAATCTCAAGTTATAAAAACCTTTAGTAAAGGTTCTTTAAAGAATGCAAGGAGTTAAGATGTATAAAGCTATAATATATTTACTTATTTCTCTGGTCCTAAATTACACAGCCATAGGCATAGAAGATGTTGATTTCGAAAAATCAAATGATTTCGAAAAATCAAATGATTTAGAAATTATGAAAGAATATTCTATAAGATTTGATGAGCCAGTTACACAAAGTAGTTTAAAACTTGAATTATTACGTAAAAATTATGAAAGATTAAAGCCAAGTAAAGTTTTATCTAGTTCTACCCCTTTAATCCCTAAAGTAATTCATCAAATTTGGCTTGGCGGACCAATGCCAAAGAATTATCAATATTATTCTGAGACATGGAAGCAATATCATCCTGATTGGGAATTAAAGTTATGGACAGAAGAAGACTTATTAAAAGAGAAGTTCTCGGTTGAAGATCTTTATTGGCAAGCCCAGAGCTATCAAGAAAGAGCTGATATTATGCGCTATGCAATATTGCACAGATATGGTGGGGTATATGTTGATACAGATATAGAATGTTTAGCAAATTATGATGAGTTAAATCATAAATATGAGTTTTATGCAGGTATGGAATCTCCAGTTATAAATAAAATGGTTGTTAGCATTCCAAACAGCCTGATTGCAGCTAAACCTGATCATCCAATTTTAACTAAAACTATAGAAAATCTTAGATTAAATTGGAAAAATTCAGAAGAAAAATTTGAAGCAATAGATAGCTTAAGTAGGCATGTTGCATTTCGTTCAAAACATTTTCTAGCAGTACAAAGGAGCATGTATCCTTTTACTGAATCAGTTTATAGTTATTTAAAGCAATTAGGTGAATCTGATAATCATGTTATTATTCTTCCTGCTAGTTATAATACTCCAATTTTTTTCGTAGATAATAATAAGTGGAATAATTTATTTAGGAAGTTAACATTTCGTAAAGTTAAGCTAGATAGTGAAGTTATCATTCAACCAGAAACAATGAGTTTGCAGCATTATGGCAAAGAACGTAAATTTTTAGATGGAGAGTCAAACTTTGATAAGACGCTATATGGCAAAGATATTTGTAAGGAAAATAATATATCTAAATTAAAGGAAAAAGATAAGTATTATCTTAATTTCTCAGATTTATTTAATAAGGGATTTTCCCTTGATAAAATTTCATATGAACCAATGGCTATAATTCCTACAAAAATATATCTTGATGGGGATAGCAATTTGTCACCTGATGAATTACTTCATTTAAAAAGTAAGTGGCAAGAAAAGAATAGATTTTTTACAGTGGGAATCATCGATGATGAGGGAATAGAAAGTGATATTAGTTATGGGTTTGAAAATCAATCAAAAGAAGTTATAAAAAAAATATCTACTTTTATCATGCTGTATGTTTCAGGTGGGGTATATACTACTTCTTATATTAATCCAGTAGATTTGCATGAATTTAATTATAAATTTAGTTATTATGGGAAATTTGTTACTCCTAAGAATGTTAATGCTGAATTAAAGCTAGATGCTAATTTTATAGCAATTAAACCAGGTCATGTCATTATAATGAATATACTTAGTGATATTACAAATCATATCAATAAGTATTCAATCATTACGGAATCTGAAATAAGTATGATTTATAAAGATAATGTGTATAAATATAATCAATTAGATGGAAGGAATATAATCTTCCCCGAGAGCGTTTTTGAACAACAAAGAGATAAGTGGGTAATAAAATAGATGTATAAAATTATTAAAATTGGCGTTCTTATAGCCCTATTTATTGCAATATCTATTTTTGGATATAGGCAATATTATGACATGAAGTTTAACTATGCTCTTAGCGAGGCAAGAAATACACCATCAGATTATTGGGATAATGAGTATAAATCAGTTAAAATAAAGAATCGCTATAAAATAGTTGTTATTGCTGTTAATGGTGGAGAGTTAACTTATGCTCAATATTTAAAATATTCTGCAGAAAGACTTGGTTGGGAAGTTAAGATATTTAATGGAGAAACTTTAGGGCATGAAGACGAGATTTTGGCGTTTGATCCAGATTTCATGATCTTTGCATGCTATGCAAGTTCATTTTTGGATTCTAGGATTAATGCGCACCGATCTAAAAAATATTCTTTGAATTTTGTGCCTTTAGAGCAGCTTAAGAAAACAGGATATATAAGCTCCAAAGATCCCTATAAAGGAAAAAAATATATAAAAAGTATGAATAATATGTCGCATGGGGTAATGACTGTTGCGAAAGAAGTGAACTTTTATCGACGTATGTTTGAAAAACTTAAAAAGCCTTTCGTTGGATTAAGATTATTTCCTTTAGTGCCTAGAATGGACAATGAGCCAGCAGATCCAAAGAGTTTAATGTGGATGGCTGGAGGATGGGATAAATTCCGCTCTTCAGCGAGATATAGAGAGTTTATTACTATGCTTAGTAAGAATGTACCGTTTAGAGTTTATGGTCATTATAATGGCGTATCTTATTTGAATCCAGAAACTTACGGGGGATATATTAAACCTGGAATACAGAATATAGAGGCTATTCGGAAGAATGGAATATATTTATTAAGTCATTCAAATTTTCATTTCGAAGCAAATGTTCCTTCAATGAAGCCTTTTGAAGCGGCTGCTGCAAATGCTGTTGTCATTTCAGATAAACTACCATTTGTAATGGATGCATTTGGTGATAGTTTTTTATATTTTGATCAAAATGCCGATAGCAAAACTATGTATAAGCAGGTGAAAGGTCATATGGACTGGATTAAAGCTAATCCTAAAGAGGCTAAGGCTATGGCTGCAAAGGCTCACCAAATTTTCTTAGATAAATTTACTTTAGAGAAAGATTTAGTAAGAATGGCTAAGATGCATGAATATGCAATTTCTCAAGATAAAAAAATATGGAAGTTAGAATATTCAATAGGATATTAAGTGATGAAAATTATTTCAATTATAAAAAGCTTTTTTTTTATAATTATACTCTTGATATTGAGTGCTATATTTATTAAGTATGAGAAAATAAAAAGATATATTATTGAAGAAAGATATTACGAACGTATGGTTCTTATGAGGGTTCTAGATAGTTGTTATAATCCTACTTGGAATTTTGATCTTATTATGCAGCAATATGGATTTAACTATGAACAAGATAATGCTCTGGTTATACAAAGCAGTTTACATAAACTTCTTAAAAGAAGTTTTTATCTGGATAAAGACCTTAAAATTCCAGAAATAACTCATCATATATATTTTACATTTAAAGATGAACCTAGGCTTATAAATGAGTCTATTCTTAAAAATTTACAAACTACTTTTATAAAATTAAATGATTCTAGTCCTAGCAGTTGGGAGCATTATATATGGACGAATGTTCCTGAAGTTTTTCCGAGAGAGTTACTTGCTATTAAAGGAGTTAAGATAAAGAGCATAAAAGAGTTAAAAGATCATCCTTTATATGATTATCTTAATCTACTTATAAAAAAAGCAAAGGGAAGCGCTGCCTATTTTGCTAGAGCTAGTGATATGCTGCGGTTAATGTTGATACAAAACTTAGGAGGCATTTATAGCGATTTAGATTATGAAATATATAATGCAAAAGAACTAAAAAAGTTAATGAGTGCATTTGATTTTATTGGTGGAAGAGAGAATCTAGGAGCTAAAAGCTACTATGGAAATGCATTTATAGCAGCTAAACCTAATCACCCAGTTATAAATGAGGCGGTAGGTAATCTTATTAATAATCATGGAGATATTTCAAATAGTAT
>Ga0129324_10000340_pt1 | contig 34565 bp, 34 predicted proteins | sample CPBDNA_7_FD_96879 | JGI IMG/M metagenome (GOLD analysis project Ga0129324, IMG submission 96879) | Freshwater to marine salinity gradient microbial communities from Chesapeake Bay, USA - CPBay_Spr_15_0.2_DNA | ecosystem: Environmental > Aquatic > Marine > Coastal | place: USA: Chesapeake Bay...
ACAAAAGGTGGTCGATTTTCAAGAATGACAAAAACTGTTTCATTTCTTTTTGAGAAGGCAAAAGATTTAGATGGAGATGTCTATCATTTGCATGATCCCGAATTAATACCAATTGGCTTAAAACTAAAGAAACTTGGCAAAAAAGTAATTTTTGATGCACATGAAGACTTGTCAAAACAATTATTGTCAAAACCGTATTTGACAAAATTGTTAAGAATTATTCTATCTAAAATATTTGAATATTACGAGAAATGGACATTACCAAAATTTGATTTTATAATTGCGGCAACACCTTTTATTCGTGATAAAATTTTAAAAATAAATCGAAATACGATCGATATTAATAATTTTCCCATTATTAATCAAATATCTAATGAAAATGTACTAGAAAGAGAAAGGAAAAACGTAGTTTATGTTGGTGGAATTTCAAAAATAAGAGGCATTGAGGAAATGGTTTCAGCTTTAGGCTATACTAAAAACATTAAGTTAAATCTAGCAGGTAATTTTAGTGATAAAAATCTTGAGAAAAAAATTAAAAAAAATGTTCAATGGGCAAAGGTGAATGAACTAGGCCTTTTAAGCAGAACAGATGTTTATGAATTATTAATAAATTCAATTGCAGGCTTGGTAGTCTTGCATCCAAAGATAAATTATATTGATGCTCTTCCCGTTAAAATGTTTGAGTATATGAGCGCAGGTATACCAGTTATTGCTTCAAATTTTACTTTGTGGCGTAAGGTTATTGAAGTAAATAATTGTGGGATTTGTGTAGATCCCACAAATCCTGAAGCTATAGGAGGTGCAATTCAATTTTTGTCTGACAATCCAGATCAAGCTGAGCAGATGGGAAGAAATGGTTTAGAGGCAGTAAAACAGAAGTATAATTGGTTTATTGAAGAAAAAAAATTATTTAAACTATATAGAAATATATAAAATGAAATTAGTTACAGTGATTGGCACGAGGCTACAATTTATCAAAGCAAGCGCTCTATCAAAATTAATTAAAGAGCAAATAAAAATTTTGAAGGAAAAAAGTGAATGAAAAAAGCTTTAATAACAGGCACTGCTGGATTTATCGGTTTTCATCTAGCAAAATTGTTGTTGAAAGAGGGTTTCGAAGTTCATGGTTATGATTCTATCAATGATTACTATAATGTTAATTTAAAGCATGCTCGTCAAAATATATTGTTAAAAGATAAAAATTTTTCAACCACCAAAGGTTTGCTTGAAGACAATGATAAACTAAATGAGGTTACCAATAGATTTGAACCCAATGTGATCATTCATCTCGCAGCTCAAGCAGGTGTTCGATACAGTTTAGAAAATCCTCGCGCTTATGTAAATTCAAATATAGTTGGTACATTTAATGTGATGGAGTTGGCTAGAAAACATAATGTTAAACACCTACTAATGTCCTCCTCTTCCTCTGTTTATGGTGCAAATACAAACATGCCTTTTACAGAAAATGACAAAGTCGATAGCCAGCTCACAATTTATGCTGCTACAAAAAAATCGAATGAAAGTATGGCGCATTCTTATTCTCATTTATGGAAAATACCAACTACGATGTTTCGTTTTTTTACAGTTTATGGACCCTGGGGAAGACCAGATATGGCATATTTTAAATTTGTTTCAGCAATTTTAAATAATCAACCAATTGATATTTATAATAACGGCGAAATGTATAGAGATTTTACATATGTTGACGATTTAGTTAATGGGATTAAATTATTAGTAGATTGTATCCCGCGTAATAATAAAATTTCAGAAAATGATAGTTTATCACCAGTTGCACCCTTTAGAGTGGTAAATATTGGAAATTCTGAAAAAATAAAATTAATTGATTTTATTGATGCAATTGAAGAAAGTCTTAATAAAAAAGCAATTAGAAATTATTTACCTATGCAAAAAGGAGATGTTACGGAAACTTGGTCTGATACATCTCTGTTTCAAAAATTAACAAATTATAAGCCAAAAACAAAATATAAAGTTGGTATTAATAATTTTATCAAATGGTATCTGGACTGTTATGAAGAAGGAAAATTATTAAAGTTATAAAAAAGATTTTATAATATATTTTTATATCTCTAAAAACTATTTATGATTAATAAAATAATATGGATTATTAAAATTTCTTTTATATTTTTTTCTATTTTTTTTTTTCTTAATATTGATTTTTCAAAGTTAAACTTTTTTAACTATAACCAACTAATAGCAATATTAGTTTTGATTATTTTTCATTTATTTAGAATTTTAAGATTTTATATTATTTTTTATTTTCTAAATAATAAAATAAATTTTTTTAGATTAGTTGAAATATATTATATTGGCTTGTATCTTGGTATTATTACTCCAGGTCGGCTTGGGGAATTTTATCGAATAAAACTAATTAATGATTTAAATATTCCCAATTTATCTAATTATAATTTTCTATTAATTGAAAAAATAACAGACATATTTTCTTTAATTTGTTTTATTTTTTTATTGTTAATAACTGGCTTTTATACTTTAAATTTACAAACTATTTTCTTATTTTTTACATTTGTTTTAGTTGGTATATTTTTTATTAAAAACGGATATTATTTTTTCACTTATTTTACTAAAAAAATTATATGTTTTTTTCCAAAATTAAAAAAAAAAAAATTTTTTGAATTATTCTTTAAAAATAATCCCTTTGTAAATCTTGGCAATAAAAAATTAATATTTTTATTTTTATTAACTATGACTATCTGGTTAATATTTATTTTTGCAGTCCATATTGGTATTAATGGTAATTTTAAAGTTAACTTTTTGGAAACTATCAAGTTATTTGTTATAAATACATTCGTTACAGCACTGCCAATAACAATAATGGGAATTGGGTTAAGAGAAATAGTATTAACAGAAATATTTCAAATAAATAACCTTTCATATCTTGCAAATATTTCATTTCAATTTATATTTGTTAATATAATATCTGCTTTGCCAGGATTTATTTTATTTTTTAATAAAGAATATAAACTTAAATGAATTACACTTTAATCATCCCAATATACAATGAAATCAATAATATAAAAAATAGTATAGCTGTTTTGGAAAATTTTTTAAAAAATAGAAAAAATTTTAATTGTATTATTGTAAATGATGGTTCAACAGATGGCACGGAAGACTATTTGAATAAAATTAATCATGAAAGAATTAGAGTTCTAGATAAGGTAAATGGAGGTTATGGATCTGCTATAAAATACGGTTCAAAATATGTTGAAACAAAATATTTTGGAATTATTGATGCTGATGCAACGTATCCAATAGATGAATTTGATAGAATGATAGAAAATTTGGACACTTATGATATGGTTGTCGGATCAAGGACAAGCAAAAATAGCAGCATACCCATTATAAAAAAGATACCAAAGTATTTTTTAAGACTTCTGTGTAGTTATTTGACCAATAAAAAAATTTTAGATTTTAATAGTGGTATGAGACTTTTTAGAACTTCATTATTTAGAAAATATATTACCTTCATACCCGATGGTTTTTCCTTAACAACGACCTTAACAGTAATTTTCTCTAGTTTGAATTTTAAAATAAAATTTTATGAGATAGATTATTTTGATCGAGTAGGTAAATCTAAAATAAGACCAATAAGAGATACTATAAATTTTTTTTTAACAATTACAAAATTAGGTATTTTCTTTAATCCATTTAGGCTTTATGGCCCATTAATAATATTTTTTTTTTCAATTGGATTATTATTTTTAATTTATAGATATATATATGGACAAGGTTTTTTGATTGTCACAATTGTAAGTTTTTTAATTTCCTTTTTATTGATAATGTTTTCAGCTATTTCCTCAGCAATTTCACAATTACTGCTTATTAAGGTTCATCAAGAAGATGATTAAATTTGATAAAAAATATCTCAAGCAAGACACCTTTCTTGTCATTAGTATTTTTGTTTATCTCTTATTTATTTTAGGATGGTATTATAAATTACCATGGCTTATTGATCATACTGTATATTTGCATATAGCTAGGGCATTAAATGTAGAAGACCTTAATTGGTGGAATGCTTACAAACCATTATTGCCCGAAGGACATCATAATGAAAGATGGGCTTTATTATCATTAATCATAATTTTTGACAAAATGTTCTTTTTTTTAAATCCGGGGAGTGCGAGTCAGATTTTACTGGTTAGTATCCATATTGGAATACTTGTTTTGATCTATAAAATATTAAATTATTATAATAACAAAGTTACTGCAAATATTTTTTTGATTTTTTGGCTCTTCAGCTCCCATCATACTAAAAATAGAGCCACTGAATTTTTAGCTGAACCTTTTGCTATTTTTTTTATATGCCTTGCTATTTTTAGTTTTATTCTATTAAAAAAAAATAAAAATCATTTTTTTTTATTTTTAGCATCATTCTCATTGATATCAGTTGCGTTCACTAAAATTCATTTAAGCATAATGAGCTTATTAATTGTAATAATTTATTTTGAAATAATAAAAAAAAATATTATAAAATTTGTTTTATACGGATTTTTTACAATTATATTTTATAATTTGGTTTTGTTATTTAATTATGGTTTGGATTTGTATATCATACTAATCAAAAATTCATTGATGGTCTACAAAGCTTATATTGGTGGAGGCCTTGCTGTAGGTAAAGGGCCAACTGATGGTGGTTGGCTGATGGTATGGTTTGAAAGAATAATGGGACCAAGAACTTTAATGCCCATATTTTTTCTAAGTGTTTTATTTATTTTCTCAAAAAAGGATAATAATAATTATATTTTTTCATGGTTATTTATTATTTTTTTAATAACTATATTTGCATTATCGGCATTTTCGAATTTTCCAGCTAATTATGGATATGCATATCCACTTTACTTTTTTGCTATTCCCTGTTTAGCAATTTTCACTGAGGAATTTTTCGATTACAAAAAAAATCACTATTTTCAATATATAGGGATTATTTTCAGCTCCATTGTTCCATTAATTGTAATTTATTTTATTGGAAAATATATAAATAATAATTTTTTTAATTCTTTTTATGTATTAACAATAATATTAACTTTGATATTTGTAACTTATTTTTATTTAAAGAAATCCTTTATATCATTTTATGTGTTGCTATTTTTTTTATCTATAAATACATTTTGGAATAATTGGGACAATCTTCGAATTCACTATAGCTGGAAGAATAGTTATGATAAATATTACATATTTTTAAGAGGAGCTGCAAAATTAATTGATAATTTTGATAATGAAAATATTGCTGTTCATTTTTCGACTTGGCCTATTAATAAAAATAGAAAAAATAGAGATAAATATGTTATAGAGCCAGGAATTCGCTCACTAATTAGAAACGATATTGAAATAACTGGTTTTGTTGGAGATGAAGAGGTTGGTTCGGTAAAAAAATTTAAATACTTAGTACATGATAAATTTTTAGAAAACTTAAAATTAAAAGATAAATTGAAATTAAACAATATCCCGAAATTATATTTGTATGAATTAATAAATGAAAATTAATTTATTTATCAAATATGCTTGCACAAATTGTGGCCTTTGTTTTAAGAGTGATAAAAAAATAAACTTTAAAGAAAATATAATTTCAAAATTAAATGATAAAGATTTTATAAATTATTGTCCGGGAATTGGAATAAATAGAAAAAAAATTATATTAGATACTAAAAATAGTACTGCACTTTTTGGAAATTTGGTTTCAAATTATGTTGGTTACTCTAAAAATAAAACTCAAAGAGAAACCAGTTCATCTGGCGGTGTCCTTACGGAAATAGTATGTTATCTGTTAGAAAATAAAATAGTTGATGCTGTCTGTGTTCCAATGCCCACTGATGAAACTGAGGTAAATCATTCTTATAAGTTTTGTAATTTAAATAATCTAAAAGAAATTAGAAAATATGCACAGAGTATTTATGTCAAAATACCAGCTTATGGTATTGTAGAAAAAATAAAAAAGTTTAATGGAAAACTTGCATTTATAGGACTGCCAGATCAAATATCTTCACTGAGAGTCATATCATTTCAGCAAAATTTTCAAAATAAAATAAAGTTTTTTCTAGGTCCAATGGTAGGTATTTTGATGGAAAAAGAGGTAATTAACATGGTTAAAATATTATCTAGCAGTAGGAATAAAATTTTAAAATTAAGATGGAGATACGGTGAGTGGCCAGGAAAGTTATTAGTTAAATTTAAAGACAAAGAATTGAGTATAGATAAATTTTATTACAATTATTTATTACCGTTTTTCTGCTCAAATGAGTCTTTAGTTCAAGATGATTTTTATAACGAGTTAGCAGATATATCTATCGGAGATGCTTGGTTACCAGAATATGAAAATATAGGAAAAGGATGGTCATTAATTCAATCCAAAACTTATAAAGGTGATAAATTATTAAGAGATATGATTAAAAAAAAAAAAATTTCATTAGAAAAAATAAATGATCGTAAAGCATTAAGAATGCATGAGCACATGATTGATTTTAAAAAAAGAGGTTCAAAATATAGAAAGAAAATTTTGAATTTTTTTTCAATACCAACACCTAAAGATTATGGCTTTAAATTAAAATACTCTTACATAAGATATTCAATAGAATTATTTATTTTAAGTGTAATATTTATTTGCAAAACTAAACTGGCAAGATATTTGATGTCTAAAATTAATCAAAAAATTCTGGGTTTACTTTTTTCTAAGTTAAGAATTATTTGGAAGACGTTGACTAAAAATATTAAAAGAAAAGGTCTATATGACAACTTTTAATCCAGTTAAAATGATACAAAATTCCATTAAAGAATATAAATATTTTACAAAAAGACCTTGGACATTAAAACAAGTAGGAAAATTTTGGGATACTGTTGATGATTATGATGATTTTAACAAAAAACTTTATCCATACTATAAAAGATTTACCAATTCTAGAGAGTTGTTTTATAAACATTATAAGTTTAAAACTAAGTTAAGATTAGAAATTCTTGATATTCAAACACGTTCTGGTGTAGGCGCATTATTTTGGTCTAAAATATTTAAAAAATCTAATTTTACTTGTGTGGATTTTAGTGAAAATTTGTTGAAGAAAGCAAAGATAAGATTAAAGAATAAAAAAAATTTTTCATTTAAAAAAGTTTTAAATGAAAATTTTTCTTTAAAAAAAAAATATGACATAATTTTTTGTTACGAAACTGTAGAACACGTTTTTAATTTTCAAAAATTTATAAAATCACTTAAGAACCATTTGAAAAAAGATGGTTATTTAATAATAACTTGTCCAAATGTATCCTGGGAAATTATTCACTGGTTAACTGCTATCATTGAATTTAATCACAGTGAAGGCCCCCATAGATTTATTGGATTAAACAAATTGCAAAAAACTTTCACAAAATTAAATTTAAAAATTTTGAATTATAATTCTACAATTTTAATTCCATTTAGTAAGAAATTTTCAATATCATTGGATAAATTTTTAACTAGAAAACTGCCTGCTAGTATAAAAAAATTAATTATGCTCAGGCACACATTTATATTAATGAATAAATGAAAAATATTGTAATACTTGGTGCCAGTGGCTTTGTAGGATCTAATTTAGTAAAATTTTTTTATAAAAAATATAATTTAAAATTATTCGATATTAAGCAATTCAATAAAAAAAAATTTCCGAATGTAATTTTCAAAAAAAAAAACTTACTTGATTTGGTTGAAACTGATTTTCCAAATAATAATTTCATAGTTATTAATGCTGCAGCATGTTTAGGATCTAAAAATTTCTATGATAATATGACAAATAATGTAACTGCTTTAGGGAAAGTTATAAAAATTTTAAGAAATAAAAAAAAATTTAAAGGTATAATACATTTCAGCAGTATTAGTGCTGAAAGAAGGGTAAGTCACTATGGTAATTCTAAGTATATTTCAGAAAAAATAATTAGAAGATCAAACTTACCTTATATAATTCTTCAATCAGAAATGATTATTGGAAAAAATGCAAGATCAATTGAAAAAATTAAAAATTTATCTAAATTAATTCCCTTTATTCTTCCTGCTCCAAAAGGTGGAAACGTTATAAGATATCCAATAAGTATTTTTAAAGTTGTTGAAATAGTTGAACACATAATAAAAATAGAAAATTTTAATAATGAGAGCTATTCATTAATTTCAGATCCAATATTGTTAAGTGATTTATTAAATAAGATAACAAGTAAAAAAATTATAAGCATTCCTCCATTTTTAATATTATTTCTAGCAAGAGTTTTTGAGACAATATTTAAAGATCCTCCTTTTACCTATGATAATGCCTATGGCATTTGCAGTGATACTGTAATAAAATTCCCAAAATATATAATTAAGAAAAATTAATCATAAGTTAAATTATTAAAAATTAAATGATGATTAATAAATAAATATTTCTTTTAAAGTTATTAATTTTTAGATAATGAAAATAATTTCAATTTTTAAATCATTACTGGGTATTTGGAAAAAGGACTAATTAAAAATCAATCATTTTATAATAAAATTCAAATTAATAGAATTTCTTTATTTGAAATTCAATTTAGGATAATATAACAATCATATTAATTTCTTTATAATTTTGTAGAAAAATAAATTAAACCAGAAAGAATTAGTTATTAATCTTTTGATGCAGTAAATCCATTGTAAAAATAAAAGCAAATTAAAAAAAATTGTAATTATGAAAATAAAATTTAATGATCTTAGTCACTATCATAATAAGATTAAACATAAGTTTAATCAGATATTAAAAAAATCAATAGAAAAATCTGATTTTATAGGCGGCTATGAAGTTAAGAAATTTGAAAATAATTTTAAAAAAATAAATCAAAGTAAATATTGCATATCCTGTGGAAATGGTTCGGACGCTTTATTAATAGCTATAAAGGCGCTCGGAATTAATCCTGGTGATGAAGTTATTGTTACCGCTCTATCATGGATTGCAAGTAGTGCCGCAATTACATCTGCAGGAGGTAAAGTGGTTTTTTGTGATATTGAAAAAAAAAGTTTTAATATTGATCCGGAACTAATTGAAAAAAAAATTACAAAAAAAACAGTTGGTATTATTGTTGTCCATTTATATGGATATCCTGCAGATATGATAAAAATTACAAAAATTTCAAAAAAATATAAGCTTTGGTGTGTTGAAGATTGTGCTCAATCACACTTAGCCGAAATAAAAGGAAGGAAAGTTGGTAATTTTGGTAATTTTGGAACATACTCTTTCTTTCCAGGGAAAAATTTAGGAGCTTTAGGAGATGCAGGATGCCTAGTTACAAATAGTAAAGCACTAGCAAGAAAAGCGCGATTGATTGCTAATCATGGAGGTAAAGGACTGCATTTACTTGAGGGAATTAATAGTCGAATGGACTCTATACAAGCAGGATTTTTAAATATCAAAATTAAAGAAATAAAAAATCATACAAAAAAAAGAATTAATCATGCAAAACTTTATGACTCAATTTTAAAAGGTATACCAAATATTAAAACTCCAAATATAGATAAAACATATAAAGCTGTTTATCATCAATATACAATTAGAACTAAATTTAGAAACAAATTAAAAAAGTTTTTAGAAGAAAAGGGTATTGAAACTCAGATACATTATAAGCAAGCGTTAATTCAAATGAAAGCTTACAAGTACTTAAAAATAAATACTAAAAAAAACTTTTCAAATGTTCAAAAAACTATAAAGGAAATTTTATGCTTACCTATTTCACCTGATAAAACAAATAAACAAATAAATTATATTGCAAATAAAATTAAATATTTTTATAGAAATAACTAATAGACATGAGAAAAGTAGTAATAGTAGGCGCGGGTAGAATTTTTACTAAACATTATGAGGCATTAAAATTATTAAGTAAAAATTTTAAAATTGTTGGTGTTTTTGATAAGAAAAAATCGATTAATTTAAAATCCTCTAAACTATGCAAAACTCCACTTTTTCAAAATGTTCATGATTTAATTAAGAAGACTAATCCAGACATTATTTCTATACTTGTAGAAAGTGGAAGACATCTTGAAGTTTGCAAAAATATCATTTCTAAGCATGCTGTTAAAAACTTTATAATAGAAAAACCATTGGATGTATCAGCAAAAAAAATTCTTAATTTTAATAAATTTATAAAGAATAAAAATATTAATATTTTTACAGTTAAACAAAATAGATTTAATAAGGCGGTAATTAAAGCTAAGGAAATAATAGAAAAAAAATTAATTGGCGATCTCTTTATGATATCTGCAAGTTGTAAATGGAGAAGAGATCAATCCTACTACAATCTAAGTAAATGGCGTGGTAAAAGAAATTTAGATGGAGGTGTTCTCATGAACCAAGCCATTCACCATATTGATCTTTTAATATATTTTGCAGGTGACATAATCAATGTATCTGGTTATGGAGATACAAGATTTATTAAAATGGAAAGCGAAAATATTGCTGTAGCGTCATTAAAATTTAAGAATGGATGTATAGGAACTATTGAAGCGACTACAGCAACAGCACCTAGAGATTATGAGGGCTCCATCACAATAATGGGAAGTAAAGGAATGATAAAGATTGGTGGATTTGCCTCAAATAAGTTAGAGCATGTATCCAATCAGTCTGGGATAAAGTTAAATTTAGAAAAGTTTAGCTCAAATATTGGTAGCGTATATGGTCATGGACATGTTGAATTTTATAAATATGTTAACTCATATTTACAAGGATCTATCAAAAAAAATCAGTTTGATATTCCATATGCCATAAAATCTGTACAGGTAGTTGAAAGCATCGTGAAATCATTTACTACAAGAAATAAAATAGTTTTAAAAAAATTTATATAATAAAAAAGATGAACCTAGCAATTTTTACTCCTCATGAGGATAAAAATAATTTTACAAACAGAAATTTACTATATTCATATTGGAGCCAAAAACAAATCAAATCTACACTTTATGTTTCTAATTTTAACTATAAGATAAATAAAAGTAAAAAATTAAAATATTTTTTTTTTGAAAAAGAAATTCACAAGGGCGTAGAAATTTATAGAATTTTTTCTACACCATTTAGTAAAAGTAACATTTTAAGATTTTTAAGTTACAGTGTATTTTCAATTTTAAGTCTAATAATATTTTTTTTTATAGATAAAAAAAAATATAGTTTTGTTATTGGTGAAAGCGTACCTCCGATGTGCTCTTTTATTGCTTATTTATGTTCTCTTAAAAATAACTCTCAATTTGTTTACCAAATAAGAGATCCCTGGCCTTTGAGCATAGTGTATTATGGATTAATGAGTAAAAATTCGTTAGCTTTTATTTTTTTTGAAAAAATAAATAGGTTTTTGATTAAAAAATCAAATTTCATAATTTCTGCTTTACCATATCTTGAGAAACATTATAAAAAAAATTATAATTATAAAAAAAAAATTTATTATTTAAGAAATCCAGCTGAAGTTGAAAAGTTTAAGCCAAAAAAATATCCAAGTATTAACGGAAAAATAAAGATTGTTTTTGCAGGCGGGTTTACACCTAGTTTTAAAATAATAAACTTTTTTGAAGCAATAAAAAATTTACAAAAAGAAAAAAGAGTCTTTACTTATTCCTATTATTTCATTGGAAATGGTGTTGACTTAGAAAAATGTAAAAGATTTACGATTTCTAATGATTTAAAAGATGTTTATTTTTTAAAATCAAGATCAAAAAAAGAAGTTTTATATTTTATATCAAAATGCCATTTATGTATTGCGGTTGTAAGTAAAAATAAGAATTGTCAATTTGGATATAATCTTAATAAAATTATAGATTATACTGTTTGTGGACGGCCAATACTATTTACAAACAATTTAAAAAAAAACTGTTTTGTTGAAGATAATAAAATGGGCTTTAACACATCACCATCTCCCGCTATAATTTCAAGTAAACTAATTTTTTTTTCAAACTTAAGTTTTAAAAAAAAGAAAATGATGGCTGCTAATGCAAGAAGTTTTGCAATGAATGAGTTAAATATTAATGTATTATATAAAAAATATTTTAAAATATTCTCTGAAAATTATAATTAATGAATAAACACTTAAAATTAATTAGATTAAAAATTTTAGAACTGATTTTTGCTTCTAAAGCCTCTCATATAGGTAGTATTTTTTCCTGTCTTGATGTTATTTTTTTTGTTTATAAAAAATATATAAATAAGAATAAAAATAATAAGTTTATTCTTTCTAAAGGCCATGCTGGACTGGCATATTATGCAGTATTAAATTTTTTTAAGAAAATTAATAATGAAGTTTTAAACAATTATTATCAAAACGACTCTGAACTCATAGGGCATATTTCACATAAAGTTAATGGTATTGATGTTAGTACTGGAAGCCTTGGACAAGGTTTGCCAATTGCAGCTGGTTTCGCATTACAAAAAAAAATTGACAAAAAAAAAGGATATATTTTCTGTTTGATATCAGATGGCGAATGTCAAGAAGGATCAAATTGGGAAGCCGCGCTTTTTGCTAATCATTTTAAACTTAACAATCTTATCGTAATAGTTGATTATAATAAATTACAAAGTTTAACGAGTATTAAAAAAACTATCAGTATTGAGCCTCTTAGAGCTAAATGGAAAGCTTTTGGTTGGAATGTATATAGATGCAATGGTCATAGTTTAAATGAAATAAATAAAAAAGTTGAAAGAGCGATGAGTTCAAAGAAATCACCTTCTCTAATAATATGCGATACAATTAAAGGAAAAGGTTCAAAGATTATGGAAAATAAAGTATTATGGCACTATCGTTGCCCATCTCTAGAAGAATTTAATAGTATTAAAAAAGAGATACAAAATTACAAGTAATTACCAAAATGAGAGATCAATTTTTAAAAGTATTAACCAGGGAAGCAAAAAAAAATAAAAATATATTTTTATTAGTTGCAGACATAGGTTTCAAGGTTGTTGATGAGTTTAAAAGGATTAATCCTGAGCAATTTATTAACGTTGGTATTTCCGAACAAAACATGGCCGGTATAGCTACGGGATTAGCATTGTCTGGAAAAAAGGTATTTTGTTATTCTATTGCCAATTTTACATCTTTAAGGTCAATTGAGCATATAAGAAATGGCGCATGTTATCATAAATTAGATATTAAATTTATTTCTGGTGGATCAGGATATTCCTACGGCTCACTTGGATATAGTCATCATGCAATTGAAGACCTTGGAATTATGAGGTGTTTACCAAACTTAGATGTTTTTTCACCATGTTCAAATTATGAAATAGAATATATTACAAACTATTTGGTTAAATCACATAATTTTCCAGCCTATTTAAGAATTGATAAAAGTAAAATTAATGAAGAGAAAAAAAAGAAATTAATTAGTGATATTGTAACTCCGAGGTTAGTTTCAAAAAATATAAAAAAGAAATGTCATATTATCATATTTTCAACTGGGGGAATTGTACAAGAAGTTAATAGTGCACTGAGTGATGCTGAAAAGAAGGGAGTTTTTTGTTTAAACTATTCAATTTTTAATATTTCAAAATTATCTAAAAATTTTGTAAAAAAATTTAAGAATAAAAAAATTCTTGTTGTTGAAGAAACTATTAAGGAAAATGGAGTTTATAGTTTTGTGAAAGATAATTTAGATACTAATAATCAGATTCACAGTCTGTCTATAAATAAGAATAATATATTTTATAATGCAGGTAATCAATCGTTTATAAGAAAAAAACAAAAGATTTCTAAAACGTATATTTTGAAAAAAATTATTAAATTAATGAGTAGGTCATAATGATTAAAAAATTTTTATATTTCCTTGATCAATACTTTGACTTAAATATTATTAGAAAAATTTTGCATTTTTTTAGATTTAATGTATTTAAAATTAAATCTTTTGTTAGCTACCCTTTTAATTCATATGAAGAGAGAAATAAAAATCAAATTATCTTAAAATCCCTACCATTCAGTATGGCAGGACATCAGGCATTAGCAAATTGTTTTGATATGATCAAATATGTAAATAACCAAAATTTAAAAGGTGATATTTGTGAGTTTGGCGTAGCAAGGGGAGGTTGCTCCTTAGCTATGGCCTTAACAGATAAGCTGATAAACAAACAATTAAATAGAAATTTTTTTTTATTTGACTCGTTCGCTGGTTTACCAGCTCCAAATAAAGAAAAAGATTTTGATGAAAAGGGTTCTATTGGAAAAGCAATTTTTCCTTTAAGGGAAGGAAGCTTAGATTCCAAATTAGAAGAAGTTGAATATTTATTTTACAAAAAATATAATTTTACTAAAAACCAAATAATTTTCATAAAAGGGTTTTTTGAAGACACTGCTGAAAATTTTAGAGATAATGTAGGCGAAATTAGTATTCTCAGATTAGACGGGGATTGGTACAATTCAGTTTTTATACCTTTGGAATTTTATTATGAAAAAGTAGTTAAACACGGAGTTATAATAATTGATGATTATAGAACATGCGTTGGAGCAAAAAAAGCAGTTCAAGATTTTGAAAAAAAAATAAACCATAAGTTTTTATTAAAAAATTATGGAAAAGGTGGTGTATATTTTTTTAAGCCATAATGTTAAGTTTTATAACCAAAATTTTAACTCTAATATTCATAATCGGATTTTTGCCATTAATGATTGTTGTTTTTCTATTTTTATTAATTCATGGAATTAATCCTATATATAAATCAAAAAGAGTTGGACGAAATGAAAAAGCTTTTACCATGTTCAAATTTAGAAGCTTGAAGCCAGATTTAGTTAAGGGGTATCTAACAAGTAATTCAGATCAAAGTTTTTTTTATTTTTCAAATTTTTTAAGAAACTCAAAATTAGATGAACTTCCTCAATTAATAAATATTTTAATTGGCGATATGAACTGGGTTGGTCCAAGAGCAAACGATCCAAGATTAGTATCAAAATACTCCGTAGAGGATAGAAAAAAAATCTTTTCAATTAAGCCAGGTTTAACAGATTATAGTACTTTGATATATGGAATGAGATCAGATGATTTAATTAACAATAAAGATGAGAATGATTATTTTGATAAAATTGAAAAAAAAAAAATTATTTATCGAAAACTTTATGTAGATAACAAGAACTGTGTTACTGATTTAAAAATTATTGTCTATACCGCTATGTCATACATGGGAATTATAAAATTAACGGAAAAAAATTTTAAATCTTTTTTTAAATAAAATATTTATTATGAAAATGCATTTTTCTAAAATTATTTTAGGCTGCGAACAAATTGGTGGCAAGGACCATGGTAAATTAAACTTTAGTGAATTAACTAAAACTTTTAGAGAAGCTTTAAAATTAGGCATAAACACATTTGATACAGCCGGAATTTATAATTTGGGTAAAAGTGAAACAAATTTATATAAAATATTTAAATCAAAAGTACATGATATTAATATTATTACAAAAGGAGGCTTAAATTATAATTTTTTAGAGCTAGAAAAAAGAGCTAAGGTATTTTCGCAGTTTGATGAAAGTTTTTTGAGGCAAAACATAGAACAAAGTTGCAAAAGATTAAAATTAAAAAAGATACCTGTGTTTTTAATTCATTATCCCCCGAATAATAAAGCAACCATGATTAAAGTTTGCAAAAGTTTAGAAAAATTTAAAAAAGAAAGAATTATTGAAAATTATGGATTTTCAAACATTGATTATAAATTATTTAATTATGCTTATAAAGACTTTGATATTTATGCTATAGAAAATTCACTTAACTTATTTAATTTCCGTGATCAAATTAAAAATTTTAAAAAAATAAATAGAAGAGTAAAAAAAATAGCACATAGCGTCTTGGCACAAGGTATGTTAACTGGCAAATATGATACAAAAAAAAGATTTTTAAAATCTGATAGACGACATAGAATGGCTTTTTTTTCAAGACAAATGATGAAAAAAAATTATTTAAAAATCACGAAGCTGCAAAAAATTGCTTACAAGCACGATACTTCTCCAACAATTTTATCGTTAAGTTTTTTACTAAATTGCCCGTATCTAGACTCTATAATAATTGGTGTTAAAAATTTAAGACAGTTACAAAGTAATCTTTCAGCATTAAATTATAATTTTAATAAAAAATTAAGTTTAGATTTAATGAAGATTTTTTAATTATTTGGCAGTATTTTTATAGTTTAAAAACTAACTTTAATCTAATTTAATTTACTAGATATATTTATTATATACTAATAACACAATTTGATTATTATCGCAGGCTTAAATTTGTTAAAATATGATTAGTTCTAAAATTTTTAAAATAAATATTATTAATTTAATAATAGTGTTAGTCGTTCCCTTTTTAATTATGGGTCCTTTTGTTCCCGATTTAATTGTCAGCCTATCCTCTTTGGTTTTTTTAGGTTATGTTTTCAGAGATAGGTTATTTTTTTATTTTACCAGAAAACCATTAATTGTTTTTTTTATATTTTGTCTTTATTGTATTATAGTTAGTCTTGTTATTGCAGAAAATAGATTATTAAGTTTTGGGAGTTCTTTATTTTATTTTAGGATTGGAATTTTTAGTTGCTTAGTATGGTATTTAATTGAGCAAGATAAAAAAATATTACAATATTTTTATTATTCAATTCTTCTTTGCTTTGTATTGTTAGTTATAGATGGTTATATTCAATTTTTTGTTGGAGAAAATATTTTAGGTTTTTCAAAATGGGAAAATAATAGGATTGCATCTTTTTTTGGTGATGAATTGATCATGGGATCTTATCTGGCAAGATTATTTCCGTTGTTATTTGCTTTATTTGTTATTAAGTCAAAAAAAAAATATGAAGCTTATCCTATCGGAATACTTTTTATTTTAATTGATGTTTTGATATATGTCTCAGGTGAAAGAGTGGCATTCTTCTTTTTAAATCTATCAACAATTTTTATAATCATACTTATTAAACAATATCAAAAATTTAGACTAGCTACATTTTTAATAGCTTTTGTCTTAATTGGATCTACAACTTTACTCAATCCATCAGTGAAAGATCGAATGATTGACCAGACGACAAAATCTATGGGTCTGGCAAAAGGATCAAAAGAAAAAAATATATTTACCCCTGCGCATGACAATTTAATTAGAACTGCTTATAACATGTTTTTAGACAAACCGGTCTTTGGTCATGGACCCAAGATGTTTCGAGTGATTTGCAAAGATGAAAAATATGCAACTGGAGTAAAGCCATGTAGCACTCATCCTCATAATTTTTATGTTCAGTTACTTGCAGAAACGGGGATGATTGGATTTTTGTTTTTATTGAGTGCTTTATTGTATGTGATTTATTGTGCTTTGAGACAGCTCAAAACCATTCTATTTAAAGAGCAAAGGTATTTAACCGATTATCAGGTTTGTTTACTTGCATGTTTATTAATTATCGTTTGGCCCTTATCTCCAAATGGTAATTTTTTTAATAACTGGTTAATGATATGTTACAGTTTACCTGTTGGTTTTTATCTTCATTCTATTTATGGAAAAAATAGAAAAGAGGTTCTGAAGGAATAGTTTTAAAAACATTTTATTATAATCATAATCTTAAGTCTATTCATACATAAGAAGTTTTTTAAAAAATAAAATATTAAAAAAACATAAAAAAAAAGATTATTTTTACAAGAAGTTTTGGCTTTATTGTTATTAATTTAATAAAAATATTAAAGATAATAATAAAGTTTTAAATATCGACAAACTATCTCACCCAGAGTTTACAAGAATTGCAAAATAATCAAAATGATTAAATAAAGATCAATGATAGTCAATTAATAAAACTCTGGAAAAACTAGATAGAATTAATTAATATGAATAATCAATCAACTTAATTAAATTTAGAAATTATGGTTTTTGCTTTTATATCTTTAACTTTAAAACTTATCTCGTTAAATTTACAAGGAAAAAATTTTAGAAATTTAATGTTAATCAAAAATTATGAATATTGCTTAAAGAGACAAAGAATCCTTTTCCTTTCCCTATCTAGGATCATAGGAAATTGTTGAGCAAATGTATTTGAATCATCTTATAAAAAAACATTTTAAGACATGAAAATTAACAAAATTTTAAGCTATCTAGATAAAATAACTCTTCAAAATAAAATCATATTTTTAATATTTTTTTTCTTATATTTATTATTTAGCTTTAGTATTATTGATCAATACTCCAATGTTTTAAATAATCCTGATTTATATAGATATTTTCTTGGAGACGGTGCATCTCACATAGCAAGAATTGATAAAATAGATAAAGAGTTAAATTTAAATAGAATACATCCGGCTACATACTATTTTAATAATTATTATATTTTTCCCGCAACTTTATTAAAATTTTTAAAAGTTTTTTTTGGATATAATTACTCATTAGCTGGAATATCTGCTGTAATTGTAAATCTGTTATCGATTTTTTTCATATGTGTTTATGGTTATTTAATATGTTTTAATATTTCAAAATCTAAGATTTTTTCATTAGGAATTATTTTGCTTATATGGCATGGAGATTTAATAAAATATGCTTTAAGGATTTATCCGGATATTTTACAGTTAGCATTCATGTTTGCCGCTGTATATTATGCAACTTCACAACATAAGTTTAATTGGCTATTATCTTTTGTTTTTTGTGGATTGGCTTTTGGCGTGAAAGCTCAAGGATTACTAATTACCGTTTATTTGCTTACTTTATTTTTTTTTATGGAACTTTCTAAACATAATTTTAAAATTAATGATATCAAACTTTCACTTTTCAAAACATTTTTATATGCCTTGGTATTTTTAGGCGCTTTTTTTATTCTTAACCAAATTGATCCAATACAACTTTTAAAAGAGATATTTTCTGTAGCAACAGAGAAAGTTCGCGATCAAGGATTTGATAATTCTGAGCGTGCATTTAGATTTTTGACTATAATATTTAGAGAAAAAAGCAATATAGTTATTTTTCTAATTACAATCTGCATTGGGTATACTTTAAATTTTAATGTTAAAAAGAATAAAATTTTATTTTTAGTAACTTTAATATTTTTACTTTTATTTTATTATCAAGCATCAAATAATTCTTTTGCACTATATGGCCCAAGGTATTTATATCATTTATTACCATTAATAATACTTTTGCTGTCAATTAGTTTGAATAATATATCAAATTATTTTTGCCAGAAAAAACTAAAAATGATTTCTTTAATATTTACGATTATAATATTTGGCTACGGTTTAAATTTATTTAAAAATACTTTTTTTAAATCAATTAGTATTTATAATTTTAAAGATAGAGTTCAATCTGGTCAAGAGATTGAAGGTTATAATTTTTTAAAAACAATAAGGCCTAATTATGATAACCCTTTAGTATGTGCGGGCCGTTATTCATTGGTACCAAGGGGTTCTCAAGGTTATAGGAGAGTTCGAAAATCCGATCATCTAGATTATGAAAAAATAATTAGAAATAAAAAATGCAATTTAGTTATTTTAGATCAGTCAACTCCAGGAGTATATATTTGGTTTGATGGTACTATAGATAATATTATTATTAAAAAGTATGAAAATTTGAGTTATCATGATCAAGGATTTGGTAAAGATAAAATTGAAAAAACTCAACAGCTTATAAAATATATACTTACTGATTTAAAATCTGGATATGAGGTTATTTTTTATAATAAAAAAATGATAGTTTTAACAACAAGATAATACATATTACTTTGACAAAAAAAATTTTCATTACAGGAGGATGTGGGTTTATTGGTTCAGCTCTGATTAAACATATTCTCAAAACAACTAAGTATATTGTTATTAACATTGACAAACTTACATATGCAGGAAATTTAGAATCCTTAATTTCAGTTAAACATAACAATAAATATGTATTTAAAAAAATAGATATTTGTAACGCTCGTAAGATTAAAAAAGTATTTATTGAATATAAACCTAGTATTATAATACATTTGGCGGCTGAAACGCATGTTGACAGATCAATTGATAATTCAAAAAAATTTATTGAGACAAATATTTTAGGAACTTATACAATGTTAGAGGAAGCCCGAAAATATTGGTCAAAATTAACGGGTTATGAAAAAACTAATTTTAAATTTCATCATGTGACCACTGATGAAGTCTATGGTGATTTGAGCAAAAACTCTTCACCTTTTAAAGAAAATACACCTTATGCACCTAGCTCGCCTTATTCTGCCTCAAAGGCAAGTTCAGACCATTTAGTCCGTGCTTGGCATCGCACATTTAATCTGCCGATTTTATTAACTAATTGCTCTAATAATTATGGTCCATATCAATTTCCAGAAAAACTTATTCCCCTGATTATTTTGAATGCAATTGAAGGAAAAAAGTTACCTGTTTATGGAAATGGAAAACAGATTAGAGATTGGTTATATGTTGAAGATCATGCGAGAGCACTTTTGCATGTTGCATTACATGGAAAAATCGGAGAGGCTTATAATATTGGTGGACAATCAGAATTAAAAAATATCGAAGTTGTTAGAATGATTTGTAAAATTTTAGATGAATTGAAACCAAGTAAATTTAAAAATATTAAAAAATATGAACAATTGATCTCTTATGTAGAAGATAGGCCTGGCCATGATGAGAGATATGCAATCAATATTTCTAAAATTAAAAAAAATTTAAAATGGCAACCAAAAGAGACATTTGAAACAGGTATTAAAAAAACAGTCATATGGTATTTGGAGAATGTAAAGTGGTGTAACAAAGTTAAAAGTGGAAAATACAAAGGTCAAAGATTAGGAAAAATTAAATCATGAAAGGAATCATTTTAGCTGGAGGATCAGGCTCTAGGTTATATCCATCAACCAAGGTTATCTCAAAACAACTTTTACCCATATATGATAAACCCATGATTTATTATCCACTTTCAGTATTGATGTTAGCTGGTATTAAAGAAATTTTGATAATTTCTACACCCAAAGATATCAGCAGATATGAAGAATTATTGAATGATGGAAATAACTTGGGAATTAAAATTCAATATAAAGTCCAACCTTCACCCAATGGATTGGCTGAGGCTTTTATATTAGGTGAGCAATTTATAGGGTCAGATAGCGTCTGTCTAATCTTAGGGGATAACATATTTTATGGACAAGGATTTAGTACATTGCTTCAACAGTCATCTTCTTTGAATGAGGGCGGCATTATTTATGCATATCAAGTATCAGATCCAAAAAGATTTGGAATTATCGAATTTGATCAAAATTTAAATATTAAAAGTATTGAAGAAAAGCCAGAGAAACCTAAATCAAATTATGCTGTAACTGGGATATATTTTTATGATAACAATGTCATTGAAATTGCTAAAAATTTAAAACCATCGGATAGAGGAGAGTTAGAGATAACTTCGATCAATCAAGAGTATTTAAAACAAGGTCTTTTGAAATCAACAATACTAGGACGAGGTTTTGCTTGGTTAGATACTGGAACCGCTCAAAGCCTTTTAGATGCTGGGCAATTTGTTCAAACTATAGAAAAAAGACAAGGCTATAAAATTGCATGTATTGAGGAAATAGCGTATCATAATAATTGGATTAATCAAAATCAATTATCAAAAATTATTAAGTCATACAATCCTTGTGATTATAGGGATTATCTTTTAAATATTATGAAATAAGTTCTTCATTGCAATACTCATTAAGAAAAATGTGAAAGATTTTTTAAAAATTAATAAAAAAAAATTATTATTAAAAAAATATATAAATGTTAATTAGAAAAAAAGATAAGCTTTTACCATGTTATGAAAAATATTAAAAAATTATATATAGGTATATCTGAAGAGCATGAGGCTGGAGTTGCTTTAGTAGAGAATGGACAACTTGTATTTGCAATAAATGAGGAAAGACTAACTAGAAAAAAACTCCAAGACGGTTGGCCATCTTTATCAATACAACAAACACTTAATTATATAAGAACAAATTACCCTTCTCATAAAATTGACGGTATAGGGATTGCAAGTGAATACCATGTAAGTACCGATGAATCTATTACAAGCAAGGGTTTTGTAAGAAGCTTAATAAGCTTCCTCGGAAAACATGCGCCAAATATATCAATTGGCAATAGATATGTATTACCAATATTTCGCCAAGTATTAATCATGTCACAATATTCAAGAAAAAGAAAAATAAGAGAATTGTTACAATCAATACCAGAATTTAAAAATTCAAAAATAAAATATTATGATCATCATTTTTGTCATGCAGTTAGTGCTATTGCTTTTTCAGGATTTGAAAATTCTTTGGCAATTACAATAGATGCTGCTGGCGATGGATATTGTGCAAATGCTTATTTATATAAAGATAAAAAAATCCAAACTATACACAAAACTTCATTTTTTCATTCAATTGGATATTATTATACTTTAGTAATGCTTATTCTAGGTTTTAAAGAAGGTCAGCAAGGCAAAGTCACTGGTCTAGCTGCTAGAGGTAATCCAAGTAAAACTTTACAAATATTTAAGAAATATATTATTTTCAATAAAAAAAATGAAAGTTTTCAAAATAAAGCATTTAATTATTTAGATAATTTTGAAAATTTAAAAAAAGATCTGCAAATGCATACAAGAGAGGATGCGGCCGCTGGTATACAATCACATTTAGAAAACTGTATTTTAGAATTTATTTCTTACTTAATAAACAAATACAAATTAGAAAAACCTTATAATATGGTCTTAGCAGGAGGGGTATTTGCTAATGTTTTGCTTAACTCAAAGATAGCAAAATTAAATGGACTAGAAGATTTATTTATTTTTCCTAATATGACCGATGGTGGACTCACAGCAGGTGCTGCAGCTACAATTGAGGCGGAAACTTTAAAATCGTTTGAGTCAAATAAAATGAACACTATATATTTAGGTCAACCGATTTCTGATGATGAAATTTTATCAGCTATAAATAAATATAATTGTAAATATAAATATTTAGAAAATATTGAGATTCATGTGGCAAAATTGTTATCTGAAGATAAAGTAATAGCTAGATATTACGGCAAGATGGAATTTGGACCACGTGCTTTGGGTAATAGATCAATTTTATATAGTGCAAAAGATCCATCTGTAAATAATTGGCTTAACAAAAAACTAAAAAGATCTGAATTTATGCCTTTTGCTCCTGTAGTTATGGATGAAATTTCTGAGGATTATTTTAAAATAAATCAAAAGTTGCCAACAAAGTACATGACTATTGTTTGCGAAGTAACAGAAAAATGTATGAAAGAGTGCCCAGCTGTAGTTCATGTTGATAATACCGCAAGACCACAAGTTGTATCAAAATTAGATAACCCTCAATTATGGAATATACTTAATGAATACAGAAAAATAACTGGCACTGGTGTTTTGGTAAATACAAGTTTTAATATGCATGAAGAGCCAATAGTATGTTCCCCTCTTGATGCCATCAGAGCTTTTAATGATGCGTCGCTAGATGGTATGGCAATTGGCAATTATTTTATTTGGAAGTAAACAGAAATATTACTAAAATAGTATAATAAGGTATTTAAATTAAGTAATATTAAATTATATTTATATGAGTTTTTATAGTTATTTATATCGACCTATTCAAAGTCTATTAATTTTTTTATTACTTAAAAAAAATTTTACAAATTTAATCAAAAATTATCTTGAAAAAAACCAGTTTGATGAAATTTATGACATTGGCTGTTCTGATGGCAAGTATGCTTCTATATTAGATTTAAAAAAAACAAAGTATTTTGGATACGATATTGATTTGATAAATATTAATAAAGCAAAAAAAAAATTTAGAAGAAATAAAAATGTAAATTTTTATCATAAATCTATTGATGAAATTATTATTAAAAATAATAAAAAAAAAATATTTATATTAAATGGTGTTTTTCATCATTTAAATGACAAGCAAATTTCAAATTTTTTAAAAAAAATATCCTCAAAGGACAAAGTAATAGCGCTTGACGCGTTTTATCATAAAAATCAAAATTTAATTTCTGTTATTTTAAAAAAAATGGACCAGGGTAAATACATCAGAAATTATGAGGGATACAAAAAGGTTTTACATGGTTTTAAGTTAACAAAAAAAATATCATATTATATGAGATGCTATAGTCATTTGTTATCTACAAGAAATATTGATAAAAAAAATTTAAAGTTTTTTGATTAATTATGAAAACTATTAAATTTAACAGTCCTTCATTATTGAAAGATGAGTATAAAAATATAACTAAACTTCGTGCAAATTTACACTATTCAGCTAACGGTGAATTCACCAATAAATGTTCGGAATGGTTAAAAAAAAACATCAAATGTAAAGAAGCGTTATTGGTCCATTCGTGCACTGCTGCACTTGAGATGTGTGCTTTATTAATCAATATTAAAGAAGGGGATGAAATTATCATGCCTTCTTATACATTTGTTTCTACCGCCAACGCTTTTGTTTCAAAAGGAGGTACGCCAGTCTTTGTCGATATTGATCTAAATACATGTAATATTGATCCATCAAAAATTGAACAGGCAATATCTAAAAAAACTAAAGCAATTGTAGTGGTTCATTATGCAGGAGTAAGTTGTGATATGGATCCCATTATAAAAATAGCAAAACAACACAAACTTTACGTCATTGAAGATGCTGCACAAGCCATACTATCAACTTATAAAGGTAAACCTTTAGGTTCGATCGGAGACCTTGCAACATTATCTTTTCATGAGACAAAGAATATTCATTGCGGCGAAGGAGGAGTATTATTAATTAATAATCCTAAATTTATCAAAAGAGCTAAAATTTTAAGAGACAAAGGTACAAACAGAGATTTATTTAATCAAAATATGGTTAAAAAATATACCTGGGTAGATTATGGATCTTCTTATGGATTAAGTGAAATCAATGCTGCATTTTTGTACTCACAACTTAAACAAGCAAAGAAAATAACAAGAAAAAGATTTTCAGTATTCAAACTTTATCATAAATTATTAGAAAACCTTGAAATAAAAAAACTAATTAAAAGACCAACAGTCCCAAAGTATGCCGGGCATAATGCTCATATGTACTATTTGATTGTGAGAAAGAATCTGAGAAATAAATTGATAAAATTTTTAAAGCATAAAAAAATTAATACAGTATTTCATTATATACCATTACATAGCTCGCCATACGGAATGTTAAAAACTAAAGTAAAATCTACAATGCAGAATACAAATTTTATATCCAATAATTTATTAAGGTTGCCAATGCATTTTTACTTTTCAACAAAAGATGTTATAAGATGCGCAAGTCAAATTGAAAGTTTTTTCAATAAACGAATATGATTTTTAAACTTGAATTCTTGAGATATGCGTTTTCAAGTTTGGTTTTAAATAGTCTAGGTTTTATTTCTTTTGTGGTATTTTTGGAATACTTACATGTTTCTCCTATTATGTCTGTTATTGTTTTAAATCCAATTATTTTTAGTATGTATTATATAATGCAAACTTATTTTGTTTTTAAAAAAAAAATAAATTTAAAAAGTTTAGTACAATTTTTATTAAATTGTTTTTTTTTTTACTTTCTTAATATTTGCGCTATATTTGTCTGTACAAAAATTTTTAATTTTAATGCAATAATATCTCAATTTTTTATATTAGTTATGTTAGGTTTAATTAATTATCTTTCACAAAAAAAAATAATATTCAAACTTAAGTAAATGAAATTATCTATAGTAACAACAATTTATAAGTCCACAGATTTTATTGATGAATTTTACTCGAGAATTACTCTGGAAGTAAAAAAAATAACCGATGATTATGAGATTATATTTGTAGATGATGGAAGTCCAGATGACAGTCTTTCAAAAATAATAAAGTTAGGCGAAAAGGATCATCATATAAAGGTAATAGAATTGTCAAGAAATTTTGGCCATCATGAAGCAATGATTGCCGGACTAGATTTTTCCACTGGTGACTATATTTATCTTATAGATATTGATCTAGAAGATCAGCCCGAATGGTTAAGTATATTTTACAATCATCTTATAACTAATAATTGTGATGTAGTTTACGGAAAGCAAAAAAAAAGAAGCGGTAGTTATTTTAGAAAATTTTTTGGAAATTTATGGTATAAAATTATAAAAAATATTTTGAAAGTTGAGCATGATGAAAATGTATGCACTGCAAGAATAATGACTAGAAATTATGTAAATCAACTTAATAAATTTGAAGAAAAATTTTTTGTTTTAACAGGCATTTTTTACCAAACAGGTTTTAAGCAAGAGCCTTTTTTAATAGAAAAAAAATTTCGAAATATTTCGAATTATGATTTTTTAAAAAAAATATCCATAACTCTTAAATTTATAGTAGGCAACTCAAATATACCTCTTTTTTTTATTGCTTTTTTGAACTTAATTACTTCTATTCTCTCCATGTTTATTTCTTTTTTTATTTTTGTTAGAAGTTTATATATTGATGGATTATTGCCTGGTTGGAGTAGCATAGTATTTTTGATAAGTCTATTTTATTTTTTAATTGCGTTATCTATTTCAACTATAAGTTTATATTTAGCAAGTATTAACCAAGAAACTAAAAAAAGACCAAGATATATAGTTAAATCAATTAAATAAAACTTTGTAATGTCAAAAAAAATTCCTTATGAATTTTTAATTAATAATTAAAATTTTTAAAAATATCGCATTTTATGTTATTATAAATTTTTTAAATTATCATGACATGGCAAAAAATTAATCACTTTTCTAAACCAATAAATAATAAGTTTTTTTTTGGAGCAAGAGCACCCGTGCCAATTAAAATAAAAAACGATATTTATAGAGTCTTCTTTGGAGGATTTGATAAACAGCAAAGATGCTCTATTTTTTGTGCAGATATTAATATTAATGAACCTTCTAAAATGTTTAACATTAAAAATAAACCAGTTTATAAGTATGGAAAAAAAGGATACTTTGATGATAACGGAATCATTCCATCTGATACAATCAAATATAAAAATAAAAATTATCTTATAACGTCTGGGTTTAGTGTTAAAAATAAATTTTATTTTGACGCAGCGAGTGGAATCTTGCAATATGACATTAAAAAAAATATCTTAAAAAGAAATAATGGAACAATCTTAGACAGAAATTCTGTTGATTGTTGTTGGGCAGCATCACCTACAATAAAAAAAATAAAAAAAAAATACTTCATGTTTTATGTATCTTGTTTTGGATATAAAGAAATTAAGGGGAAATATACACCTATTTACGATATAAAAATAAGAACATCTGACAATATTTTTGATTGGTCTAAAATAGAAAATGCGAAAGGAATTTTTTTTAAGAACAAAAATGAATTTGCACTTGCAAGGCCAACTATCATATTTGAAAATAAAAAATTTCACATGTGGTTTTGTTATAGAGATACAAAAAAAAACTTTAATTATAGGTTGGGTTATGCATATTCAAAAAATGGTGTCGATTGGAAAAGAGATGACTTTTCAAATAAAAATGATTTAACAATTTCAAAGAGTGGATGGGACTCAGATATGATTTGTTATCCTTATGTTTTTAAACACAAAAATAATATATTTATGCTATATAATGGTAATGGATATGGAAGAACAGGTTTTGGGTTAGCAAAATTTAAAGGAGATTTAATTTAATGAAAAATTAAATTGTTATTATTGAAAGTGAAGATACAAAATGATACTTAAAAAATATAATAATATTTATTCGAAACAAATAAAACATACTAATATTCCACTAAATATTATTACTAAAATCTTTTTATCTAGATTTAGTCCAATAAAAAAAAATTTTAAAAATAAAAAACTTTTAGATTTTTCTTGTGGAGCGGGTCCATACCTTAATTTTTTTTTAAATCTTGGTTTTAAAGTTTACGCAACTGAAATTTCTAATGAAATAGTTAATTTACTTAAAAAAAAACATAAAAAAATACAATTTAGTATTGCTAGAAACAATTGTATTAATTTACCCAATAAATTTTTTGATTTTTTTATTTCTATTCATTCAATTTATTATTCTGAAAATGGAAATGATACATTTGATGATACTATTAAGTTACTAAAATCCAAGATTAAAAAAAATGGATTTTTTATATTCACAATTCCTAAAATAGAACAAAAACATCTAGAATTTAAACATATAAAAAAAAATTTATACAGAATCAATAAAGATAAGTATAATTTAAGAAAAAATTCTTATTTTTTTCTTTTCAAAAATAAGACTGAAATCAGAAGATATTTTGAAAAGTTTTTTAAAGTAATTGAAATAGGTTCAATTTATTCTGATTTTAAGAATTTAGAGGAAAATTATTATTTATGTGTAATGCAAAAAAAAAATTAAAAATATGGTATCAGTTTTTTAGAAAATAATTAATAATTATTTAAAAAATCATAATTAAATTAAAAAAATGAATTCTCTTAAAAAAAAAATAGTTATCTTGGGAAATGGTTCTTTAGCAAAAACACTTGGTTACTTTATAATGCAAGATAATAAATACGATTTAATTGGCTTTGCGATTGAAAAAAAATATAAAAAAAAAAAAAAACTACATAATAAAAATGTTTTTACTCTCCAGGAATTGCATAAGTTAAAAAAAAATAATAATTTTGAAATGATTAATGGTATTGGATATCAACAAAATTGTTTGATAAGAAAAAATCTGCAAGAGAAGTTAACTAAAGAATTTAAGTTTCACAAATATATACATACTAAATCATATGTTTCAAAATTTTGCAAAATCTCATCAGGAGCAATAATCATGCCTAATGCTTCTCTTGAAACTAACTCTTTTATTGGTAAAGGAACTGTTATTTGGTCAAATGCAGTTGTGGGGCATGGCTCTAAAATTGGAGATTTTTGTTGGTTATCAGCTGGCTCTGTGATTGGGGGAGACTCAATTGTTAAAAAAAATTCATTTATTGGAATTAATGCCTCTATTACAAATAAAATTACTATTGGCGAAAATAATATTGTAGGAATAAATACTTCAATTCAAAAAAACACAAGAAAAAATAGCGTATTTATTACAAAACAAGGTGAAAGATTAAATATCGAATCAGAATTATACTCAAAATTATTTTTAAAATGAGCAAAGATATTAGCCCAAAAGACTTAGATGAATTTTTATGTAATTTTTTCAAAATAGAAAAAAAAAATTTAAGCAAAATTAATTATAGCAAGAGTGATTTTTGGGACTCTCTTAGTCACATGAATCTAATCGGAGAGATAGAAAAAAAATATAAAGTTAAATTAGGTCATAAAGACATGATTAAAATGACGAATTATAAAAACATTAATCAAATTTTAAAAAAATTAAAAAAATGAAAAAAATATTAATTACCGGTGGAAATGGATCTATTGGTAAACCAATAGCTATTCATTTATCAAAAAAAAATAAAGTATTTATTTTAGACAAAGTAAAAAAAAAAAATGAAAAAAATATTTATAATTTTCAGGTAGATTTATCTAATTTTAATAGTGTTAAAAAAATTTTAAACAAAATCACGGCTGATAAAAAACAAATAGATATTGTTATTAATTGTGTAGGGAATATCAATAATTTTTCATTCATAAATTTAAATGAAAAAATGTTAATAAAAAATTATTTAAATTTTAAAAAAGTAATTCAAGATCACTTATTTACTACATACTTAATAAATATGCTGGTCATAAATCAAAATTTTATCAATAGAAAAAAATGTATTATAATAAATTTTAGTTCAATTTCATCTCAAGGAAATCCAGGGCAATCAGCCTACTCAAGCGCAAAAGGAGCAATTAATTCATTGACTAAAACAATGTCAAAAGAACTTGGTCCGCTTGGTTTCAAAACCAATTGTATATCACCCGGTTTTATCAAAACTCAATCAACAAAAAAATCATTGAATAATAATTATTGGGAAAAAGTTAAAGATAAAATTTCTTTACAAAAACTTGGTAAGGAAAAAGATATAATTCAAACAATAGATTTTATTATTAAAAATGATTATTTAAATGGATCCATTATAAAAGTTGATGGTGGCACAATAATATAGATGGATCATAAAAATTATTATAATTTAGCACAATTATTTGAAAATATTGTTTATAAAAATAAAAAAAAAATTGCACTAAAATTTGAAAATCATCATTACACTTTCGAAGATGTACGGAAATATTCTAATAATTATATAATTTATTTAAAAAAGAAAAAAATTACAAATAAAGTTATCGCAATTTTTAGTGATAAAAGTCCTTCAAATTTTTTTTTAATGATTGCATGTATAAGATTAGGTGTGCCATATGTTAATCTTGATATCACAGTTCCATTGACAAGAAATCTAAAAATATTAAAAAAATTAAAAAAAGTTACTGTATTCATAGATAAAAAAAATAAAAATTATTATTATTTAATAAAAAAAAAAATTATTACCTTTAATTTTATTAAAAATATAAAAAAAAATGTTTTAATTAATAATGCTTTCGATAGTGAAACAACTTGCTACATCATGTTTACATCTGGTTCCACTGGAGAACCAAAGGGTGCGGTTATAAGTCATTCAAATTTGATAAACTTTATTACCTGGATAAAAAAAAGATATGCTCTTGACAATAAAAGAGATAATTTTGTAAATTCCAATCCTTTATATTTTGATAATTCAGTATTCGATTTTTATGGTTCTATTTTTAATGGATGTTGCTTAACACCTTTAAATCATGATCAAGTAAGAGATTATGCAACAATAATCGGCTATATAGAAAAGAAAAAATGTACAATATGGTTTGCTATACCATCAATGTTTATTTTTTTGCAAAAAATGATGGTTTTTAAAAAATATTCACTGAAAGATATCAAAATATTATCTTTTGGTGGAGAGGGATTCCCAAAAAAAAATTTAATTCAAATCTTTAACTTATATGAAAATAGAATTAAATTTATTAATGTCTATGGTCCAACCGAGTGCACCTGTATTTGTTCAAGCTATGATGTGAAAAGAAGTGATTTTAAAAATATGAATCAACTATTACCACTAGGAAAAATAAATGAAAATTTTTCATATTCAATCTCAAATTCAGAGCTTGTGCTGAAGGGGCCAAATGTAGGAAAAGGTTATTTTAATGATGAAAAAAAAACATCTGAAAAGTTTTTTGTAGAATCTGACTATAATTACTTGAATAAGAGATGCTATAAAACTGGCGATATTATAATTGCCAAAAAAGACATTCTTTATTTTAAGGGCAGAATAGATAATCAAATAAAACACATGGGTTACAGAATTGAACTAGAAGATATTGAAAATAATGTAAATTCTATAAGCTCGATTGATAGAAGTGTAGCAATTTATAAAAAAGATAAGAATAATAGCAATGGTAAGATTGTATTATTTGTTAAAACCAGTGCGGATATCAAGAAAATTGAAAAATTAATAAAAAAAAAATTACCTAAATATATGATTCCAGAAAAAATAATTAAAATCAAAAATATTGCATTAAATCAAAATGGGAAAATAGACAGAAAAGCGTTAATTAATAATTCAATATAGTTATGAAAATTCTTTTTGTTGGAAATAGACGTTTTGTTCTAGAGGAGATATTAAAAAAAAAAATTAATTGTAAAGTTCTTGTAATAAAAGGTTCTCATCTTGAAAAAGATTTGTCAAATATGAATGTTGATAACTATCAATTAATTAACTCAAAAATTGATCTACTAAATGAAATCAATAAAGTTGATTTTGATTTTTTTTTGTCTAATGGTTGTCCGTACATTATTCCTAACAAGTACTTAAATAAAAAAAAATATATTAATATTCATCCATCTTTTTTACCTGATCTGAAAGGCATTGATCCAATAATTGGATCTGTTAAATTTCAAAGAGACTCTGGTGCAACTTGTCATTTAATAACCAAAGATATTGATGGCGGACCAATAATATCTCAAGAAAAAATTAAATTTTCAAAAGATTTGGATTCAACCTTGCTTTATCAGTTAAGTTTTATTGCTGAAAAAAAAGTTTTTAATGATGGATTAAAATTAAATTTTGTTCCACAAAAAAAACAAAAAAAAGGTAATTGGATTTATTATTCTAGAAAAGATAATGATAGGTTTATTAATTTTCAAAATACCTGTGAAGAAATTATTCAAAATGTTAAGGCTTTTAGTAATAAATCTCAAGGATGTTATTTTTTCATTAATAACGCTAAATTTAGATTTTACTATGCCACAATTTTAAAAGTTGATTATTTAAAAAAATACTCAAAAAAATTTAATGATCTTGAAGTGATAATTGCGATTGAAGATATGATTATTTTTAAGTTATTCAATAAATTAATAAAGTTTTCAGGTGTGATTGGTGTAATGTCTCAAGTTAAAATTGGGGATAAAATTTCTGGTTTAAAATTTTGATGATTAAACAATTATTACAATTAACAAAAACCATAAATAGAGAAATAGTATTTAAGTAAAAGTATTAAAAATAAAGTATTGTTTTATTGAATTAGTAATTAATTATGCGATGAAACTTAGTATTTAAATTAATGAAAAAAATAGCAATATCCCAATCCAACTATATTCCTTGGAAGGGTTATTTTGATTTAATTAATAAAGTAGATGAATTTATACTTTATGATGATGCTCAATTTACCAGGAGAGACTGGAGAAACAGAAATAAAATAAAAACTCCAAATGGCCTTCAATGGTTAACAATACCTGTAGATGTGAAGGGTAAGTATTTTCAAAAAATTAAAGATACTAAAATTAGTGAAAAAGATTGGGGGCCGAAGCATTGGCAACAAATCAAACAAAACTATTCTAAAGCAAGACATTTTAAAAATTATAAAGATATATTTGAGGAATTGTATTTAAATTGTAATGAAGAGTATTTGAGTGAAATAAATTATAAATTTATAATTACAATCAATCAAATACTTGGGATAAAAACTAAAATTAAATTTTCAGATGAATTTGAAATATACGGTAATCAAACTGAAAAATTATTAAACATATGCAAACAATGTAAAGCAAATATCTATATAAGTGGACCAGCTGCAAAAAACTATTTTGACGAACAATTAGCTGAAAAAGAAAATATATATGTTCAATGGATGAACTATGAAAATTATGAAGAGTATGAACAACTTTTTCCACTTTTTGAACATAGAGTTTCGGTATTGGATTTAATATTTAATACAGATCCAATAGATTATATAAAAAAAAATTTTAAAAATGAATGATATAATAAAATTATATAGAAAAAAACTTATTTTAATACAAAATGAATTTATATATTATATATAAGAGTTATTTTTTAAGCCACAAATTCATTAAACTTCTAAAAATTAAAAATTTATTGATAACTGCTTATCCTAAATTTTTATGCCCCTATTTAATTATGGAAATTAAAAAAATAATTCTTATGACTCAATTATCTTTTCTTTTTTTATCTTCATTCTATTTACGGAAAAAATAGAAAAGAAGTATTGAAGGAATAATTTTAAAAACATTTTTTCGGAGTAATTTTTTTACTTAGAATAAAATGATTGGTTTTTCTTATATTTTGTAGATGACTAGATGTTGAGTGAAGGCTTGACCTTAGCTACAACTTATGGTAGATTAATATTTGTAAGTTCATAGTTCTTTCTAACTATGCGCCCTTAAAAATCCCTTTGTGGTGGGGCCCAAATAATCTGAAAAAAAACGACAACAAATTTGCATGTGAGACGTGCTCACTCGTAAACCAAACCTTTAACATAAGGAGAAAAAACATATGTTAAATCATTTAAAACCTGTTCGTTCTGTTGGGTCCTTGATGGATAAAAGCCTAAACCAAGACGGATTAAGCAGAGCCTTTACCAATCAATTAGGCGCCATTTCTAAAACCAAATTTCATTTTAAAGAGGGGGGATTGGTTGATCCCATTGAAGAGGAGATTTTACAGTTAGAGATGATTGCCGGGCTACGACCCATGTCTGCCATGGATGCTTATTATGTGGAACTGGCTAAAGATCGATTGAATTATCTTTATGATCTTCAAAAGAAAAAACCTTAGGAGGACCAGATGGCAAGTTTAAAGCAAATCAGAGCAAATCGAAAAAATTGTAAAAAAAGTACCGGTCCTGTTACAGATTCAGGCAAAGCCAAAGTCTCCATCAATGCTTTTGAGCATGGGCTTTATGCAGAGCATCATGTTGCTGTGGGTGAAGATACAATTCACTTTAAAGCTTATGTCGATATGATGTTAAAAGACTTTAACATCTTTGATGCAGTAAGCGGTTTAATGGTTAAGAAAATCATTGAATATAGCTGGAGATTAGACCGATTTTCTGTGATTGAATCGGGTATTTTAAATCTTGAAATGCACGGTTATGATCGAAGCTTGGATAAGCCTTTTGTAGGCAAGATTAAAGATCGGTCTTTTACTGTTTCCGTTAAAAATAAGATTGATAAAAAATCTGAGCTGATGGCGGGTGCTTTTGTCAAAGACTGTAATGGAGGAGACCGGTTAATGAAGCTTAGTACCATGGAGGGACGGGTTTTAAGTAGATTGAATAACCTGATCCAACAATATCTTCGTTACAAAAAATCTAAAGGAAAGGAGATTTAACATGTCTCGAAAAGATAAAGATATTCCTTCATGGCAAAGAAGTGTGTTTGA
>Ga0129324_10000341_pt1 | contig 34525 bp, 43 predicted proteins | sample CPBDNA_7_FD_96879 | JGI IMG/M metagenome (GOLD analysis project Ga0129324, IMG submission 96879) | Freshwater to marine salinity gradient microbial communities from Chesapeake Bay, USA - CPBay_Spr_15_0.2_DNA | ecosystem: Environmental > Aquatic > Marine > Coastal | place: USA: Chesapeake Bay...
ATATGACAGCTACAACCCCACAATACGACAAGTCCCATGGCTCACCATACGATCGAGGAGCAGCAGATAGCTATTACGATCGCTCCTTTGACCCGCACTGCTATATGTATGGCTCAGGCTCATATAACTCCCCTCGTGTAGATATGGTTGATATGTCCGCCGAGCAGATCACAGCTTACACTAAAGGATACAACACTAATGAAGAAGAAGGACATAAGAAGTCTGCAATGCTAGATGCATAGGAACTCCGATATAATATTAATATGAACACGAACAGTATACTAAACCAACGTCACGTAAAAGCAGCTCTCGAATCACTCGGGATCCATTTCGACGGAAACATCTACAACGATAAGAGAGTAGGTCACAATCGCATCAAGCTCTTTGGAGCCAAACTAGCTCACGACAATCCAGAACTAGCAGATGAGCTCAAGCAATCACTCCAAGATCGATTCCCTAATCACACTATCGACATCAAGCCCTGGACATCAGATGGCCGCTCCTTACGCACTTCCGAAAGTGGCATCAAGTCAACCGTGATCAATTACATCGCCGATACTATCGATTGGAAGACAGAAGAGTCGGATGTAATCGAATGGTCACCAGTTTAATATCAATCAGCTGCGACGCTGTATGATAGCAAGAGGAGGCTCCTTAAAACAGACTACAACTAATAATATAACTTACAGTCTACCTCTTGCTTTAATTTGTTGTTGTGGGCCTAGTTCGAGAGAGCTAGGCCCTTTTTCTATACCACCGCCGCGTTCTCAGAATACAAAGCTTGTCAGAGAGAGACCCGCTCTGAGAGAGCACGCCACTGGAAAGGTATATATATAGAGCAGAGGAATCAGAACTAGTATAGTCCCATGCCATAAAAAATTTTTGTGCGCGCTCGCCTGCCTCTTATATAGCCCCGTTTTCTCTCGCCTCTTATAGCCTCCGCTTGCTCCGATCCTTCCGAGAGTATCGATCGTATCAGACATATGAATGGCCCCTGTCTCCTTAGGTTGTCCGTGTCGGGACGGCGTCTATATACAGTACCCTTCTAGTCACCCCAAAGGGGTATAAGAGAATATAACATTCCTAAGTACCTTTCCTATCTTCTAAGTTAGCGGGATTCCCGCCTCTATAGTATGAGGGCGTCTCCGGATACTCCTATCAGATATCAGAGTTCTATATACCGTGGGCATGGTGCATATGTGAGCGGCGGGCGGCTCAGTACTGCGGAGAGATTTTTTTGCGCGCCTGCGGCGCGTCTGTGGGCGGCCTGCGGCGGGTGGCTTTCTTCCGGAAGAAGTAAGATGCCCTTATAGGAACTCCGATATAATATTATTATGAATACGAATAAAAAAAGATTAGCTATCCTAGTATAATGAAAATTGAACTACTATTCAGCTGGCACTTCTGGTATGACCTACGATATAAGGTCAAATGCTTCTTCCATCCAAAGCAGGAATGGTTGACTAATGTTATACCTGATACATATTGTGATAAGGTTGAACTTATTCCGCGGATGTTATTTAAGTGCCTTGAGCATCATGTAGAGGTTGAACGCAAAGTTAACTGGGTACACGACATTGGTTATGATTGGGCTGAAGAAGTTAAGCTTAAGTTTGTAAGTCAGGCCTATGCTGATGAGCAGATGGAGGTTGACAAAGAGCTAATGAAGGCTTATAACTGGATTAAGACTGGTCGTAATGATATAGATGAGAAGATAGATGCTGCATACCCACCACGGGAGCCACTTGAGACACTATTCAGCAAGAGTGAAACCGTTGATGGACATTATGAGATAACCGTTTCGCCTGAGCAAACAGCGTGTTATAAAGAGGTAGGTAGACTTGAAGCTATAAAACTTAAGAAGGATAAGGATTGTATGAGAGCTATTATTAAGCACCATCATAGACTATGGACATAGAGAAAGACAAAGTACCTAGTCCGGAAATCGCATAAGGGAACACCGATATAATAATGGTATGATCGATATTAAGTTTAAATGTGATAAGGCTATTAATAAGAAGCTTCGCTTGTTTGATGTAGATAAGCGTAAGCTGGAATTGTTTCTTAACTACCTTGCTAATAGTCTAGTACCTACTCGTAAATATTGGTCGTACGATGTTAAGATCAAGGGTATTAACTCTCCGAGCTCTTCATACTTCTGGGGCGAAGATGAAATTGAGGTGGGTCTGATAGCTTATGCTTGCGATACTAAGCAGAAGAAGAGAGAGTATTTCTTATCGTCTATTGCTCATGAGTTTCGTCATTGGGTGCAGGCCGTGCTGCAGAAGGTACCAGAGAAGAAGATTGCCTACTCACTTAAAGATCTTGCAGCTATGAATGATAACTACCTCAAGAACCCATGTGAGCTCGAATGTCATGAATGGGAGAGGCTAATGATTAAATTCGATGAGATGGTATAAATAATATTATGCGAGAAGAAGATAGAAACATCGTTGAATCATACCTTAACCAATCTGCTATTGGGACGATGCAGCAGCGTAACTCTAATAATGACAAATATCGACCGGGTGATGATCTACAGAATTCAAACCTTGATCAATTTTCTGGCTTAACCGGTAGAGGTAAAGCTAATGCAGGTGGTATAATGTCTTCTGTTGATCTCGCTTCTGATAATGAAGGCAAGGTATATGGCTATATTGACCTTAAGCATGAAGATACTCTCGCTACTCCTTCTAATCCATCGATACTTATAACAGGGTATGGTAGAGTTAATCTAACTACATTAACAGATAATATACGTAGAGATCTTGCTGACCTATCAAAGGCACCTATCCTCGCTATCAATGCTAAGATTGGTGACCCAGATTCAGTACTAGTCCATAAGGTAAAAGCGCTTAATCAAGTCATGCAACAAATGGCTTCGCCTCAATATAAGCGTAAGATAACTCTTGCATCACGACGAGCATAGGTTATAATAGTGTATGCACGACTATGAAGGTAAGGTCCACATCGAGTGGAAAGACATTGATCAATCTATAGAAGGTATTTTAAAAGAGCTACCTATGGAGAAGTTTGATACTATTCTCGGTTTAGCTCGCGGAGGTATGATACCTGCTACTATTTTAGCTTACAAAACTAAGTGTCATAATCTACAGCAGCTCGGAGTACGTACCCGTGATGTAGATAATATTCAATACTATGGCGCACCTCAACTAGCAGGTAATGTTCTTATCGTTGATGATATTAATGACTCGGGTCTTACCTTCTCATCCGTAAAGGATTACATTCAACATCATTTTGATCATGATGAAATTAAAACAATAACATACGCATCTCTCATCAGGCGATCAAGTACTTCATTCAATGAGGACATTACTGGTCTCGTTGCTGATAATGATTCATGGTATGTCTTCCCTTGGGATTAAATAATTAAGTGAAAGCTCGTCCGTACTATTTTGAGATTAAAGACATGGTCGCGCAGTTTGTAGCTGCGTTTGACGATATTGTTATAGGCAGATTTAATAAAAATCGTGAAGAAGAGGACCGTATTAACGTTAGGTACTTGTATGCACCTAAGCAGCGTGTAATGCATGATATTGTTAACTTAAATAAAACAATCACTATACCTGCAGTTGCTGTTTCGGTATCCAGTATATCTAGAGACCCAACACGCGTATTTAACAAGTTAGATGGCTTCTATTATAGCGCTAACTCAGAGGGTCAAAAAGCAGGTGATCTATATTCACGTCATATCAAGACACCTATACCTATTAATCTAGAGCTTAACGTATCTATTCTCGCACGGTATCAAACTGATATAGATCAGATATTGTCTAACTTCGTACCTTTCTGTAACCCTTATGTTATTATATCTTGGTACCTGCCTAAAGAGTTTAATACAGATATAGATCAGGAGATTAGATCTGAAGTACTATGGGGCGGTAATGTGGCAATGAGTTACCCTATCGAACTAACAGGCGCTCAAAAAGCACGTGTTACAGCAGATACAACATTTACTATTAAGGGGTGGTTATTCAAAGATGAGGACCAGCCAGCTGGTAATATATTTTATATTGATCAGAACTTTGTAGCAGAGAGCCATATTACAGAGTATGAGTCAATGACTGGCGCTGACTTATCAGGTTATACAACTGAGTCATTTGAGACATCTGCTTCTCCGTATGTTACAGGTCTATTCGTTAACGGTGTCAGATTACAAGAACCTATCGTATATGACACTCTACCTTCAGATGATCTTGAGATTAGTCTAGAGGGTATGAGGTTTAACTTACTTGACGGGCTAATATTATCAGCATCAAATACCAACTCATTAACTAGCGTCGATGTATTCGACCAGTTCACTAGACAAGGAGCTATAACTGGGCAGCAAATAGATTATACTGTCAATAGTGAGAATTCTATATCTCTAACACTACCTACATCAGATGATCTAGAAGGTACCTTTGCATTTGTACCATATAATAGTGCCGGTTGGGATACATCAGTTAACTCGTATCTCTCTGCTACGGCACCAGAAGGCGAGGATGGTAAAGGTAATAAGCCAATATATATAGAATTCCTTTAATAGACGCTTTATAATCGCAAAAACAATATTAAATAATTAAGACTATGGCGGACAACGAAAAGAAATCATTTTTTAACTCTAACTTCATGAAGAGTGTAGCTAGTAGATTACCTTATCAGACGCCTAATGCGGATGATCTTATTGGTAATCTGAACCCGAAGTATCAAGAGTTTCAAACTACAGGAGTAAGAAGGTCTGAGGCGCTAGCTAATCAGTCTGTATTCTACCAGAATGACTACAATACTGTTGCTGCTGGTCAGGTCAGTAAGGAAGGTCAATATGCAGAACTAGTATATGCTAATATTGAAGAGAATAAGTCAGGTAGATTACGTGACTATCGAATAATGGCATCCTTCGCTGAAATCTCTGATGCACTTGATGAGATCTGCGATCAAGTTATTAACATAGACGATAGCGGTAATATTGTTAAACTAAAATTCCGCAATACAGATCTAAAGGAAGAAGATCAGCTTCTTGTCGAAAAGGAGTTTGAAAAGTATATCGACTACTTTGCTCTAGAGAGGAAAGGCTTCGAGTACTTTAGACAGATGCTATGTGAAGGTGAAGTATTCTTCGAGCATATTATTCATAAAGAGTATACTAAAGAAGGTATACTAGGTATCGTACAGTTACCGTCAGATCTTATTGACTCAGTATATGATAATATCCAGAATATGCTCATCAAGGGGTATATTTTACGAAAGCCAATCTTCGATCCTAACAAGCCCGATAAGGTTGAAAAGATGGAGTATATACCGATGGATAATAATCAGGTAACATATTGTCATTCCGGCATATGGAATCAGGATAAGACATTCCGACTACCATTTATTGAGAACTCTAGAAGAGCTTATAGACAATTATCACTTGTTGAAGATAGTATCGTAATTTACCGCTTAGTAAGAGCACCTGAGAGACTTGTATTCAACGTTGACGTAGGTAACATGGCACCTCCTAAAGCAGAAGCATATCTCAGAAAGCTTATTCAGCAATATTGGTCAAAGAAAACATTTGATGTTAATCAGGAAGGCGCAGTTCAGAAGTTTAACCCACAGTCAATGCTCGATTCATTCTGGTTCGCTAAGAGAGCTGGTTCGGACGGGACTTCTGTTACACAGCTACAGGGTGGTGCTAACTTAGGTGAGTTAGCGGACCTAATGTACTTTGTTAATAAGCTTTATAAATCATTAAAGGTACCGGTGAACAGGCTTAATCCGGATGAAAAGGCAGCAGATGGTAGTGAGATACTACGCGACGAACTTAAGTTCGCTAAGTTTATTATTAGATTACAGCAGCAATTTGCAGCTGGTCTTAAGAACGGCTTCTTAACACATATCGAGCTTAAAGGTATTAAAGAGAAGTATGGTATTAAAGAGCAGAATTTACATCTCGAATTTAATGTACCTACAAACTTCTTTGAATTAAGAGAGAATCAGAAGCTTGAGCTGAAAGCTACTAACTACAATAACTTAGCAGCTAACGAATTTATCTCTGCTACCTACGGTCAGAAGAAGTATCTTGGTTGGAATGAGAATGATATTAAAACTAATAGAGAGCTATTACGGAAGGACGCTGAGTTTCAGTGGGAGCTGCAGCAGATAGCTGGTGGTGGTCCAAACTGGAAGGATGAGCTACAGGCTGCTCCTGGTATGGGTGATGAAGTATCAGGATTGCAGAGCGGCGTACCATCTGGTGTAGCACCTGATTTTGGCGGATCACCAGCTGATACTGGTGGTGAAGCTGATACTGGTGTAGAAGCCGAAGTTGCAGCTGAGGGCGGTGATGAAGCCGGTCCAGCAGAACCTGCTGTCTAAATAAGGCTAAGCGTATATTTCCTACTGCCATATATTTATCCACGTAACTCGGGTAATGGTTGTGTATATAACTAAATATTATTAATGGCAAAGTGTGATATAAAACCAGTCTCGGCATTTCAAAGTACAAATCTTAGTAGTAAGATCAATACTTTTAATGAGCTGAGTGATAGAATTCTTAATACATTAGGTTATCCTTTTATTAATATAGAGATTCATCGTGATAGCCTCTATACTAATATTCAGATTGCTGTTGAGATGTTTACTAAGTTTGCTGGGTATACACAAGAGTATCTTTTATTTGATAGTGATTTGTATGTCTTAAACCAAGGCATCAAATTAGATCACCTATTTACAATTAATACAAAAGGTACATTTGGTCAAGAGTATCTAGACGGTGTAAAGTCTCCAGATTTTACTAATAGAATTGAAAATAAAGCAACTAATGCTACATATATAGTTACATCAGCTATACCGTCAACAGCATTTACTACTAGTAGTGCCCTTTCAACCGTCTTTACTAGCGGTAATAACTTATCCGCAAATGATATTGTTGATGGTACAATATATGATAAGGTTATAGAAGACCTACCAGCACTCAGCAGTTCATTTATAGCACAACCTGTTAAGTCCTTTAGTATATTAGGCTCTGCATCAGGAGCCGATTCTCCTAATGTTGATACATCATACTTCAATAGCTATGATTATGATGTAATGGATTACAGAAAGGTTATAGCTGTCCAGGATTTCGAGGAGGGTACATCATCAGGTGTTAATCAGCTATTTACTATTGAGCAGACAATGGCTCAGCAAACATACTTCAGTTATGCTATGGGTAGCTATGGATTTGATTTGATTAGTTGGTACGTTCTTAAGGATTGGATGGAGATGCGAGAGAAGCTCCTAGCTACTAGACGTAGTTATACATTCGATGACCGCACTCAGATGTTGAGAATGTATCCTCAGCCGAGATCTGGTGGTGGTTCAGCTAGTAGATTCTACGGTGTTGTAATGTGCTCTGTTGAACGCCCTGTAAGAGATGTGATTAAAGAGCACTGGGTATACCAATACTCATTAGCGCTAACTAAAATCACAGTTGCAAATATTCGAGGTAAGTATGGTGCAGTGACCTTATTCGGTGGCGGTAGTTTAAACTCTTCTGATCTTATGACACAAGGCTTAGCTGAGAAGGCTAGTTTAGAATCTATGCTATACGAAGGTGCACCTGGCCTAGGCGACGCTGAACCACCTTTGTTCTTTGTAGGTTAATGAGCAACGAAGCTGGTTATAACTATCTGGATACCTCTTATACAGGTACAAGTGCAGCTTATCTATCCGGTATCGGTAATAATGATCCCTATAATGTCTTTAGAATTATCGGCGACAGTGATAGAGGCGTTGCTAATTCTACTGCAGTAGGTGAGCAAGGGCCGTTTGTTTAAGGAATGAAGAAGAAGAAAAAATATAGGCAAGGTATATACAAGCCTATTAATAGAAAGAAGTATGCAGGTGGTTCGGACCCTGTTTATAGATCTAGCTGGGAGTTAAAGTTCTTTAAATGGGCTGATTCTAACAGTAGAGTGCTTAAATGGGGTAGTGAGAGTATCATTGTACCTTATGTGAGCCCATTAGATGGTAGGGTGCATAGGTATTTTGTTGATAACTTTATAGTGTTTCTTAATAGAGATAATAAGCCTTTGAAGTATCTTATTGAAATAAAACCTAGCGGGTCTGTATCTAAACCAACAACAACAAGCTCAAAAAAGAAAACTACGTTGATATACGAGCAACGAACTTGGGTGGTGAATCAGGCAAAATGGGAGGCAGCTAAGCGATGGGCTGATCAGAAAGGTTATGAATTCCTTATTTTAACCGAAAAAGAATTAGGTATACGTTAAGTTTAGTAGAAATTTTACTTTTAGTGTAGAAAAAAGGTGGTTGGCCTATAAATAATTTGTATATATGGGATTAAATCTAATAGTCGAAACACCAGCACCTCGCGAGTCCTTCGAATATGTTCTTGAAGAGGGCTCTACCAAAGGTAAGCAGAGCCTCTATATTAAAGGCCCTTATATGATGGCTGAAGATGTTAACCGTAATAAGCGTATCTACTCTCTTAATGAGATGAGAGACGAAGTATCTCGGTACGAAGAAGAAATGGTCAAGCCTGGTAGGGCGATGGGAGAGCTTAATCACCCTTCAACTGCTGACGTAGATTTAGAAAGAGCTTGTCATATTGTAACTGAGATGTCTCAGGACGGTAATGTATTCTATGGTAAGAGTAAAGTATTATCAACACCAACCGGCTTAATTGTAAGAAGTCTTATTAATGATGGTGTAAGAGTTGGTATGAGCTCTAGAGCGTTAGGCCAACTAATCCCTGAAAGTAACCGCGACGGTGTTAACCGCGTAAAAGATTTTAAACTGGTAGCAATCGACTGTGTGGCTGATCCGTCCTTTCCAAAAGCCTTTGTTAATGGTATCCTTGAAAGCAAGCAATACGTACTCAACCAGTATGGGCAGTTTGAAGAAGCATATGATAGCTTTGAAAAGACTATCGCAAATATGCCCCTTAAGAACGTAGATGCGTTTTTGAGAGAAAATATGTTAAAATTCATTAAAGGTCTATAAACTATTATGAGTCAACAAAATATTAAGAAGGAAATCGTTAAATTTATTGATAAGGTCATTAATAAGGAATATAAAGACGCTAATTCTCATTTAAATAAGGCAATAAGCGGGAAAATTAAGACTAAAATCATAAATAATAATACAACAATCTTTTAACCTATGCAAAACATTTCCGACATTTTAAGAGAAGCAACAAACGGGCAAGTCGACGAGGTCGTCTTAACCGATATTGAAAATGCATTCAATTCTCGCTTACAAGAAAAAGCTAAGCTCCACGTTGATAAAGCCTTGCTTGAGCAAGATGAGCTTTACTCAGCTAAACTTGAGCAGCTCTTAGAAGCCATTGACGCAGATCATTCTGCTAAATTAGAAAAAGTTGTTAAAGCTATCGATAAAGATAGAGTAGCAAAGCTTAAGGCTGTTGTTACTAAGTATGAAAATACTTTAAACGAAGATGCCGAAGTATTTAAAGCTGATTTGGTTGAGTCCATTTCCGAATACCTCGATGCATTTTTAGAAGAATCTGTACCAACTGCTGAAATTAAAGAAGCAGTTAAAAACAAGAAAGCAATTACTGTACTAGAGGGCTTACGTAAGCACTTAGCAGTAGATAGCGCTCTTGAGAAGAAGAGCATCAAAGATGCTGTTTCTGATGGTAAGAACCAAATTAATGAAGCCACTGTACGGCTTGAGTCTGCACTTCAAGAGAAAGATGCTGTAATAGAAGAACTTAATAGTATTAAGTCTAATCTTCTTATTGAACAGAAAACATCTAGGCTCGACGAAAGAACAAGTAAGTTTGTTAAGAAGATGCTCAATGGTAAGTCTTATGACTATATCGCTGAGAACTTTGACTACACACTGAAGCTATTCGGTAAAAAAGAAGAAAGCAGGCTTGAGAGCCTAAAAACAGAAGCTTTGAAGGATACTTCCAAGTCAGACGTACTCCAGGAGCAAGTAGTTGTTGAATCAGCTGCTGCTGCTAGCCCGTACATGTCTGAGCTTAGTAAGTACTAATTCTTTCTCCTGTAGATGTATCTCATGAGTTACCTGGCATGTATGTTTTATAAATGCATGCCTTGGGGTCGAAACAAAAAACTTTATATACATTATGTATATAATTTAACGAAAGGAAATTAAAACTATTATGAATTCAATCCGCCCATCACAGGCTTATATTGACGAATCTAGAGCAGCTTCCCTCTTAGAAAAATGGGCTCCAGTATTGGACTATTCTTCTAAGTCAGTTGCACCCATCGAAGACAGTCACACTCGACTGAACACAGCAATGCTTCTTGAAAATCAAGAGCAATGGTGTATTCAGGAGAATGGACCTAACTACACACCAACCAACGGTAACGTTGCTGGCGCAGGTGGTTCCATCGGAACCGGACAGACCACTGGTCGTTCTGCGTTTGGTACCCCTGGTACCGACGAGTACGCTCAAGGTGACTTCCGTCTCCCGAAGATCTTGATTCCAATGATTAGACGAACTTTCCCCGAGTTAATCACTAACGAGATTGTTGGTGTGCAGCCAATGGCAGGTCCAGTCGGACTTGCTTTTGCTCTTCGTTATCGCTATTCTGGGGAAACCCTTGGTACTGGTATCGACGGCAAAACAGGTGCTGGTAACACTCCTTCTGGTCAAAGCGGTATCCTCGCGGATGCAGCCGGCCAAGAGGCAGGTTACAACTACTTGCAAACTGCATACACTGGTACATCCGCTGCTTATCTCTCTGGTACAGGCGACACTGCGTATAACGTAAATAACCTAATCAGTGAGAGAGACAAGGGTGTAGCTGCTATTCTCAAAAACTTCGAAGTAACTGGAAACATTCCATCCTTTGAAGTATCATTTGAGAAGACAGCAGTAGAAGCTGGAACTAGACGCCTAGGCGCGCGCTGGTCAGTTGAACTTGAACAGGACCTTAAAAACATGAATGGTATCGATATCGATACTGAATTAACGAACGCTATGTCGTACGAAATTCAGGCCGAGATCGACCGTGAAATGTTGGTCCGTATGATTCAGGTTTCACTGGACGCGGGCGAGGGTGCTGGTTACTCCATCTGGAGTCCTGCTTCCGCCGACGGTCGTTGGTTAGTAGAACGTAATCGTGATTTCTATCAAAGATTAATCATCGAAGCGAACCGCATTGCTGTACGTAACCGTCGTGGCGCTGCAAACTTTATTGTTGCAACACCACGCGTATGCGCCATCCTTGAGATGCTCCCTGAATTCCAGTGGGCACCTGTACAAGGTAACGTAAACACACAGCCTGTCGGAGTAGCTAAGATCGGTAATCTTGGTGGACGTTTCAATGTATACCGTGATACTAGAACAGATGGTAACAACATCGATGCATTAAATGCAGAGAAGCCTGAGTACGCCCTATTGGGTTACAAGGGACCTGAGTTCTATGACACTGGTATTATCTATTGTCCGTACATCCCGGTTATGGTTCAGCGCACCATTGGTCCTAATGACTTCGCACCACGTGTAGGCTTGCTTACACGTTACGGCGTAGTTGATAATATCTTTGGAGCTAACCTCTACTACCACACTATTCTCGTTACTGGACTTGGGGTCTCATTTACACCTGCTTCAAACAGCGTGTACTTCTAAGACTTAGACAGTATAAGATAAACAAACTTAAGGGTATCGGCTTTCGCCGATACCCTTTTTTTATGTTAATATGTATTATTAAGCTTACTGCTTAGACGTTTTAATATGCACCAACCGTGGATCGATCAAAGTACCAGCTACGTGATTTAATACGACCTCGTCTGACGCTCTAACAGGGTTAATATCAATACCACCTCTACGTGCATATAGACACATCACACCCAACTCAGTAGGTTCAAACGCCTTCATTAAACGCTGATAAATGCATTCACAAATCTCTTCATGGAAGTGACACTCATCTCTAAATGAGATAATATACTTCAATAATGCAGCTTTATCAACCGTATGCTTAGACTTCATATGAATCATTACATCACCCCAATCAGGCTGAGACGTTACTCGGCAGTTACTCTTAAGTAGCGCTGAGTGATACTTAACTTCAACGTCTGTATCTCCTGATACTTTACCTTCTTCAAGTAGCTCAGGCGTCTCGTTATATACAGTATATACAGTATCTTCATCACATACCTGATCTTCAAGTGTATTATACTCAGCTAGCTGCCATTCTTGATGAGCACATACATCGTACTGATCAATCGCTCCCGGATCAAAGAAGTTAACAGCTACATCAGTCTCGAGTAGCTGACTAAGATCTTCACTAACTTTAGATTCGAACTGCGCTACTGCTCCATCTTGACTACCTTCAAACTGCGTCATATTAAAGGAGTTAAGGTATAGTTTAATACTCTTACTCTCGACGATATATGTGCTATTGCAATCATATACAATCTTTACAACACCGGTTACAGGTCGTCCGTTACTCAGAAGAAAGGAACACTCATATGCATTCCACGTATCATAACCGACGAAGGGTAAATCACCCTCTACAATACCTAGGTATCCTCTATTATTTGATCTAGGCTCCTTAACAAGCAATTCAGGGTCATATTGACTCTTATACTGCGATGTCTGTCCTAAGTGCTTACTAATTCTGCTATTATCTAGTTCTTTATTTGCCATAATTTTCTATCTCATTATATATTACCTTCATACGATTTTCAACTGATCCTTTCAATCTAACTAACTTAGTTGAAGCTGCAGCTGAATCTAAAACCTCTTCAAATATATCTACAATATCCTTTCTAAACCCTACGTTAACGCTTCTCTCCCCGTCGTCAACCAATGGGATATCAGGTTCGGTATAGAGTATAATATCTATCTTATCTACAAGCGTACGGTACAGATACGACGCGTAATCCAGTACATCCACGCTTACCTTACCACTATTATACAGGTACTGCGTATACACAAGGCCATCTAATATACATCTATCTAAGACAACATCTTTATCTTTATACGTAAGGTAATTATGCATATGTCGATTTAGAATAGCTAACTGAGTAAACTCATCACCATCCTCATTAATAGATAGACCATACGTTTTCTTAACCCACCTAGTTACCTCAGGTTCAAAATCATATGATAAAAACTTTTCATCATCTCTACATCTCTCTAGAAGAGTAGACTTACCCGTGCTTTGTGCTCCTGTAAAACTAACTATCATATTATTGTACGATGGACTTAAATTTCATAACGTTATAGTAGATAATCTCCTTCTGAGTATCAGTTACTTCATGATCGATAAGATCAGCTAACTTAATAGAAGGTTTATCCTTTAACCCTAGATTACCATTATATGGTAGTTCCTTAATACCAGCTACGACAGGATTAGAAGTATCAATCGTTCTAATATTCTTAATATCACTATAATGCCCGAACTCTGAAGCTAATGAACACCCGAGCAGGTGATGAGGCTTCTGCCAATTCCAAATACCGTCATTGATAAGGTCTCTAATAAACTTCTGCCTACCAGTAGACCAACGCTCTAATTCCGTACCACCTCTACCTGTCGCGATATAGTAGCTATAATCAAAACTAATCGCGATATAGTCAGCGTGCCTAGACATATACTGATAGCACTCAACCAGCTCATCGTATGTACGCCCTTGAACTGCACCTATTTTCAAACCAGGTAAGTCAGTATGCTCTTTATTAAACTTAGAGAAATTTACAATCGTCTGATACCCATCCTCTAATACGTCAGGTACAATATAATATGTTGGTCGTAGCTCTTTCACATACTTAGCAAATTTAACGCTATCGAATGCTTCGCCTAATTCGAATATACTATTATCTAGTAGAACCTCTCTACCACATGCCAGAGAGCGTTTAAAGAACTTTAGATAATCTGGATGAGTTTCAAATAAATGTACTAGAGCATAATCGTAATCATTGTATGTAATCGATTCCTCTAGCATAGATAGAGGAGTTTCGTGTGATATCATTTTCGTCATATACCTATTATAGCGGCTAAACCGCATATATCCAGTAAATAATTATATGGCATTTAGTATACCCGATATCCCAATTCCAGAAATTCCGGATCTTTGCAACGCGTTACCGATCGACGATATAGCTTCAAAACTTACTGGAGCTCTACCTTCACAGATAAGTGGGCTAGCCCCTGATGTTAAAGATTTTAAGGTTGATGAGGTTATAGCGTCTGTGACACCGGATATGGCAGCGCTTGTAAGTAGTACTGTTGATAATTATAGAGATAAGTTAACTGGATTATTACCTGAAATACCTGATTTCAGCGAGATTCAAAGTGCTGCAACAAATGTCCTCAATGGTGAGATTCCGGATCTAGGTGCAATAAAGGCGTTAGCTGCAGCAGCAATTTTTGATAAACTACCAGATATAGCAAAAGACGCGTTAGGTGCAGTAAATAATCTAAAAGACCAGAAGTTAAATGTAAGAATTGCAGCTACTGATTTCCTGAAACAGCAAAAAGACTGTGTAACGGCTGATTTAACTAAGGTAGGTGAAACAGCTTCATCATTCGGAAATATGCTTGGAGATGTCACTACTAGTGTTAGTGAGCTCGCAAATACAGATTTACGTAATTTTAGTGTAGATGCTTCCGCACTAGGCGATGCAAAAAGTTTAATAACCGGTGACGTACTCGGAAAAGCAGCTGCAGCATTAAAGGCAGGGGTGACAATCGCTGAGCGAGGAGAGGTCACATCTTCAGTTCTACTAAATACACTAGGCAGGGTGCCTAGTAAAGGTATTGGAGGATCCGCTACAGGTTCTTTACCTGGTGTAACGACTACAGGTGCCCCGGCCGCGGGTACCTTTACAGGACCTATACCTGGCGTGACGACCACGGGTACTTCGCCTACACCACTCTTAAGTGAAAAGGCGTATAAATTAATACTAGACTTTGAGGTAGGTGGCGGCGCTAATTATTATAATAGATTCCTCAGCCGGCCTTCCTGGCCTGGTGTACAATCTGGTGTTACAATCGGCGTCGGTTATGACTTAGGCTATTATAATAAGAGTCAATCCGCTGCAGACTGGAAAGGCCGGAAAGATTCCGGTGATTATGCTCGGTTAGAGAAAACTGTAGGTCTCACTAAATCTGCTGCGAAAAATGCTATAGGTTCAGTAAAAGATATAGTTATACCATGGAGCGTAGCAGAACAGGTATATATTAATAGGACTATACCTGTACAGGTTGCGAGGACTAAACGTACATTCCCACGTTCAATTCAAAGCGGCGGTAAGTCCGGTAGATTAAATGCTGATGCTTTTGGTGCACTGGTTTCATTAGTATTTAACCGCGGAGGTTCGCTAAGTAGTTCAAGCAGTAGACTAGAGATGAGAAACATTCATGAAGCTCTTTTAGGTAATATACCTGTAACCGATATATACACTTATATTTCTGAGGAGCTTTCAAAGATGAAGAGAATATGGCCTTCAGTACCAGGTTTGCAGCGGAGAAGAGATGCAGAAGCAGCTCTCGTACTTGCAGCCAAACCATAAACCATAGCAATGTAACTACTTTCTTTTAAATATTAACATGGAGGAAAAAAAGCATTTCGGGAACTACCTAGGGGTCGTTATACAGAATAATGACCCAGATCAATATGGTAGAGTTAAGGTCTTCATACCGCACCTTACACCTCTTTCAGACTCTTCATGGCTCGATGGTCAATCAGATAAAAGCATCGATAGTATCTTAGGTGATAATGTAAATGGTGATACCGGTCCTATATTAAATGAACTAAAGCAAATCCTACCATGGGCAGAATATGCTGGGCCATTAGTAGGTGAGAGTGCTACAGGTAGATTCAATAACTATAATGAAACAGGTACAAAGTCGTATTCTAATTTTTTAAGCACCATAACGGAAGGTACCTCTGGTGCTGATGGTAATGCTCCGCATTCTCTCTACGACGAAGAAGTCACCTTCAACGACGCTTTCGACACTGCAGAGTTTTACGCAAATAGACCTAATCCGCTAACATACAATTATACCCCTAATGCATATAATAATGCTGCTAGAGGTTCATTCTCTATACCTGCTGTAGGTGCACATGTATGGGTATTCTTCAGAGAAGGTAATATACAATTCCCTGTATATTTCGCTAGCAGTTATGGTCAGGAAGACTGGGCAGGTATCTTTGGTGAGAAGGGTGTGAATGATTACCCAGGTACATATGAAAATAGATCTGCTGGTACTACGGATGATAATGCAGATGCGAATACATATAGAAATAAATATGTAATCAATCAAAAAGGCGGGCAACTAGAGTTTGTAAATACAGACTTAGGTGAGAAGGTTGTACTAGGTCAATATTCAGGCTCACATTTTGAGATGAATAATCAAGCTACAATCGAGCTAGCAACAGCGAATAAAAACACTCTCGTACAAAATGATTATTACGAGACTGTAAATGGATTTAGAAACGAGTTTACACAGAAGGATTTTGACGAAATCGTCTTAAGAGACAAATATAAGAAAATTGGTAACCTAGATAGAGGTGCGTTTCAGGAGTGGAAAGATATTGTTGGCCCCATTCAGGAGTTTAAGCAGCTCTTCGAAATAAAAAGAACAGGTAATAACGATATTGTTAGCCCAGATGGTTTTGTAACGGTAAACCGTAATAGTGATCTACAAGAACAGTCTGGTACATTCGGAGCTAACCCGGCAGGTACAGAGGTAATTCCTACATTAGCTGGTCAGTCAAGCTCCGCTCCAGGCGATCTAGGTACATATGTTGGCGAGAATGAGGTAGTGCTGACAGGTACTGCATCTGGCCCCTCAGGCACATCTCCTTCTGTATCTGAACCGAGCCCGTCCACTGAAGGTGGTGCGTGGGAGATAGACGAGAGGAAAGATCAATTAAAGGAGATTCTTGATGCTAATTTAGAAGAATTAACTACCATCGAACAAGGATTAGGCATTGGTGGTAGTGAAATTATTAATATCTCGAAGAATAAGGTAGAGACTATTGGCCTTGAAATGAACGATTTCGGTAGTATTAGATATGATCCTATTGGTAAATTTACAAGTAGTGAAATAAAGTCATCCGGTGGTACTGTTTATGTGGATGGCGAAGGTACTCCCCTTGTTGAATACGTGCATGTACAAGACCTACCAGGTGGTACGTCAACTCTTAACGTTTCAAATAGATATAATGTCATTGTAGGTGCAGGTGGCTTAAACCTAAAATCTTACGGACCTACTAACGTTGTAGGTACTATTACAAACGTAACCGGTGAACAAGTGAATGTCGGTTCTTCTAATGAAGTTAATATCGACGGTAAGGTAGTTAATATTTCAGCTGATATACTTAGATTAAGAAATAAGAGACAGCGACAGATTTTAGTCGATGGTAGTTTAGGTGTATCCAAAAACGTTCTTATAGGTGGTGGTATGCTCGTTGAGGGTGAAACGTACCTACAACATGTAACTGCTCCTAGGGAGTATCAAGTAACAGAGTCTACCCAAGTCAGATTAACACCAGGCGCCACATACGGTGCATCGTTTACCGGTACCATTAATGGCAACTCTGGTAACTGGAATGGTACTATTACGATAAGCACTAATGATATAATTATTGAAAATCATAACCATGCTTTTGCTAATCTACCTCTAACGCTTAAAGATACGAATAATGCTGTCAGGGAAGCTGCTACATCGCTAAATGGCGGCGCGGGTCGATCAGCTGCCTCTCCGAGATCGAATGGTCAAAAATAGTAAGTTTTTTAAAAAAACTATTTTATTTACCAGCTAATTAAACTGCTATTAATTAAATATTGGTATGTCTCTTACAAGTAGGACAATAAAAAATTTTATTGGTAACATTCACTTTTCCACATTCATCATCGCTCTAACTGCGGCAACTGCTGCTCTATGGCTTAATAGCAAATATGTCGCTCTGGATACATATGAAAAGGATAAACAAATATTGATGCTAAAGGTTGAAAATCTCGAAATGGAGACCAAGTCAATACGATTTCTAATAAGCACTAATCAAGCAGAACTCTCAGGTTTAACAATTGTACTCGTTAAAATTGAACGGCTCATATCTAAACTCATTGATGATGACGGTAATATCATACACTCTGCAGAGTATAGAAAGCTGGAGATTGGTATTGCGGAGATAAAGAAAGATATTAGCTATATAAGAGATTCAAAGAAGTAATTACTTTATACAGTATATTTTTTACAAAAAAATGCCCCTCTCCGTAGAAAGGGGCATTTTTGGGTTAGGTTAGGTTAGAAATTAAACGAAACGCCTGCCTGAATAGATGAATCGAAGTTTTCACTAGAGGCGAATGTGGTTGAATCATATACTACATCATCATTATCGAGCCAGTTAAACTGCACGTAGACATGAGCTTTATCATTAATGATAGTTTCTACTCTAGTATATAGTTGAATGTATTGAAAGCTGTCCTCGAGACCATAACTCTTACCAATCTCACCACCAAGTACTAGATCAAAGTATGAAGATGTAAACGTCTTAGAGATGTTTAGAGCAGGTGTATAAATCGTCTGAGTTGAATAGTCAATTGTATTACTTCCATTCTCCAAGCTTAGAGAGAAGTTAGCATCAACGAAGTCAAAAGGAGATACCTTATATTGACCCTCGAGTTCAAAGGTGAAATCTGAACCTTCAGTTTTATGTGCGATTAGGCGCGTATCGATATCACCAATTGGTGTACTGAGTACCGTGCCTAAGGAGGCATGAAGTTGATCCCTACTGTTATCTTCTACGAGCTCGACACTACCAACAATACTAAGATTACGAAGTGTACCAACCTCAGATGACGCTTTAACGTAAGATGCATCTGTAGCGTCAACCTGTCCTCTGTAGATACGTTGCTCGTAATAACCGAACTCGACTACATTCTTATCTTTAGTATTCTGTACGCCTTGACCATTTACAACAGTAGCTGCAAGCAGTAAAAGGATAGTGGTTTTAATTGTATTTTTCATATTCATATACAGTCATTTTAACGTATAGATACAATAAATCAACTCCTTTTATAGTTCAAACTCATCAAAATCAGATGAATCAATCTCAGTATCTCTTGCACCGATCTTATAAGAACTAATTTCAGTCTCCTGAGGAGCAACCTGTACTTTTGAACTATCCGTAAAACTGTTTAACCAGCCTCCAATAGGGTTAGTAGGAGCATCAAATATCTTGTCATACCCAAGAGACTTGAGTCTATTGTTAGCTAACCATTCAATGTAACCACCTAACATGTCAGCGTTTAATCCTAGGAGAGACCCTTTAGAGAAGAGGTATTCAGCCCATTTTTTCTCGTTCGCGACAGCGAGACGATACATATCATAGACCTTCTGCTCGTTGTCTTTAACAATATCCTGGAAACCTTCATCCGGATTATCGCGCCAGTTTTTCATAATATTCTGTGTAATAGCAGTATGTAGATTCTCATCACGTGCAATTAGACCAACGATCTTTGACGTACCTTCCATCTTACCTTTATAGCCGAAGAAGAACGAACATGCGAAAGAAGTATAAAAAGCCAATCCTTCAGTAATCTGAGTGCTTAGTACGGAATTAAAAATTCGTTGCTTCATGCAACCACCATCATCACCAAGTAGAGTATTATACGCGCTACTAATTTCATTTGCTCTTTTAACAATCTCCTTATCTTCAAGAATAGAATCAAAGAACTTTGTAGCATCTTTTGCGATATTTTGCAGTACGTATGTGTATGAGTAGCTATGAATAGTCTCGAATCTCGCCCAAGAGGTCATACAGATTTCAAGCTCTGGGTTAGATACATAGTTCTTAATATTATGAATACTTCTAGAGAGCATACTATCAGTCATGGTCTGCCATTTAAGATTACTATTAAAGATAAATCTCTCTGTATCCGTTAGATTTTCATAATCACTACGATCCTTCGTCAAAGATACCTCTTCTGGTAGCCAGTGAAATTCTTCCTGCTTTCTCCATAGCTCAAAGAACTTTGGATATTTAAACCTATCATACCTCTGCAGAGATAGATCTTCGCCTAGAAACATAGGCTCTTTTGTCGTATCGATATTTTTTGTATTTAGAACAGTCTTCATGTTTTAATTATATTATATTGGTGTTACTTATTTATATTGCACAAGCTCCAGATTCGCAACCGTCATCGACTGCATCTTCACCTGAGCTTTGCTTATCTCCATCATCAGTATTCAGGTAATAGCCAGTCCGCCAACCTAGTTTATAAGCTAGTAGTAACTCCTTGATTACCTTAGAATCCGGTAGTGCTCCGCCTTCGTAATGAGCATAGTTATAATATACATTAGCACTAATACTCATATCAACCCACTTCTGCAACGCACCTACGATCTTAATAAGACCTTCATTACTCTTCATATCATATGCTAGAGTATACTTACTCTTATACGATGAGTAATTAGGTACAATAACGGGTAACGTTCTTGCTTTGGATTTCTTATATGTAATAAAGGATCTAACAGGCTCAATGCCATTAGTAGAGCATTGAATAACTGAAGAACTCTCACAAGGCATAATAGCAGATACTGTACTATGTCTTAATCCAAACTCCTTAATTCTTGCTCTAAGAGCCTCCCAGTCCATGGAATTCTCTCTCGTCACATACTCGTCGATTTCTTTCTTATATGTATCAATTGGCAACCAACCCTTAGAGTACTTAGTCTCATTAAACTTAGGACATGCACCCTGCTCTTCTGCGAGCTTACATGATGCACTGAGTAGACTATACTGTACTTTCTCCATCAGCTCATCGGCAACGTTTGGAGCTTCAGCATCTTCATAACCTACTCCCTTCTTAGCAAGATAAGCAGCGAAGTTCGTAATACCAATACCAAGAGATCTTCTATTCTTAGTAAAGTTTTCAGCTGCAGGTAAGAAGTAGTCTTGGTAATCGATAAGCTGGTCTAGAATACGAATAATAATATCACATACTTTTTCCATCTCAGCATCAGATTGAATCTCTAGCACATTAATAGCTGAGAGAATACAAATACCAATTTCAGCATCAGTATCAGAGGTATCTTGTAGAGGCTTCGTAGGGTGTAATACTTCAACGCATAGGTTAGTCATCTTAATATCTGTATCCCACGCAGAACGCTGATTACAGTGATCGATATTCATGAAGTAAATCCGACCTGTCTCAACACGCTCTTTAACGAAGAGGGACATTAAGGAACGAGCCGGTATAGTCTTCTTAAACTTTAATGAAGTCTTACGTTCGTACTGCTCGTACAGTTCATCGAAGTTTTCATGGCCGAATGCATCATATAAATCTTTCGCTTCATTTGGAGAGAATAGAGTAATGTCTTCATTCCTAAGAAACCTCTTATAGAACAGCTCACTGAATTGAATGCAGTAGTCAAGTTTTCTAACACGGTTATCATCAGTACCAGAGTTATTCTTAAGCACTAACATATCTTCAGCCTCATAGTGCCAGAAGGGAAAGTTAACTGTAGCAGAACCACCTCTAATACCATTCTGATGGCAAGACTTAACGGTAGATTCCATTAACTTAAGGAACGGGATAACGCCTGTATGCAAGACCTCACCATTTCTAATAGGAGAGTTAATTGGTCTCACACGGCCAATGTTTAAACCAATACCATATCTTGAACCTGTAGCGAAACCAGCTGCTGCGGAGGACGAGAAGATAGAAGGTAGTGTATCATCGATATCAATCAAACAACAAGATGCATACTGTCTTATCTTAGTACGTACACCAGCCATTAGCGGTGTAGGTATGTTGATCTTAAACTTGGAGAAGTAATCGTACGCTTTCTTTATATAAGCAATACGTTCATCACCTGTATACTGGCCAAAGCATACCATGGCAATAATCATATAAGCAAATTGAGGAGTCTCGTAAAGTCTTCCAGTAGATCTGTCTTGTATAAGATACTTATCGCATAGTTGCCTCATACCCGCATACGTGAAGTTTTCATCACGGCTGTGGTCGATATATTCATCGAGTTTATTAATCTCTGTCTTATCATACATCATCAAGATATCTTCATCATATACATCATTCTCATGCACATTCTCGTTAATGAAGTCAACAAGCTTAGGTGGATTCTTACCGCCCCATACCTCTTTACGTAGATGATATGATAGTAAGCGCGCTGCAACATATTGATAATTCGGCGAACTAAGGCTGATCAGATTTGCAGCTGAATCAACTAAGACATCGTGAATTTCAACTGTTGTCATACCTTCCTTCTTCTGCAGATCGGCATTAATTTCAATGTCAGACGCTGTTACGCCTTTAATGCCTTCTACGGCCCATTCAATAACTCGGTGAATTTTTTCCACGTTATAGGGTACTGATTCCCCGTTTCTTTTCACGATGTTCATATATGAGTTTATTTACTTTATTTTGTTAGGATTAATAGTTTAAATGCCCCAAATCTTTGAAAATTAAATTCACTTTCATTTAATTTGAGCAAGTGCTGAAGAATCTTCTTATCATCGATAATAGGATCATCTGTTAGGTGTGTAAATGCTTTAAAGTCGACAGGAAAGATGCGTTTATTAAGGTACGAGTATGCATCATGACATGTCATATTGTACTCATCTAGTATCTGCTCGTATGTTACAATATCTACTGTGTTTTCTTTTTGCTGTTTTAGTAGAGTATCAGCTAACTCTTTACCAGTCTTATTCAACTCTAAAAAGATACCATATAATGGTAATATAGCGTAACTATCTGGTTCTTTCTCAAACGCTATTAATACCTTTTTTGGATTATATCTTTTATTAATAGAAAGACGTTTGTGATCATACTCATTTTTAATAGCGAATCCCAGAAATAGGGTAGGCAGATCATCGTCAAATGATTCAAACTTATCGATATCGACAGGTTCCTCGACTAATCTTATATCAACCATTACATTGAGATTTCACTGATCATTGCGCCTGTCTTAAGATCAATGGTTCTAATCTTATCTCCTGTATAGGGGGTCTTGATAGTCACAGAAACCATATTACCGGAGATAGTAGGTCCACTATATTCACCAGGTGGTAGGCTGTGTGATGCGTGGATACCACCAGTTTGTGCATCAAAGATTTCCACCTTATCGTTATTAATTCGAGCAGTTAAGTTCATACCTTGATTATATACTCTTTTATGAATTGTTCAACGTCAGAATCAGTTTTATTATAGGTAAATCCTGTTAACGCGTTATTAAAGCTAGGGTGATCTTTTAGGATACTTTTCTTACCGAACTTCTCTTGTATAAATGTTATAACGTCTTCAGAAGGATATAATACAGTGTCACATACATTTAATACTTTTCGTATATCCTCACACTTATAACCCTTTTTAAGAAAGGCTTTAGCTTCTCTGCAAATATAGTATTTTATGAGATTAGCCTCATCACCGTATTCGTCTATCTTCTTTTGGAGGAAGTCACCAGAGTAAACGGTAGGTTTACCTGTGACGACGCAATTAATCTTTTGAGTGCTTGGCATCATATAATTATATGGTATATTGTGGGATTTTCAACTTTAAACTCTAAATAGTAGTATGACCTTTAACGATCTGTATAATCAACTTCTTGAGGACTTTACTGCTCCTACTGATACTAAGAGACCGGCTAAGGTTAGGCCTAGTGGTAAGTATGGTACTATCAATCCTCAAATGAATGAGCCACATAGTACTAAAGCTATTTCAGGATTTAAAGGGCAGCCGGGTGGTAAAATGAAGACGATGTTTGTTACTCTACCGGTAAGGAAGAAAAAAAAGAAAGTTAAAACTGACTCTTAATAAAGCGGAGAGTTCTTTCATTTCTATCTTGTATTGGATGTACTACACCCTTATCATCCCGGTACTTTCTTTCATATTCCTTAAGCATACCTGCTTTATCCTTGTTGAGTACATGACGTGTAAACTTAGGGAATTTAGTAGTGACATTACCTATGTTGAAGGTGAAGTCGAGAAGTATTTGTTTTTGGTTGAGATATAGTTGATCATAGTCTACATTAAATCTCTCTCTTAGATGCCGTCTCAATCTGTCCTCCGAGACGCGGAGATCTTTTAAAAGTAGCGCTGTAGCCCCTGCTTCGGTTAACCCGGGCGAAAACTTACCGGATCTAACCTCACTACCGGTGAGCTTATGGCCGTAGCCTATAGTATCTGTACCACCTTCAGCGCTCGAGTAAGGGTAGAATTTATTATTTCTCCAACCAGCCATCACTGAGTTTTCAGCAGACTTTACTTCTTGTATAAAGCCAGGGTTATAGATAGGAGATGGTGATATTTTAGAAGCGACTTTAGAAGGAGAGTCAAACGTAATGCCGGCATCGGCTGTTGTTGTACCTCCAGCGAGTGAAGCTAAGCCTAATGCGCCTGCTGCGATCGCACTCTTAAAATTTTCATCAATGTAGTAATATTGTTCAAACGTTCCCATCGATAAATATTTATACAAATAAGGTTGTTTAAATGAACCGGTCGAGGAAGTACTTAGGTAATTTTGACTTATTGCGTATAATCGCATCGTATATATTAGCGTCTAGAACGTACGTGACACAATGATCATCCTGACTACGTATACCCCTACCACATTGTTGTATAAAGTTTGAGAGCATCTTATTAGCGTACCATTGCTTATCCTGCTCAAACATCTTTTTTACTCTATCATCTCCGAGTGGTAGGTACGCAGCTTTAATAATAATCTGAAAACGTGCTAGGTCTCCCTTAAGGTCAACCCCCAATCCTAAGGACGGACTTACTAATACGGTTGGTTGATCTGACGCTGTATGTTCTTCTAAGATTTCTTCATTACGGGTCATACCATCTCGATAAAGAAACCTCGAATCACTTAAACCTCTTTGGAGGTATCCGGTAATGTAATTTGTATGTGTATGTATAATACCTTTATCACCGCTATGGTTCTTACAAATCTCCTTTATCTGCTCTACAATCGATGGTAGAGCTTTTTGTAGGTTAGCATGATTGAGCCGATTAGATCTAGATATGTATATAGGTGCTTTAGCTGGGTCGAATGAGCTACCAGACTCGACATATTTATATTCCTTAATACCTAGAGTCTTAGCTAAGTTCTTATGATCAATAACTGTAGCTGACATCAATAAAACTTTCTCAGCATACTTGAAGATATAGCTCGAGAGGGTATCGACCTTGAGCGGAGTAAGTCTGATATTAAACTTATCCTCCACCTGTACAATATACTCACACTGCTGCCAGGTATCACTAATCAATACTAAAGTACTATGCAAGCTCCTAAGATATTTTAACTTAGATAACTCGTTATTTGAGAGGCCTAATTTAATCCCATCAGTCAATATGTTAATATGCTCAATAATGGTTGACTGTACTTCATTTAACCACTTTTTAACAGCAGTATTTTTAGTAGATGCGAGCGGGAAGATCTTAACTTTAAGTTTCTGCAATCTTTGAATATCAATCGCTACAGAAAATTGCTTGATGATTTCATCTTCTAACTCAGATGCCTCGTCACATATAATGTAGTTCTTATACTTGACATGATCGGGCAACGCTAAGAACATCTTATAGTTTAAAGCCGTGAACTTACTAGTAAGAGCAGCATTACGGTCATTATGATAGTCACATTTATTAGCCTGTCTATGAGCATCTAGAATCTTCTTCGGCATTACTACAGACTCTTGCTCGACATCAATATTCTCGTCAATAGTACTTCTATAGTTCGCCTTACCTTTCAGTACAGCTGTATCTTCGAATAAATCCTGGTATTGGTCTTGCAGAGCCTTTGTAATAGTTAATGCAAACGCCCCGGCCGGCAGGTCATTTTTGCATTCGCTCGCATGCGCATAATTACCGTTAGAGTCCATCTTAAAGGCTGCATATGTATTAACCAACTCAGTAAAGTTATCAGTAAAGGGAGTTGAAGCATTCGCGAGAGTTTTTGATATAAAACTCTTACCACTTCCGGTAGGCGCGCAACATATAACGAATTTATTTCCAGAGCTAAATGCTCCGTCAATTTTTCTAATTATCTTATCTTGTTGACTACTCGGGGTATATCCCTGAGGAAAGTTATTTAAAAGTTTACCTACCATGTAACCATTATAGGCTACACTACAGATAAAACAAGGCTTGAATCATAAAACTTATTACAATTCGATTTGTCGAGTAATTTTACACGGTAAAGAAGAGTCTTACTCGTACCGGCAAGGTCTTTAAGCTCGTAGGAAAACTTTAAATTGCCAGCGTCATGCCGTTCCCAACTATACGGGTAAGGTATTTCATAAACTCGTGTTTCATCTTTATGATTCCTTAACGTGAATACAAAGTGAAATTCCTTAAACTTAAATAAAATTAATTTACCTTTTTTAAGAGTTTTACCATTACTCAAGAGAAATACTACATCTCTCAACAAGAAGTCATTCAATTGCGTTTCTATAGCTGCTACTTGTCTCATTTACCCATAAATTGTTGTTTCTGTTCGGTCGTCATAGTATAAACACTAGTGTTAAAATATTCCCAGAATTCGTCTCGTGGTATACTCTTAATGAGATTGCAATTATCCATACTAATCATTCGCCAATCTTGCATGAAAATATCCCAAGTTAATACTAAGTTTTTTGGACCAGGTGCATACTCAGGTAATCTAGAAGGCGGCTTGTAGTTTAAAGTTGTTCTACCATTTACACTATTTAAAATAGTCTGGTCGTTCGTACAGAGCATTGTACGTACTTCACCTGTAGTACGTTTGATAAATGTTATTTCACAGACATTTCTATCTAATAACTGCAATAAGCTCTGGCGGTTAACTTTAAGCATTATCGTCTTTTATATCTTCCCGTCTTTTACAAATACCGAACAATCTTTGCTCATTTAAAAACATGCCTTTACTCATTGTACCGTAATCAGCGATTTGAATATTTGCGACGGATGCACCTTTATCATTTGGAAACATAACGATGTCACCAGCTTTTGTATATTTACATTCTGGTCCAGCTAGGACAACCTTAGCTTTGCGCCATGTTTTTGTGAGAGTATTTGTAGGTATATAAATACCATCTCTCATAATATTATCACCCGAAGCATCCGGAGCTTCATCAATATACTCTACTAAAATAATATCGTCATATACAAACGATAAAATAAATTCTTTGCTTAGATCGAAGTCTCCATCGCTATGGGAACTCAAATCAATTAAGCTTCTTTTTGTTGCTAGGTTGTCAATAGATGCTTCAGCCATATAGACTACTTATAAAGCATTTTTTGTAAATCAACATTACGCTTATACTCTCTCTTAGAGATAAACTCAGGTAAGATCGGCTCTTCTTCTTTTTTCACCTTATCCTTTTTAGTTTTCTTGAGGTAACTAATCTTCTTAAACCTCAAGCGAGGCAGTAGGTTGTATAGATAGTTATATTGATTTTGCTTGTCATCAAACAGGCTCCAATATTTATTACTCGACTCGTTAATATAATTAGCCATCTCCGGCGAATACATACTAGTCCACCGATTGATCATAAACAGGTTGAACTGCGACTCATCATCGCAGTTCATATCTATTACCTTCTTACTATAAAGTAAGCTATTTAGATACTGAAAAATAGTCATTATAGATTAATCTTAGTAGTAGCGATAAAGATATCATCCACCATACCGTAAAAGGTATCAATAACCCTAGTCATAAACTCTTGAGTCTGCTCTTCATCAAGTTTAGTACTATAAGCAAATGCAGGAGCTTTACTACCAGCATTAATATTAATACCTGTATGCCCGATAGCTACATTATCTTTTGAGTACGTAATACTCACACTACACTTACCAACAGCTTGTAACTTACCGTCATTACCTTCAAATTCATCATGAACCATTAGGTCATCACCATCTACCTCAATCGGCTTATTAGTTAACCCAGCTAGTATACTAGCAATCTGAGTGTTAAGCAAGCGCTGAAACGCTACGGCGCCGAACTTATCTAGGCTAGGAATCTCCCAGCAGAAGTTAACTGCATCATCACTATAGATATAATCGCCCTGCAGTACATCCTCTTGATCAATCATCCCGTCAATACTCACATCCATTGGACATCTAAACGCGATAATATTACCAGTAGGTAATACTTTATTACGGAAATAATCGTATGCGAATCTCTTATGAATAAGCGGGCCGTCGTAAACTTGAATATCTTTTATAATCATATATCTGTATTATAGATTATAAAAGATAGGTTATCAACTATAAAGTTGATGTTGTAGGTGATTATAGTTGAAATATCCAACTAGTATCTGAGAAGGTCTCAATAGGCTCTCCTAAGCAATCCTTTACTGCATTTAATACCTCAGGCATATAGCTATCATGCCCTGCAATATATCCGCCTTGCTTAATTTTACTTTTCCAAGTATTAATGTCTTCCACTACTGCGCTATAAGTATGATCTGCATCAATATATACAAAGTCGAGAGAATGGTCCTCATACGACTTAGCAGCCTCTGTACCTGGTAACTTGACCTTTGTAATATTCGGGTAATCGACTAAGATTTTATCAAACATTTTTTCAGCTTCCTTTACTGCTGCCCATGACCAGGGGTCAACGCAATCTAACTTCTCACAGTGAAGAGCGATTACTCTACTACTCACTCCTGAAAAACTCCCATGCTCTACGCCATGATCACTCTTCTTAATATACTTTTTGCATAGATCTATGAGACCAGCAACATTGTTTGAAATGGCGTCTAATTCCATCCAGTATATTCTAGGTGTTTCAAGCAACTGGTCTATTTTTGTCTTATAACTCATCGTAAGTAATTATACGTTGAAAGGTATTTATCAACACTTTGTTGACTGGTTGATTTGGTAAATACCTCTACAGCGTAGAGACCATCCGCACCATATACCCCAACACTCCATTGTGTATCGCCAATTACAGGTCGCTTAACCATAAAGGAGCCACTATCAATATGGTTGAGTGCAAATTTACCAGCATCAAGCCGGTGAGTACCATCTTTATTATCTTGCTTCCAACAAATAATATCAGACGTATATCCCTTTACACTTGACCAGAGATCTGAATGTAAGGTTGTATCATCATCAAGCATCATAACATACCCGTCATTTATTAATGCAAGAGCGTAGTTGCGCTGCGCATTTCCAGAAATACTTTCATCTTGTTGATGAGCATATAATTCTGCATTATTAGGTAATTCTATATCGGGCAATGTAGGTGCATCGAAGACTACAATCCAGCGATAATTTTCCGACGGTATATTAATACTTTTAGCTATGGCAGCTAGATTTTCAGGCCTAGAGCAGGGTGTTACTAGATTAATTAACATCACATTATATACTTAGTATTACTTTATAAGCAGATCAATGTAGTAAGTGTTTGTAGTTTTTCTCAATGTAAAGTTCTGGTATATGGTAGTCGTCAATCTTATTAAAGTTATCTTCAATTGCTCCGAGTTTACTATTATATACATCTTCACTGAGGTAGTTAATTACACTTTCAATACTCTCAAAATCGTCTATAAAGATAATACCATCATTATTAAAGAATTCTCCGACCGAGCGAGAACCCCAATACACTGGGATGGTCTTCGTTGCAAAACAATCGAGTATCTTCTCAGTAAAATATCCATCTTGTATACAGTTTTCGACAGCAAAAGAAAATCTAAAATCACTCAAGCCTACATCTTTACTAACTAAACGGCTACCGGTGATAGTACCGAATGTATTTATACAGTTGCTGAAGTGGTTATATATTGAATGTCTAATCTTATGACCAATGGCTTCTTTTTTACAAGATGCAATCATAGAGACTGAGCTGCTCTTTACTGGGCTATCTTTCTCAACCCAATATGTACCGTACGGCTGAAATAACCCGTTATTAATTTGAGATATAATCTCTCTATCGAACGTCAATACATTATTGAATTTATGATAGTTCTCTAAAATCCAATCATATATGCCCGGGTCTATACCTTTAGGTTCGAGTAGCCATGCGACCTTCTTAACGTTATTATACTGGCTCCTATCTACATCACGTAATTTATTATCAGTAAAAAAGACATGCTCACTTACTATAGCATCATCCGTACACCAGGAAAAATTAACCCCTGGCATATTTTGAATATCTCTACCACCAAAATTATTATCCCGTAATGTTATTTTATTTTCTATTTCCATTTTTCGTCAAAGACTTTCGATAACCCATGGGTTTGTTTTTGTCTATCTTCTTCGCTGAATAATTCATGGCTCTGCCCACAATCGTGCCATACTGACACATCACCAATTAAAGCGTGTGTTAAGTTATTACTTTCTAGTAGTTTAGAATAATCATCGTCCTGAAACCAGAAGGAAAATCTTTCATCAAACTTACCGCCAATTTTATCTATAGTGCTTTTCTTTGTTACAATACACCAACCGGTTACAAACATCCTAGTAGAGTAGCCTACATGTATTCCTTTGGTTTGGTGAAAGCGCCAGGTCGAGTTATCGTCCCATGGACTAACAGAATCATACTCATTTAAATGTTTAACTAAAGTATATAACACATCTATATTATAATACACATCATTATTTGATATACATAGGTAATCGTGCTTACAAAAAGTGAGACCGTAATTTAAAAACTTATTATAATTAAACTCTGCATCCTCCGGAATATAGAATGTATCGATTGGTAGTTTTATATCTTTACCTCTCAATTTTTTATTTGTCTCAATAACAATAATATTGGTTTCAATATTACTATTTGATTTTAAAGATTTAACACACTTTTCAAGTTTACGGTAGTATTCTAAATTAGCTGTATTTGAAAGTATAATTACATCTACAGTTTCCATGTCTTTATATACTCCTGTAAATCGTTATAGTTCATCTCACATATCTTCCTGTACTCTAGCTGATTACTATTGTAATAGTCGTGTATACTCTTATCCTCATCAACATCATGATGAGGTAAATGAAATAGGTACGGGCATTTTGTATTAGCTAAAATAACATTCTTTTTAAGTTTATGACACCTAGTTACAATTTCATTATCTTCATATCCCCAGTTAATAAAATTAGGATTAAACCCGTTAACATCTTTAAAGCAGTCTTTAGACATTACCAAGCAGCCACCGACTGCTTTAAGATTGCCTACCTCAAACAGCTCATTTTTCTCCAATCGAGACGGTACGTAATTTAACGGGAGCATCTCCAACATATTCTGATATGTCAAATCACAAGTTAACATGCGTTTAGATTTATATGATAGGTATATAGCAACTCCATTATAACCTATAATGACATTATCCGTATCTGCCAATTCAATAGATTTCTGAATAGAGTATTTTGAGACAAATACATCACTATCTAAAAAACATAAAACATCGTGATTAGCCTCTAATGCTCCTTTGTTATATAACTCACACTTATTAAAGTTATTATCAGATGATTCTTTAATTAGAATCTCACAACCAGGTACAAGTCGTTGATAGTACTGCTTACAGTATTCTAAATTTACTGCCCTTTCTTTTGTATCTTGCTTATAGGCTACAATAAAAGATATCATTTTCTCATGCTCTTTAAAATATTAATAACATCAGCTAATGGAGTATCAGGTACTGCATTTTGCCAAGCTGGCATATAACCATGCTTCTTCTGAAATAAGTATGCACTGTCAATTATTTTTTGCTGCCAATCATCACCTCTTCTTATCGATGAGGATTCTTCACTACAAGCTTGTTCTTCAATAAAATCGCAACTATTAGCGAGATCGGCCCACCACCAATAAGGTGTACTGTAACCGGCTTTAGCGAGACTGTATGAATGCTCCACGTGTTCAAAATTATTTTTATCAAACTCTTCATCAAATATACCTACACTATCTAATGCTTCCTTGGTATAAAAACATACAGCACCAACTGAGTGCTGATTTAGTGCAATTTTTACGTCACCGTAATCAATTACCTTTCTCGGCTTAGGTTTACCTTTACTAATATTACCCTTATTGGCCGGCCCGTGGTATGCAAACGACATATGTTGTATACCAGTAATCTTACTTGCTCTAATATATTCTTCAAACGCATTACCTTTAAACACCATATCATCCTCTACGAGAAAAATATACTCACAGCCTTTTGATAATAGGTGTGTAAGCGCTTTATTTTTACTCTTACAAACACCTAAATTCCTCCCGTTGTTAATAATATGACGATGAGGAGCGTCTGTAGTTGCTATAGGCTCATCACCGTCATTAATGGTAACAATCTCATCGAACCAGTCGGATTTAATGCTATTAATACACTTAATATAAAAATCATTCCTATTACACGTTATTATACCTACACCAATCTTTGACATTATATATATTTTATGATAAATAATTTATATGGCAAGCACAGACGTTAGTATCAATCAGTTACCAGAAACCAATCAAGTTAGTAATGGAGACTTTATAATTATCCAGACACCTAATGCGACTAATAGGTTAAATTTTAGTAACTTCGTTGTAGGTTTAGAAAATACTACATTCAAAAGTACCATCGAGTTACACACAACTCAGATTGCAGAGCTTTCCGCAGCGTTAAATCCGTAAAATTAATTTAGGCTGACAGCTTAGCCTCTAGGATTGTATAAGCTGTCAATTTCGTCGATTTCCTTATCGCCTAGAGTATCTTTGATTAGCTGTTTCTGATGCGCCAGGTCCTTCTCAAACTCTTTAGTATTTTGCTGATCCTCGAGTAATGCTTTCATAGCATTTGCTTCTTCGTTAACAGACTGGTTATTAGTATCGACAATATCAGGCTCTGGTGTAACTTCCCACCCGCCGACAAGGTCTCCGGTTTCATCTAGATATTGCTTAATCATGGCTATTCTAATAGGCCTATCTCCGAACACTTCAATCCAGCCCGGAGCGTCTTCTTTAGGAAAGAATGGATTAAGACCGTTGTTTTCAATATGTTGTGCTCCAATCATTTTGAATAGGTTGTCAATTTCTTTAATGTAGGTAGGATCTACTTCACGTACACCATCCGCAACCGGAGTAATAGGAGCTGCTTTAGTAATAGGTGTAAAGAATATAATATCCAACTGCTTTAAACTCTCACAGACAAGAGGTATACATTTATCGATAAATTCCTTATCAATATCACCTACACCTTTCTCAAAACACCAAAGAGAGTAAACCAAGTTATCAATAGGGCATCTATCCATAATAACATTATCGCCAGGTTCGAAGGTCTGCATCTCGTCAATCATATGATTGAGAATCCTCCATTGAGTATCTTTAGTAGCTTCTTTACTATGAGGTAACTTCTCGCTAGTAATCACATCACGGTATGTCTGGCTCTCAGCTTTATACATTGGCCATTCTTCTCGGAAGTCCTTAATTAATGTTGATTTACCTTGACAACCTGTACCGCTAATAGCTAACCTCATACGTATATTTTATAATAAGAATTTGCATTTTCAAGGTCTTATGTTATAATAATATTATGATACATTTTGATGAGGCATCTCATACGTATACAGATACGGAAACCGGTAAACAGTTAATATCAGTAACAACTCTGCTCGGTAAATACAAACCTAAGTTTGATGCAATAGGTAACGCAACTCGAATTGCTAAACGCGAAGGCGTTCATGTCGATTTTATTCTCGAGCAATGGGAAGCGGTTAAAAATAAAGCATGTGATTACGGTACCCATATACACAAAGTAATGGAAGATTTTCTCGTAGATGATAAACGAGAAGACCAATATAAAGATCTTTATAAATCGTACAAGTCACATGAAGATGTATTTAAAGGTTACCCTAAGCTGCGCGCTGAGGAAAAGCTATATGATACAGTTAATGGAATTGCAGGTACAGGTGATTTAATTTATGAAAATGCAAAGAGCTTTAAGGTAGGGGATTTTAAAACTAACAAGCGCTTCAGGTATACCAATGAGTATGGTGAGTATATGAATGGCCCGGTAAGTCACCTAACTGTATGTGAATTTAATTCATACGCCTTGCAGCTATCTTTATATGCTCATATGTATGAAGCAATCTCAGGTAAGAAGTGTGACGGCCTAGTTATATTTTATAAAACTCTCGATAAACACGAGTGGTCAAAAATACATGTCAACTACCTTAAAGAAGAAGTTAAAGCGATAGTAGCTGATTACAATAATCCCAATTAACAACTTTTAAGAAGTTTTTAATATACTTCTCTCTATCTGGACCATACTTCTTATAATAAGCATGCTCCCAGACGTCAATACCTAGTATTGGCGTTCCTTGGTTAAACATAAGAGGGTTATCCTGATTATCTGTTTGTACAATTTTTAGGGTGTTACCTTTCTTGACGAGCCACACCCAACCAGAGCCAAAATGTGATTTAGCTTGTTCAGTAAATTCACTGTAAAACTCCTCAACGGAACCAAACTTCTTTTCAATCGCATCTCTTAATATACCCCTACATGGGTGAGTATGAGGGGTCATCATATTCCAGAAAAGCTGGTGATTGTATGCACCCCCGGCGTTGTTACGTATTGCAGCTTTTCTGTTAGCAGCTTTTTTGAC
>Ga0129324_10000342_pt1 | contig 34521 bp, 34 predicted proteins | sample CPBDNA_7_FD_96879 | JGI IMG/M metagenome (GOLD analysis project Ga0129324, IMG submission 96879) | Freshwater to marine salinity gradient microbial communities from Chesapeake Bay, USA - CPBay_Spr_15_0.2_DNA | ecosystem: Environmental > Aquatic > Marine > Coastal | place: USA: Chesapeake Bay...
AAGTCAGCGTCAACGGGGTCACCTACGGCACCGTCTACACAGCATCATCTGTCCCCAACGAAGTCACGCTGGGGACACCCATCGAGATCGACGCCTCGGCCTCATCTGCGATGATCCAATTTGCAGTCACCAGCAACGCTGCATCCGCGAACCTTGAGGTCGTCTTGGCCTGCTCAGTCCTGTCGTCATAAGGAACCCACTCCATGGCCTTCTCGTCCTTCACATCGCAGTCCTCCAAAGCAAACCCATTCAAGGCACAGCTTGACAAGCTGTACCAAAGCACAGCGGGCAGGGATGTTGATCCAGAAGGCTTGGATTTCTACTCCAACCACCTTGCCAATGGAGCAGATTGGGACACGATGCAGAAAAACATCGTGGCCGACTTCGGACGTCAGGGTATTGGCCCCAGTGCGGTCAAGCCAGCGGCTTCCAGCTTTAGCAGCTACGTCGCCCCTCCCGCACCAACGCCTGTGCAAAATTCATGGCAAGCCCCGCCAAATGACTTCCGCGTAAATCTGGACAATGCCTTCATCAGTTCTTTCAATCGCCCCGCTGGCGCAGGCGAGGTGAACTTCTATCAAGACAAGATCAACAACGACAACTGGACGCAGAACGACATCAACACGTATGTCGCCGAAGACGCACGTCTTGAGCAGACCATGGCTGGTCACGATGCGATGTCGAACTGGGGTACAGCAGAGCGCAACCAGTGGAAGCAGGGGCAACTCCAAGGTCTCAACCTTGAGCGCACGGGAACCCCTCAAGCGCAGCAGCAGCAGCAGGCTCCAGCAACCCCAGACATCAACCAGTACCGCGATCAATTCGAAGAGCTTTACCAAAACACGTGGAAGCGGCCTGTCGATGATGCTGGCTTCGAGTTCTTCGCCAACAATCTGGCCGCAGGCAACACGACGTGGGACAACATCGTCAACAATGTGACCGAGGCTGCCCGCGTCGGCATGAACCCAAACCTTCAGATGTCCGACAGCGATTGGCGCGACACGGCCTCTGAGCTTTACGAAGAAACCTTTGGACGTCGCCCTGACGGAGAGGGTTCAGACTTTTGGCGCAACAGTGGCAAGAGCATAGATGAAATCCGCGACATCTTCATGAACTCTGATGAACGCTATGCGCTTGAGGATGACTATGAAGACTTCTACGGAAGCGCGAACAACGCCCTGCAAGATTACCTCCAAGCCGCCAGCGGCCTCGGCGCTGCTGACACAGCACAAGCAGACCAACTCAAATTCCTGCTGGCCGACATGCAGAACCAGCTTCGTGGATACGACAACCCGATCCTCGATCAACTTGGCGGTTTTGACAGCATCTATGGCCAGATCAACGACACGCTGAACCCTGCCATCGAGAACGTCTACGCTCTCAACAACGCAGAGACGCAGAAGATTTCAGGCTTCGAGCAGAAAATCATCCAGCAGGCCCAGCAGGTTCGCAATCAGCTTCAAGAACTGGACCCTTGGGACAAGGCTGGCGCACAAGCGCTCCGCGCTCAACTCCAAGACTTGGAAAGCCAAGCCTATGGTTTCCAGTCTGAGTTGGACTTCGACTTCTCAGACGAGTTTGTCATGGCGGGGTCCGCCGACAGCGCGATCAACTCGTTCTTGGCCAACTACAACTCCATGGATGCTTCCCGCAGGACAAACCTCGACAACCTGTCACGCACAATCATGACAGGCGGCATCCAAGACGCCACATCGTTTGATCTCTGGGACACAAAGTTGAACGAACTCGCCCGTGGTGACGACATCAGTGCGCAGCAACAAGCGCTGCAAGCCTTGCGTGACCGCCGCGAGCAGAAGATGAACGGCTTCTCTACCCGCCTCTCCGACCTCGGCTCCGGTATCGACGCCATCGAGCTCTCCGACATCACTGGCCTCGACACCCGCCGCAACCGCTTGCGCGAAGTGGAAGACCAGCTCACGGGATACCGAGGGGGCCGCGCACCGGACCTACAAGACCAGCTTGACCAGTACATGCAGGCCATTGAAGGTCGCTACGACCAGCGCTCCTCTCGCCGCAACGAGATCAACTCCATGGCCGAGACGCTCCTTGGCACCGTTCAAGACGGCGCATACCGCAGCGTTGATGACCTTGACCCGATCCGCGAGCAGATGGCATCCCTTCGCGGCGACGTGAACAACTTCGACGTCTTCAACGCCGAAGACGAACTCGCCAAGCTGGCCGAACTCCTCTCTGGCCACCAGTCTCGTCTTGAGCAAGATCAGCAGAACGCCTCTATGTACGGAACAGGTGTCGGAACAGGTGGCGGAATGAACTCCGGCAACGTCCGCTATGTGATGCCCGGAACCATGTCTGGCATGGGAGCGGGTTACCTCAACGATCAGCAGATCATGGCTATGATGCGGGCAGCCGAAGACGAAAAGATGTCCCGCAACACATACAACCCCGGCACATTCGCGCAGAATGTGATCAGGGTCCGAGCATAAACGGAGACATCACCTATGGCCTTCTCGACAATACTGGCTGGCGCACAGGTTCTTGGCGGTCTATTCGGGGCCTCCAAAGCCTCGAAGCAGGCCAAGCAGCAAGCAGCCCTCCAGCGAGAGCAGCTTGAACTCCAGCGCCGTCAGATCGCGGAGCAGGAGCGCTACGCCCGTTTGTCATGGGACATGATGATCGGCGAGAACGAATACCAACGGGAGTGGGAACAGAACAACCGCTTGCTCAATGAGCAGGAGCGGGCCTTCCAGCTTGAGAACATCAACCAATTCCGCAACTCGTCACTGGACCTGTACAGCGACGACGTCGCCCGCCAAGTCGAAGCGGACCGTGAAGCCGCACGGATGCGGGCCTTGCGTCTTGAGCAACTGACCCGCAACCAAAGCATCACCGCCGAAGAGCGCGAGTTCGCCAAGTCCCAACTCCAAGAAGCCCAGCGCATTGCCCAAGGCGAGCGCGACGAAGACCTCCAGCGCTTCTACACGGAACGCGCCCAGTCCACTCAAGAGCGTGAGTGGTATCTGGACCAGTACGGCCAGCAGCGCGACATCGCTCGCAACGAAAAGAACATGGACCTCGCTGTCCGTGAGCGCTACTCCGACCAACTCGGTGGCATGCAGGACGCGATCCGCCTTGCGGCCCGCGACCTTGGTGCAATGCGTGAGGCCCCTGAGATTGATCCCGCAGAACTTGAGCGCGAGATCATGCGTCGCACCACAGACTACCAGTCAGACGTGGACCGTGCCGCAGACAGGGTTGCTTCACAAAACGAGGCCAACCTCATCCGCTCAGGTATTGACGCATCCACTGCGGGCGACAGCAGACGCGGCGACGTGGCTTCACGCATGGCCTCCGAGTACAAAGACGCCCGGAACCGCGCCTACCAAGATGCTCTGAACTACATCTCTGGCAAGCAAGACCTGATGATGGGTGACTTCAACGCAGATATGGGCCGCCGCCAAGCCTACCTCCAAGAGGTCATGGGTGTCGAAGGCGCGGGCCTCGAAGAACTGCGCTCTATGCCCGGATACACCAGCGAGATGGACGCCTTCCGCATGGCCTCACAGACGCCAAGCGGTATCTACAACCGCAACATATCCTCCGCTGGCGACTACCGCGCTCCGGTCAACATCAACTCGGCCATCTACGACAACCTTGTGACGGACATCGGTCCCGCCATGTCGAAGTACCAAACGAACGACAACAACTATCTGGCTGGCCTGCTTGAGCGCAACAACGCCCGCTCTGCCATCTATGAGCCAACCCAACTCAACATCCCGTCAGCGTCCAATTACTTCTCCAACTCTCTCACGGGCGCGAGCAATCTCTACAACAGCACCTCCGAACTGGCCGCTAACTCCCAAGGCCGCGCAGACGCCGCATGGGGTAGCGTTGGCGACAGCTTCCAGAAACTCCTGAACGACAATCAGGGGGCGCTTGATACGTGGTGGAGTGGCGGAAGCAGCGATCCCGGCAGTGTTCGGCCCAAAGCGGCCCCTTGGTAAATTGATAGGACCATCAACATGAGCATCACATCGTTCATCGGCGGAATGAAAGATCGGGAAGAGAATGACCTGCGCAAGCGGCAGGAGATGGCGAGCGCTTTCGCCACCTTCAAGCAGGCCAATCCTCACGCCTCATTCCAAGACTACCAATCCTTCATCGACCAGATGTCTGGTGGTCGTAACTACCTGCGCGGGGGTGCGCCCTCACAGGAAGTCCTCAAAGGTCTGGCCTCTCAGAACTCCAAGACGCAGGCGCATGACAATCTCATGCGTCAATCCACGGCCATGCGTGAGCGCTCCCAGCTTCTTGGCACCATTGACGCACAGATCGACGTAGCCCTTGAGGGCTTGGACCCCAACGATCCTGACTATGCGGGCGCGTACAACCGCTTTGTGAAGCAGTTCGGCCCGGAGATGGCCCCGCTCCTTGAAGAGATGGGCATCGAGAAAGCGTTCAGCCCCCAGCGCCACCAGCGCCTGATCACCAAGCGCGTTCAAGACAACCTGCCCCAAGCGATCACCTTCATCGACGCCATGGAAGGCGATGGCGATCCCGCGCAACTCGCAACTATGATGGGCATCCCCCTCGGCTTTGCGAAGCCCCTCTTTGAGCGGGCCAAACAGGAGAAGTCCCGCAAAGAGGCCGCGTGGCGCACCTCCAACATGACCGAAATCCTTCGTCTGGCCAAAGATGACATCGCCTCCGGTGACACAAGTCTGGCCAGCGTGAGAACCATCGCGGAAGCCAACGGCATCAAGCTGGATGAGGACTTCATCAAGACCACAACGGAGAAGGCCAGCCGCCAGCGGAACCAAGAGAACCTTGAGTGGCTCACAACGAACCGTCGCGCCATCTACGACGAGATCGACGAGGCCATGAAGTTGGGCGCAACCGACATCAACCCCATCCTTGACCGCATCGCCGAAACCTCTGGCCGTCAGATCAGCCCGGAGTTCCGCAAGCAACTGACGGAGGGATACAACACGCGCATCCAAGAGCGTGAAACAAAGAAGGCCCAAGAACAGAGTGACCGTGCGTCTGGCTGGCGTTTGAAAGTGCGTGAGAGCATCGCTGCAAACCCGCAGATCACAAAGCTGATCCAAGAAGGTCGCATCGACGAGGCAAGACAGATCATGGACAGCATGCTTGGTGATGTCCCGGAGGATGTTCGGGACAATGCCTTCGATCAACTCTTCGACCAGTTCACTGAGACCACCATCGCCACAAGCCAAGTTGACCAAGACCGTGCGCGTGAAGAAGCCCGCATGCGGTTCAACCAAAGCACCCCGGAAATCCGCATCAACGTGGCCAACAAGTCGCGGGAAGCAGCAGGCACTCATTTTGGGGACGGCACTCGCTTCACCCCAAACACTGGCCCCGCAGGAGGCAATGCTGCAATGGCAGCCCAGCAGCTTGCTGGTGAGTTCTTCATGGATCAAACCGCTCTCGATACCCTCCAGACGGTCTTTGCAGACGCGCCCAAAGACGCAATGGTTGGCGAATTGCTTGTCGCTGGTAGGTCCGCCCTTCAAGGCACCATGTCAATCAAAGACCAGCAGGACATGACCGTCGAGGCGCAGCGCCGTGCCTTGGGCGTTGTCGATGACGACATGACGTTCCAACAGTGGAAGACGCACTGGAAAGAAGACGTCGAAGATCAGATGGGCAAGCTGGACAAACACCTCCGAGATGCCATGTCCGAGACCGATCCCGCACGAAAGGCTCTCAAGCTGAAAGAACTCAAGCAGTTCGCTGAAAGACGTGCCGGGTTCTACAAGACCGCACTCAAGAAGGACGCTGAGAACGCAGGCCAGATCATCACGGCAGGCACGGCACCATGGAACGGCGCGGAAGCGATGCAAGAAGGTGCCATCGCCCAAGAGAAGTTCTCCGGTAAGATGCAAGAGATCGACGCAGCCCTTGCTGTGCTGGCAGAGCAGGGCGTTTCAGCCGAGCAAGGCGCAGCAGCGGCGGCAGCGCAGGACAGGTTTGGCCTCAAGCCAGCCCAAGAGGGTGAGCAGACCAACGCTGGCCGCATCATTCGCGACGTAGCAGGTGCTGTCACAGGGAGTGTCAATTACGCTCAAGCGAAGAGCAACCTCCAGAGTGAAGCGCCATCGTATTTCACCAGCACCAAGGCGGAAGTTGATAACTTCAACAAAATCTACAGGGTTTTGACTGACCCTAAGGTCGCAGCGCTGATCAAGGAAAGCCCGGAAGCCCTTGCCGCCATGGCGGAAGACCCCTTCGCGTTCTATCAGTCGGACTTTATCCAGAAACTCATCAAGGATACTGCCGACGCACAGACAACCACCACCAGCACTCGCAACGGTGGTGACCGTCCCGGACGCTAAGGGACGACCCAAGACGCGGTACTCCATATCTTCCGGGGGAACATACCCCCTCGGAAACTGGAGTACCGTACATGGGCCGCTTTGATAATCCTGACTTTGAATTTTCAGGTGACACGAACACACAATCAGACAGCGGTTACGCATCTGTAGACCCCACGACAATCACCCGCGACCCCAAGTTCCTGATGGACCTTCGCACCCATTACCGTGACCAAGGGGTCATGGTCGGTGCAGCCTCCGACGAAGACCTGCTCGACATGTTCCACCGCGACCGGAACTGGGCAGACTTCAACTCCCTCTCACTGGCCAAAGACACCTATGACGCATACACGGCGACAGGCGAGACCCGCGCCCGTGCCAAACGTCTGCAAGGTGCATGGCAATCCATGCCGAACTTCTACGAGGAAGGTGGCCGTGGCTTCATCGAGATGGCGAAGGACGTCCTCCCGGCTGTCGCCCTCGATCCCGTCAACTTCGTCGGTGGCCTCGCCGCCAAGCCTGTCGCCCTTGGCGCAGCCGCAACCCGCATTGCCGCAGGCGAAACCGCAGAGCAAGCCGCCCGTGCAGGCGTGAAGGCTGGTATCAAACGTGCCGCAGGCACAGAAGCCCTCGTTTCAGGTGGCGTCGAGGCAGGCTTTGACGCTGCAACACAGGCCCGTGACATCAGCCTTGGCCTCCAAGACGAGTATTCCCTCGGTCAAACAGGCGTGGCCGCTGGCGTTGGTGCTACCATCGGCGGCGTGGCAGGTGCGCTTGTTGGTATTCCCGGCGCTTTCGCTGGCTCACGTCAGGGCCAAGAAGCCTATCAAGCCCTCAAGAACCTTGGCGTCACAGACGAGGCCATTGCCAACATCCCTGTTGGCCAAGTTGACAAGCTGATCAACAACCCTGACGCATTGGGTGAGTTCGCCACGCAGCCAGAGAACCGCGAAGACCGACGCGGCCTCAACAAAACCGCAGCAGACATCCCATTTGGCACCGACCTCGAAGGCGAAGCCCCAGCCATCGCCGCCCCGGAGCCAGAGGATGACGGCCTTGAGGCCACAGCAACCCGCTTCAACACTCTGATCGAAGCGCAGCGCAACTACATCGCACGTCTGCGGGCAGACGGCGCGGACATCACGCAGATCGAGAACTCCGAAGCATACCTTGCCCGCATCTCTGTCCTGCAATCCATGCCTGACCGCCTTGCGCGGGAAGCAGGAGACATCAAAGCCCTTGAGGCATCCAACGATCCGATCAAAAGGAAGCGCGGCGAGGCCCGCCGTCTGGCCTTTGAGCGCGACTTGTCAGATTTCCGCACCCTCATGGGTGACGAGACCACAGGGGAAGAAGAGAACGCCATCATTGGCCGTCTCCTAGACCGCAAGGAGGAGATCGAGGAAGAAGACGCCGTTGCCAAGAAGCCAAAAGCCAAGAGGCCAAAGCCAAAAGCCAAGGGCGCAAAGGCAGCCGCCAAGGAACAAGAGCAGACCGCAGAGGGGGTGACAGAAACTGGCACCCCTGACGCAGAGGCGGCAGTAGAAGAAGAGCCAGTACCACAGACGCCGGAAGAGATCGCGGAAGAAAAAGCCGAGGAAGCAGACCGCTTTCCTCCCACCAAGAACGCTGGCAAGTTTTCAGCCCCGGCCCAGAAGTACATCGACGACAACAAGATCAAGATCAAAGCCTCCGACATCGGCGACGGTGAAGGCTCCACTGGCTTCATCACCAAGGGCCAGCTTGAGAAGTTCTTGAAAGAGAAGCGCGTTGCCGAGAAGCCAGACGTTGCCGCTCCAACTCCAGTACCAGAAGCCCTGCGCCGCAGCGCCATCCAGAACGGCATCGACTACCGCAAGGTCATGGAGGAAGACCCCACACAAAAGCCGCGCACCGCATTGAAGAACGCTCTCAAGAAGAAGCAGGAAGAAGGCGGCCCCATCGACGAATACGTGGCCAACCTGTCCATGCACGTAGACGAGTTGATGCAGGAACTTGGTGACGGGGGCATCGACGACGCAGACGAAGCACTCCGGTTGCTCATCGCAGCCGCCAAGGATCGCGGTGAGTTCGACCCCAAAGACGTGGAATACTTCTTCACGGACCTGCTCAATGACACCCGCAACCAAGGTCTGCTGGATGACATCATCGAGTTCGACACCCCCCTGACCAAGGCCAAGGAGGCCAACGCCAAGGTCCGCGCAGATGCTATGGTGGCCGCAGACGACAGCGTGTCTCCTGAGTTCGCACTCAAGATGGCTCGCATCGAAGTGGCATCCGAGGGCAGGGCAGACGCGAAGTCTCCTCGTGGCTCATCCCAGAAGTGGGGAGAAGCGGGCAAGTTCACCACCGCTGGCCGTTCATCTACCGGACAAATCCAAGCGTTCTTGCAGCGCGGCACCCCTATCTCCAAGGGGTCAGACTACACAATCTCTGGCGCTCCATACCCCACGAAAGCCACCCTCGACTTTGATGAGGCCCTGATCCGGGCAACAGAAAAGCAAGGCCCGGACATCGTCCCTTTCAAAGCATCGGGTAACGAGAAAGTAATCACCAATGGCGGTGGCGAAAACAAGGTGCCACGCGGCAGCATCGCCTTCGCAGATGCTGTAACGGGCAAGGCGTACGAGAGCCGTGAGATGGCGCTTGCGATGCGGCCAGAAGGTGGGAACAAGAAGCCGATCAAGGCCGACGAGAAGGGCAAGGGCAAGCCAGCCGCGTCCGTTCAGAAAGCCAAGAGAGCACAAGCCGACAACTCACCCATCCCTGCCGCCTCCAAGGACGAAGGTCTGCTCATCATTCGCAAGAAGAGCGACCCGAATGTTGTCCGCATGATGTCTCCCAAGCAGGTGACTGACGGCAAGACAATGCAAGACCTCATTGGCAGTAAGGGCAAGATTGAAGACTGGGAAGTCAAGTACGCCCCGGCCAACCAGCACACTCACAATGCGTTCAAGCTGCGCAATCTGTTTGATCGCCTCGATGCCCCAGATGAAAACCTCACAGGCGACATCATAAAGAAGGCACGTGATACGTCTGCCGAAGCCGACGCCCCACCACCCGCCATCTACAACGCCGAAACCATGGCCGTCCGCTCAGAGCCTCTCACTGCCGAAGAGGTTGACGCGATCAACGCTGCGACAGCGGGCAAACTCAGCCCCGTCAAGGAAGGTGACAGCCTGACCGTCAAGGAATTGATGATGGTCAGTCACATTACTCACCTCATCGACTGGAAGCGGCTTGAGCAAATAGGCGGTGTTCCCGTCGTTGCACGTGCGCTTGCAACTCTTTCGGACATTCTGGGTCGCACCATGCCAGACGGCATCATGTTTGAGCAAGGAACCCGCGCTCAAGCTGTTGATATGGTCGAGACCATCTTCCAGAAATACGCGCCAGAAGAAGTAAAGCTGGCCAAGGATTTCATCTCTCGCCGTCTTGGCGGCAAGAAAGACGTCGCTCCAAACTTCCGAGAGAACACCAAGGTCAACAATCTAAACACGGATTATAAAGATGGCACACAGGCCATCAATCTCAATGGAACCGTAAGAAACAGACCCGCATCTTCTGTCCTGTATCATGAGGTCGCGCACTGGGCGTACCTGAACATCCTGACAGACGCAGACCGCGCCCAATTCTGGCGGGCCATGGAGAAGTACGTCGGCAACCCGAAGGCCGTCCAAGACGCGCTGCCAGAATATGACGGCATGCCTGTACCGAAAGAGAAGCCCCTCAAAGGCGGCAACGCAAACCTCAACCCTCAAGAGTTGTTCGCGCAGCAGTTTGAGATGTGGGTCACCCGCAACGGCGATCCCGCACTGCAAGACGAGACGTACTGGAAGAAGATTGGTCGCTACGTCAAGGCGATCTTTGACCGCTACATGGGCAACGCCAAGATCGACGCGGACCTTGAGCCTCTGTTCTCCAAAATCCTGCCCGACGATCAGGAGGGCCTGTTCCGTGGCGGCGTGGACTACGAACCCCAGACCGACGCAGGCAAGCAGTACGCCAAGCGCCTGACTGAGGTGCGCATGGTTCAAGACACTCTCGAAGAAGCCATCTCCAGTGGCTCACACGATGGCATCATCAACGGCTACAAAGACATGGTCGCCATGCTCTTCTCCCTCAAAGGGGATGCGAAGAAGACAGGCACTTTCATGCCAACACGTCGCCTGTCCATGCTCATGAAGGCCCGCATCGCTGACTTTGATGCCATCATGGGTACAGACTTTGCCAGCTACGATGGATCAAAGGGCTTCCTGCCTCCGGGCTTCGAAGACTTTGGCGGCAGCACAACGTCCAGCAACATGCTGGAACGCGCAGAGATGCTGGCTGACTTTTACCACAACGGGTACAACGGCAAGTACAAGCCGACAGATGCGGAAGGCAACGTCGCCATTCCACCCCAGATCAAAGACTTGGACGCCACATCTCCACGTGCGCTGCTCGACATCATGGGGGCCGCAATCACGGGCAAGTACAAGATGGCCGAAGGGACATCCAAGCTCCCGGCTGGTGCCAAGCCGCGCAAAGTCTACAAGTCCAAGAAGGTATCCAAGGGCGCAACCACTGCGGCCAAGAAGGTCGAGCGCTCCAACCGTGCCGCAACGGCAGAGGCGGAAAAGGTCACCAAGGCCAAGAGCAAGCCAACCGCCCCGGCCAAGCCTGAGACAGCCACCACGGACTACAAAGGCATGGGCCTTACGGCACTACGCAAGGCCATGATAGAGAACCGCGACACAGAAGCGGCCCCTCATCTGGCCATGGCTCTTATCCAAAAAGAGCAGGCCATGAAGATGCCGAAGACGAAGGTCGAAGTGCCTGAGGCGATCAGGACTTCTCCCACTAACGTCGTCAGGGCGGCGTATCTCAAGGCTTTGTACGAAGGTAACAGCGACATCCTCAAGCAGACGTCTTACGAACTGCGCCTGCGCTACGGCGAGGACGTCAAACTCAGCGACCCTGTGCAGTCACAGACACTGTCTGCCATCCATCAGGAGCGCGAAGACAGCATCGGTATCCCGGACGGCAACGGCATCCCCGCGTCTGCCCGCGCCACCGTGCGCGAGATGCTCTCCTACATGACGCACCGCGATCCGGTCATCGAGAACTCCATGCGCACAATGACGTACCGCATGGTCAACTTGATGGGCCGCACGGCCAAGGCAACCGTAGAGAACGCGAACCTGATGTCCGCGCAAGACGTCGCCCGCCTCTCTGGCCGCTCACAGAGTGTGGTAGGCAGCGCAGTCTTCGCCGACTTCCGCAGCCCTGAGTTCACTGGCCTTCGTTCAGACCTTCGCCGCATGGCCGTGGGTCTCACCAAGGGCAAAAGCGACCCCATCGACCTGATGCACGAGATCGGTCACGTCGTCATGCGCTCCGGTGCAATGCCCGACAAGGAGATGGAGGCCATCTATGCGGCCTACGATGCGGCAGATGACAAGATCAAGAAGCGCGTCATCGACGCCTACGGCTCACGCTACGCAGACTTTGATGCACGTGACCGCGAGAACCTTCTTGCGGGTGAGTGGTTCTCCGAGAGCCTTGCCAAGTACATGTCAGAGCGCGTGGGTCGGGGCGACATCTACGAACAGATCACCAATGGCAGCTTCGAAGATGTGGAACTCCGGGGCCGCTTTGACCGCGCCATTGACCGCCTCGCCGAGTACGTGGCCTATGTGGTGAACGGACTGATCGGACGCGACGACATCCGCCAGACCTTCCGCCGTCTCACCTTCTATGGCGACATGATGGCGACACGTCCCAAAGGACCGCTGGCAAACAGCGCCCTCAAGGGCCGCGCACTCTCACCGGAACTGGCCCCCTCATATGCCAGTGACGTCTTCCTCAACGCACCCCGTGCGCAGAAGGATCGCGCCCGTCGCTACGTCTCCAACGGATACGGCTCAGACGAGAGCGGCAACCCCGTGGCCTTCTATCATGGCACCCCCAACGGAGATGCCCTGTCACGCAACAAGAACCCACGTGTCCAGATTTCCAGCAATGGCAACTTTGGCCCCGGCTTCTATGTCGCAGCAGACCCGCGCCCTGCGGATCAGGTTTACACGCAAGGCACACCTGAGGCGATGATCCGGGCGATGGAGACAGCCAACCCGGATGCCACCCCGGAGCAGATCGAAGACTTTGTAGACCTCGCGCTCAACATCGGTGACACGCGCAAGCGCATCGCCACCATGCGTCGTGAGTACACCATGCTCTTGGACAGCGTTGGGCAGATGGATGAAATCTCCAGAGAGATCATGGATCAGGAGATCGAGGCCCTGCTCTACAAGATGGACCGGATGATCGACACCGAGTACGAGATGCTGGAAGAGGTCAACAAGTTCGGCGTGGACTTCTCGCCCGCCGTCTTGCCTGTCTACATTCGCCTCAAGAACCCTGTCGATTTCCGCAAGACCGCCCGCTACGAACAGGGTGATCCCGCATTGGTCGGTATCTTGGAGCGCTTGATCACCGAAGAGGGTGCTGAAATTCCATCACCCCCAGAGGTCATGGATGGCAACGACGCCTACAAGTGGCTGGTCTCCTCTCTGGCCCGCAGCCAAGACTTGAGCGCAGACCAAGCCCGCGCCCGCCTGAACACCAGCCTCCAACAAGCTGGCCACGACGGCTTGCTCACCACGCACTCCAACGTGCTGGACCTTGAAGGCACGGCAGTCGCAGAGAATGGCCGCACCTACGCAGGAGAGGTAACTTCCTACGACGCTCCCATCCTCTTCTCTGGCAACAACGTCAAAAGCGTAGACGCAGTCATGTACGACGAGACGTCACCCCTGCTCTACAACCGGACCCCACGTCTGGTGCCAGCCAACATGAACGCCAGCATCGTCGAGGCCATCGCCGATGGCCGCATCAGCAGCATGTCAGAGGTCAGCGCAGCATCCATTGGGGAAGAAGTGGAGCGTGGAGGCGATCCTTCCTTGAGTGGCGCACTCATGTCCATGGCCTCTGGCCGCAAGCCCACGGTAAAAGAAGTGAGCGCCATGGTGAACCGTGGACCGCGTGGCTGGATCATGTCGCAGGACGAACAGTTTGCGCAGATGGGAATGAACTGGGTCTCTGGCTGGTATCGCAACATCTTCCCGGACGTCCAGCAACGTCTGGCCAAGAAGTACATGCCCTTGGAGAAGTCCCTCCGCGCCATGCCAGACGCAGACGGTAAGGCCCGCGCATGGGTCCGGTCTGTCACGGTTGGCATCGGGCAGAAGCAGCCTGACAGCTACACCCGCATCGTCCGCGCACTGCGCCACGGGGAAGGCTCCCGACAGGAGATGGCCCTGACCGCTCAAGAGCGCTCGGCCTACCAGCAAATTCGCAACTCATTCAACAATGAGCGCGATGAACTGGTCAAGTCTGGCATCTTCATGGGCAAGCGGAAGAACTACTTCCCACAGGTCTACAACGTCACCGCCATTGAGAAAGACCCCGAAGGCTACAAGGCTGCAATGGCCAACTACTACGTGATCGAGAAGACGAAGATCGGCGAGCCAGTGGACATGCAGAAGGCCATGGACTTTGGTGACTACATGCACTCCCGCATCGTTGGGGATGACAGTGATGGCGTCTTCGTCCCGCTGGAAGGTGGCTCCCGCAACCCACAGGCCGACAGCATCGACTTCGCCCGTATGGTCGAACTGGAGAAACACCCCGAAGCCCTGCGTGAGATCGAGAAGTATCTGGAGAATGACCTTGAGGCCATCCTCGTGAAATACTTTGAAGGCTCATCCAGACGTCTTGCTCACATCGAGAAGATGGGCGTCAACAGTCATGGCCTCTACGATTACCTGACGGTCATTGACCAAGGTGCAGAGGGCATTGCCCACCTCCTGTCCACGAACAAGACGTTCACGAAGGAGTGGTCCAGCCTCGACCTCAAGGCACAGCCGGATACGTTCAACCTCAAGGAGGTCACGGCCATGCCGTTCTCCAAGAACCCCGGCGCGGCTTTGAAGTTTGCCAACGAGATCATCGCCGAGACGCAGGCCAACGGCACAGCCGCTGCCCGCAAGAAGATGATGGACCTCGCACCTCGAACCTTCCGGGGTGAAATCCCACTGGCCTATACCCGCCGCGTGGACGCCATCGTCGGCGCTCTGGCAGACTACAAGGGTCAGAAGTCTGGGATGAAGAACGAGGACTTGCAGTGGGTTCAGGAAGCCATGAACGTGGCCATGCGGAAGCGCATGAAGGGAACCTCCGAAGTCTCAGAGAGGGCTTCACAGAAAATCCGCGCCTTCAACTCCATCACCCTTCTCAGCTACACAATGCTCACCTCTCTGGGTGATGTCATGCTGCCGCTTATCCGGTCAGGCAACATGCAGGCGTTCATCAAGGCGCAGCGCAAGTACCACTCTGATCCGATCTACCGTGAGGCAATCGCCCGTACAGGGGTGGCCATTGAGAGCATAACGCATGAGCGCATGATCCATCTCTTCGGTGGGTCAGACGGCAAGCTGTCTACGTCGTTCTTCAACGCCACTGGCCTCACACCTTGGACAGACTTCAACCGTCGCATGGCGGGGGCCGTAGGTCTTGAGGCTTTGATCGCCGAGCAGCAGCGGGCGTTCAGCACTCACAAAGCAGGGGTGCCGTACAACCAGCAGCCCGCGTCTTTCCGTAAAGCCTATCGCTTCATGAAGCGATACGGCGTGGAAGAGTTTGCTCCCGGTGGATCACGTGCAGGCCAGACGTTGTCTGATCTCTCGCTCACCGAGACAGACGACACTGTGCGCAAGGCCGTCATCCACTTTGCCAATGACGCGGTCTTTGCGCCCAACCCCAACGACATCCCGCTCTGGGCGCAGACGCCATGGGGCGCGGTCATCACGCAACTCAAGACGTTCCCGCTGATGATGCACCGCATGACGTCTCACATCATCAAGGAAGCCAACAAGGGCAACCTTACTCCGCTGATCTACCTCGCAACCTTTGGCCCTGCGTCTGGCGCAGCAGCCTTGGGTGCAAAGGACATCCTTCAAATGCGCGGCGGTGACGAGAATGACGAGGCTGATTTCCGCAAGCGGAACCTGCTCAAGTTCATGGGCCACGACAAGGATGTTCACGGCGACGAGAACGACTTCCTTGGGTGGTACTTGGAAGGCGTCCTGATGATGGGCGGCTTGGGTATCATTGGCGACATGATGCACAGCGTCGGATCGCAGGTTGAGAATGGAGCCTACGGCCAAGTCCGTATCCTCTCCACTATCGGCGGCCCATCTGTTGGTCTGATCACAGCGGCCACCACTGTAGGCGGAGGCGTGAAGGAGATGGTCGTTGACGGCACGGAGAGCAACTACAAAGAACGCTCTGCTGTCCGTGAGGTAGCGACCCGCATCCCCGGCATTGGCGGCAACCGCGCTGCCCGTGAGGGTATCGTCAACTCCCTGTTCCCCAAGGAGGACGAAAGCAACGGCACATTCGGTGAAAGGTTCACTGAAAGCTGGACGAAGAAGTTCTGAGGAGGACAGGCATGACGTACAGACCAGACAACCAAGTGAAGTGGATCGTGATCCACTACAGCGCCACTCCAGTTGAGCGCGTCACGTCTTACGACGCCATCGAGAAGGGTCACATCCAACGTGGCTTCAAGGAGATTGGCTATCACGCATACGGCCCGCGCACCGGAGGCTTCATGCCGGGGCGTGACCTGTCCCAGCCGGGGCGGTTCGAGGTCGGCGCTCACTCCAAGGGGGAGAACTCCCGCAGCGTGGGCTACTGCTACGAAGGCGGCGTCTCCATCCACGACATGAACACTGGCTTCGACACCCGCACCCCCGCGCAGATCGACGCCATGATCACTTGGATCGACATGATGCTGGAGCGTTTCGGTGGCGACGGCCTAGACCCGACGAAGGGTCCGATTGTCATCGGCCACCGTGACATGCCCGGAGCGGCGACACAGTGTCCGGGCTTCGACGTCACAGCATGGTGGCGCACAGTCGTTGAGGATCGCAAGTACAACGCCCCTCCACCCTCTGGCCCCTCATGGCTCACGGCGCTTGTCGATGCCCTGTCTGGCCTGTTCTCAAAGCGGAGGAAGTGACATGGAGATACAGCGTGAAGTTCTTCGGCTCATACGCCACCTGATAGCGCCTCTCATGGCCTTCTTGGTGGCTAAGGGGTGGATGCCTGCCTACCTGCAACATGACCTCGCAGAGGTCATCATAATCGTCGTGTCGCTGGTAACAGTCATGGCCTTCTCCTTCCGCAGGGACAGTAAGAAGTGATCGGGTTTCTGTCTCGCATCAAGTTCCAGATCATCGCGGTCTTCTCCGCTGTCGTCGCTGCCATAGGCGCTCTCCTTCTGGCCAGACGTGAGGGCAGGAAGGACGCAGAGCAGGACGCCAAGATAAAGGATCAAGAACGTGCTGACAAAATACGTGATGCTGTTGAGCGCAATGTCGATGACAGGGTGCGTAAGTACGATGACGCGGGGTGGCGCGAGTGAAGCCGAGGTCTGTCGTCAGATTGGAAAAGCACTCCCGACACGATCACGCTCAGACACTGCGCAGACAGCCAGTGAGATACAGACGCTCTACGCCACATTCTCACTGGCATGCCCAGACTTCGAAGAGTTCATTCCCCGAAGTAGCGCAGGCTAACACCCGCCTCGTCCATCATGTCCCGACTTGCGGCGAAGCTATCACGGAACCTTTCAGCCAAGCCATCCTTTGGGCGCAGAGTGATCACCTGATCCACGCCGGATTGTATCAACAGGCCAGCGCAGTTTGCGCATGGGTGGTGTGTCACGTAGGCCACGCAGTCATCCAGAGACTGCACCGCGTTCAGGATCGCATTGGCCTCCGCATGCTGCACCATCAGGTACTTCTGCTCACGGTCCTTGTATCTGTCGTGTCCGTCTAGGACACCACGCGGGAAGCCGTTGTACCCCATGCCCACGACCTGACGCTTGGGGTTCACCAAGACGCAGCCGACTTTGGTGCTGGGGTCTTTCGACCAAGCGGCGACGTGGAAGGCAAGCGACATAAATCTGCTGTCCCATTTACCAGTGAGGGCGGTCATCCTTGCCTACCTCCCGCTGCTCATACGTCACGAGAAACGCCATGCAGCAAGACGCATGCCAAAGGTGAGACTTGCCTGTTTCAGGGTCATGGCTCTCACCGCTCCACCACGCCATCATGTGCCGCATCATGGCCCCGTACACACGTGACCAGTTCATCCCCCTCTCCCAGTTCCGGTCACCGTATTTCTCAGCGCCAAAGGTGAGGATGTCCCCAATGGCCAAGACGATCTCTGGCGGCACAAGGTCGAGGCGGTTCTTACCGCCGTCAAACTTCTTCCCCTCTGGCCAGACGTCTCGCTGCGGCTGGTCGTGAGGGTCAACATATCGGTCTGTGCAATCAGTCATTCCATTTCCAATTCAGCTTTGAGTTTCAAGAGCGCAACCTCTGCCTCTGCCAGCAACACTCCGAGTTCCACCTCACTATCGTCGCAGTCCTTCTGCACGTATCTCAGCTTGTCCCTTGCCCTCACCAGTTCCTCTGTCTCGCCCCCTGCCTTGAGTACGTCTATGCGATCCGCGATAGAGTAAAGGCTCCGCCGCAAAGCACCCAACCTGACCTCCTCTCTCTTTGCGTACAGGACCGCGTCTAGGTATTCACGCCCCAGTTTATCTGTTGTGGATGTCATCAGACCTCCCTTTCTGCTGGTTTGAATTGTTGCCAATCATCACAGGGGTAGTCCGGTATTGGACGCCCCTTCATGTTGCAGTACCAACCACCGTCCTCAGTGGGCGAAGAGTGGGTACATGTCTGACACAGCGCGGGAACCTCAACGTGGCCCCAGCATGCGTCAGACTTGAAACAGAACCGACACCGCCAGTCTGTTTCATCCTTTGCGATCTTGATCACCTCGCCAGACAGAGCCAGCCCCACCTTCTGGCGGATGAAGCCAAACTCAAACTGGTCAAACTCCACGACCTCGCAGTGGTAGGCAGACGTGTTCTTGTTGTAGGCGATGAAGAGAGACGACTGCATACGCGCCATCCCCATCATCATTTGCACCTGTCCGAAATACTGGGGGTGTGACTGCTTTACGCCGAGGTTCACAAACTTGGTGAACGAGGCATCGTTCATCGACTTGATCTCAAGGATCATGAGTTCGTCTTCGATCTCAATCATCCCGTCTGTGTGGCACACCACATGGCCACCAAAGTCAGAGTAGGTGTATTGCTTGCCCGTGAGAGCATCGACCTCCCACACAGCGTACCCTGCCTTTTTCAAGTCAGCGACAACCATGTCCTCAATCTTGTGACCAAGGCCAAAGATGCGCTTTAGTTTTGCGTCTGGCTCCTTGTTCGGGAAGCCGCGCAGGTTGAAGGCGATAGACGCCTGACACTGATTGCCAACGATGGAAGCGCCAATGTAGCGACGTGGCTTGTCGCGCCTGTCGGCTTCGTATGCGTCATCAATTTTGCGGAGAACATCTTCCGCCTTCAACGATCTTGTCATGTTGGATGTGCCATCCCTTTATCAGTGATCCGCCAAGTGAAGATGGTGCAGGACTTGGGCCTATCACCCTCCACAAAACCAAGACGCCGCAACACAGTGAGGTAACATTTTACCTCATTCACTTGCGACTTCATGGCCAGCGCCACGTCTTCATTGGTACGGTATCGGCCATCCTTCATGATAGAGAGCGCAAGTCTTGCGCCCTCTGACAGGACGTCCCTGTCCTGAACAACCTTCCTCACCTTCGCGGGTCGGTTGGCATGGTAGGGTGCGCCAAGCACCCTAACATTTTCATCGGCTGCCATAGCCTTCATGTCCGCAATGTCGTCGCTTGTCATACGCATGAAATTGCCTCCAATCAGAATGGGATTTCATCGTCCAGATCAGCAGACTTCTTGGCCTGCGGCGAGGGCGCGGGGGCGTCCCCGTCGATGATGAAGCGTTTGACTTCCTCACGCTGCACCGTCTGGCCGTTCTTCTGGTACGGCTTACCGAGGTCCACATAGATGCGGCACGTGAGGCCAATCATGCTCTCAATATCCCCCGGCTTGTCTGGGTTCGGGTGGTTGCCCGACACCAAGAAGGACTTGAGTTGACGCAAGCCAATATCCTGCGCTTGGGGCGAAGAGGTATGCACCACGTTGAAGCCAGCGGCGATAGAGCCTGCGCCACCAGTGTCCTTGAGGTTCACGACAACGCGCTTGTCTTTGCCATTGGCGGCAGTCTTGATCTCTGCCTTGGTGCAGGTGACCTCATACTCACCCTTGGTCAGCGGTGCGTAATCATCCGCCTCAACACTGCTCAGGTCGAGGTTCGCAAATCCATTCCATCCACTCATTTGTCGTCTCCTTTATCAGACGCTACTGCGTCAAGTTCTTCGATTGATTTTGCCGCTTTGTCGGCAGGCTTCATACCACCACGTAGGCCATCAAACTCTTCGTCTGACATGGACATGAGGTGGAGAAGTTCGGTGATGTCGTCTGTCCGCTCAAAGGCTTTCAGGCGACGTCTTGGATCACGGACCTTGCCGTGCCATCCAGACACTTCGTCTGTGATCACGTAGCGTCTAACCTTGGGCATACCCTTCTCGTCCTTGTCGGTGACGCGAACACCACACAACACATGGTCGAAGAGGGCAGGCACTTGCTTGGATACCGCATTGCCTTTGACGAAGGGCCAGAAGTGGGTGACGTCATTGGCATCCTTCTCTTCCTTGGCCAGACACGTCACGTAGACATGCATCGGAAGGTCGCGGACCCACTTGAGAGCGCCGATCATGATGCGGTTGTAGTCACCCCACATCGCAAAACCGTTGCCCGATCCTGCGTGTTCCTTCTCAAGGTGTTCGATCAGCCGCTCAGACAGTTCTGTCAGGCTGTCGATGGCCAGCCACTTATATCCCATCTCGGCAAAGTCAGGGGACGAGAGCATGCGGATGATGCCCTTGAAGGAATACACGTCGCTTTCTGGGTCATGGCTGCCATCCCAAGACGTGAACGGGATGTAATCAATATCAACATCCTCGATGGATTTCAGGCCCGCCTCACCAGAGATAATCAATCCCTTACCAAAACGGTCCTGATACTTACGGCATTGATAAGTCTTACCAAATCCGTGGTGACTGTAGAGCAGCACCTTGCTTGGGCCATCCTTGGCCAAGTCCGATGTGCGCAGCGGCTTAAACATTGTCTACCTCGATTTTTGCTGGAGCATGTTTGCGTGTCAGGGCGGGCTTCCATTTGCTTTGCTCTGACGTGGGTAGTGCGGCAAATTTCTTGCGATCTACCCGTGTTGATTTCTTGATGAAGGATGGGAGTGTTTCATCACCCTCTCCACCCAAGATGCTGTCGAGTGTGTCCTGATCCCACAACCAGCGATCACGGTACGTGACTGTCATCTGGACGGTGCCGATCAGGGGATACACCACTGGCTCTTCATCTGGATCACCACCCGGAAGATACCGCTCAATCTCCGCAACAGTTGCGCTCTCAAGGGCCTTCATTTCTTCGAGGCGATCACGTGTTTCGGATAGCGTGATGGCCAAGAAAGCCAGCTTCTTCCACTTCTCATCATCCACGTTCAGGGGTGTGTCTTCTACATGCGGCTCTGGTTCCGCCTCTCTGGCCTTGTGATCAAGGCTGTCCCAGTCACTCATTGATTGTCCTCCGGTGATTAAGGTGTCTTGCTGTGACATCGAAAGGTGTATAATAGATATGACACCTAGACAAGAGTGTTTTTCAAAAAAGGAGAGAACACATGCCGACCACAATGAAAGTCAGCCAGTTGATTGACGACCTTGGGGGTGCCGCCGAGGTGGCGCGTATTGCGGGTGTCGCCCGCACCGCACCTTACCGATGGATCAAGCACAACTACATCGGCTCTCCGATCCTTGAGCGTATCAAGGCAGCGCGTCCCAACATTGATCTGGACTACTACTTCAAGGAGGGAGAAGCAGAGTGAAGGTATCCGAAAAGATAGACATTGCAATCGAATACCTTGAAAGAGGATGGTCACTCATACCGATCAGCCCCGACACAAAGCGGCCTCTGATCAAATGGCTGGCCTATCAGGATCGCCACCCGACCGAAGATGAAATCACCTCGTGGGTTGAGGCGTGGCCTGACTGTTCCTTTGCGATTGTCACGGGGGAAATATCGGGCTGCGTTGTGGTGGACTGCGACAATGAAGATGCCATCCACGCCGCGTATGACGCGGACATGCGCAGCCCGATCAAGGTGAAGACCAAGCGGGGTGTCCACCTATACTTCGAACACCCAAAGGATGGCACTCGACGTGGACCCCGTGCTGGCAACAACAGCAGGGGAGAGGACTGGCCAAAGATCAATGGCCTCGACTTCCGTGGTGACGGATCATACGCACTCTTGCCCCCATCCTCTGGCTATCACTGGGACTACCCGACCCACACACTGGACTGGGACGACATGCCAATGTGGAAGGACTGGACCCCCAGCCTTGATGCTCACATGGCAAGCAAGTCGAAGGACGACGGGTTCTCCTTCGGTGACCTTGACCTGTCCGGCATCGAGGCCATGGGGGAGTTCGTCTCAGAGTGGGACAACACCGCCCGCTACGTCTTGGAGAAGTACCCCACCACCCGCAAGCTACCCACTGGCATGAGCAATGGTCGCAATGAGCGCGTCATGCGGTGGATCAGCGAGTGCATCATGGATGGGTACTTCGGCGATGAGCTGCGCCTCAAGGGCTACTCGTTCATGAATGAGTTCTACGTGGACCCGTTGGAGGCTGCCGAGTATGAGGCCACGGTGCGGAGTATGGAGGCTGCCGAGAGGCGCAACCATCCAGAGCGCTTCACAGACACGGGCGAGTACATCCCACGCGAGGCGACACACGTCACCACGACGTCCGAGCATCCCGCAGAAGAGAAGCCGCCCGCCAAAACCAAGCGCCTGATCCAGATGAAGGATGCCGAAGACCTCATGCGTGAGGCGGACGGGCGTTCCTATCTGATCGAACCATGGCTACCACCAGCCACCATCGTTCAGGTGCACGGCTATTCTGGACACGGGAAGTCCATGTTCCTACAGCATGCGCTGGGCGCACTCACCGCTGGCCGTAAATACTTTGGCCCCTTCGAGATCGGCAGGGCGGCACGGGTACTTTACCTCGACTATGAGATGGGTATGTCCACCATCGCCAGACGACTGATGGAACTGCGCACAGCACACGGAGACACGGGCGACAGGCTGCAAATCTGGACACCCTTCGTCGAAGGTAAGGACATGAGCCTGCTGCAACCCGAAGGTCTGGCCGCATTGCAGGAGTGGGTGATCAACGTGAAGCCAGATGTTGTGGTGATCGACACCATCCGCAGTGCGTTTCCGGGCCTCAAGGAGAACGACGCTCAAGAATGGTCTCGCGTCAATCAACTGGCCACACGTCTGCGCAACTCTGGCTATGCAGTGATCATGGTCCACCACTCCAACAAGCCCGGAGAGAATGGGAAGTCAGGGCGTGAGGCTGGATCATCGAACCAGCTTACCGTCTTGGAGACGCAGATCAAAGTCACGCAGGTATTCCCAGACGAAGAGACGGCGCGAGAGAACGCTGGCATCTGGGACGAAGACTACACCAAGCCTGTCTGGGATGCGCTCCAACGCAAATGCCCAGCGGATTACAAACTCTACATGGTCAACGAGATACGCTACGGCAAAGTGCGCGAGTGGTCCGACTTGCATGATCGTCTGCAATGGGTGGGGTATGCAGCCAACACCATCACAGACGAACGTACAATCGTGTCGTCACGATCCACAAAGCAGAAGGCCAAGGATATGGCCATCGACGGGTGGGGTATGGAAGCTATAGCTGATCGGCTCTCTCGGCCATTATCTTTGGTGAGAGACTGGCTAGAGGTGCACCCACCCGTATCTTAGCGTCTGTCTCCTTACGGGCGGTGCGTAGCTGGTGCATACGTTCCGCCCACTCCCTTGGCTCCAAGTGACGGATGGCCGTCACCTTCGCGTCAGGAAAACTCTCACGAACTTTGTCGATCATTTGAGCAACACTGGGATACTTTTCTCGGTTGGAATTTTTCGCGCTCATACAGACGCTTTCCTTAGGAATTTTGAACGGATTTTTGGAGGCACCGCCTCCTGCGTCTGCTACTTGCTATGTCAACAAGTCTGCTCTCTTGCTTTCTTGCTCACTACGACAGGCCCCCCAAGGGGGGCTGGCGAAGTGTCTGCTTGTCTTGCTGTCTGGCTCTTTGCCTTACGGCGGTGTATCTGCCGAGGCGTAGTAAGTCAACACCCTTTGACACCTTATACCATTTGAAGACACCCAACGAGTTGTCGTGCTGTCTCATATGGGGTAATAGGATACCACAACACTTGGTGTGAGGTCCGATATGCCACGCAAGATATACGTCTCTGAGGCCAGTAAGGTATGGCTGCGAGACAATCACCTAGATGTCTCCTACCCCGACATGGCCTCTCACATCGGCTGCTGCGTAGACACCCTCAAACGCATCCTCGTGCGAGAAGGTCTCCAAGAATTTGACGGAGCGAAGTACCAAGTCCGCCGCAACCACGACATCCCAACTTGGACACGACCCTGCATGGTCTGCAAGTCAGAGGAAGAAAGACCCAAGGGCTGGTATCTCTGCCGACCATGCAGAACCAGAGCAGGATACGACGAGATATGACCGACGAAATCTGGGCAGACATACCTCACTTCCCCGGCTACCAAGTCTCAACACATGGCCGCATCAACCGCACAGAAAAAACTCCGGGCGGCAAGCCACCCAAGATGATCATCGACTACGACAAGAAGCGACCACGTGGCAGGCACAACGCATACCACCGCGTCAAACTCCTACGAGAAGACGGCGAGAGAATTGAACGTCGCGTCCACAAGATCGTCGCCGACGCCTTCCTCCCCCCACCTCCCTCACCCGATCACGTCATCACGCACATCGACTACGACAGGCATCGCAACGTCCCCGAAAACCTGATGTGGGTCACACGCACAGAGAACCGCGCAAGACGTCAGGCAGACGGCGCTCTCTACACAAGACCCCGGCATCACTACTCGCGCATCTCACCCTTCATCGCAGAGCGCATCCGCCAAGCCTACGCCACGGGCGAATACTCCCTCTCCAAACTGGCCAAGGAATACAACGTCCACCACGAGGCCATAAGACGTATCGTCAACGGCGACTGGCATCGCCCCAAATCCAGCAGAAGGAAACGGCAATGACCACAGCCTCACAACGCAAGGGCAACAACTTCGAGCGCGAACTCTCAGCCTACCTCAACGACACCATTGGCCTACGTGCATCACGCGCCCCACTCTCTGGCGGCGGCAACGTCGGCATGTCAGGTGGCGCTGACCTCCTTGGCACTCCCGGTCTGTTCGTCGAAGCCAAGCGCGTAGAGAAACTCTCATTCCCCGAAGCCATGCGACAGGCCAAGGGGAACGTCGTCAAGACCAACGCGCCCGAAGTCCCTATCGTCATCAACAGACGCAACCGCCAGACCATGGGCGAAAGCTACGTCGTCTTGGAACTCGACGGCTTCCTCCAGTTCTATCACGCTTGGCTCACCCAGCAGGGCCACATCTAACCGGACGACATCCTCCCTCACCCCCACCACACTGGCCTCTATCGCATGTCGGTCATCGGCCCCCCTTTGGGGGGGGTCCATGACCTTCGCAAAACGCTAACGCAAAATAGCAAAAAGAGGTCCAGCCATGGCAAGCCTTGCCCACACCAAAGAGATCGCCGACGAAATTATAGATTGGGTCGCCCACCTTTCCGAGACCACGGAGACCTCAGGCCCCCGCTGCCCCTACGCCCAGCCCGCCATAGACGCAGGCATGGTGGCCGTCCACGTCACCCACGACCTCGACGTCGTCTCCCGCATCAAGGCCACCAACCCCCCGATCCAGAACGCAGTGCACATCTTCGCGTGGACCAACCACATGCACCTCACCCTCGCCGAGTTCCGCGACTGGCTCCACTACCAGAACACCCACCACTTCGGCACGTGGCTCCTCGCCTTCCACCCCGCCGACCCTTCCACCGATTACATTCCCGGCTTCCCCGAAATCATCGACGGCGAGTATGCCGTCATCATCATGCTCAACCTCGAAGAACTCACAGCCTGCGCCCTCCCGCGCACACCCTCCAACCAAGTCCTCCAGCGCACCAACATCGCCCGCAAATTCTTCGCGTCCATTGATCCCGGCACCCTCGCCAAGTTCGACGCTCTCGCCCTCTCAGCCTACGCTCAAGGCCACCACTCCTAAGGAACCCTGCCCATGTCCTCCCTCACCATGACCCCCGAATACCAAGCCTTCCTCGAAGCCATGTCCAAGCACGAAAGCGCTGGCGCATACGACGTCATGTACGGCGGCTCCAAGTTCTCCGACTTCTCCGACCACCCCCGCAAGTTCCACCCCATCAACTCTGGCCCCAACGCAGGCAAGAAGTCTTCCGCCGCTGGCAAGTACCAGTTCCTCGGCTCCACGTGGGACAGTGTCGCCTCACAGTTCGGCATCCCAGACTTCACCCCTCCCTCCCAAGACCTCGGTGCCATCGGCTACGCCATCCAGTCCTACGGCGGTAACCTCTACGAAGACCTTGCTTCCGGCGACCCAGCCCGCATCGCCAACGTCGCCACTGGCCTCAATCACAAGTGGACCTCCCTTCCGGGCGGCATCGAAGCTGGCCAAGACACGGACACCTTCGTCTCCAACTACTTCTCCGCGCTCAAGAACCCCGGCTCCGTCGCATCCAACATTGCTATCTCACAGTCGATGTACGCCGCCTCAGAGGCTGGCTCTGACATGGCCTCCCGTCTATCCCAGCAGGCGGAAGAGGGCGCTTCTACGGGCCTTACAGACGCTCCCAGCGTCCCTGCCGCCCAGCGCCCCCGCTCCCGTCCCGAACTGGACCTTCCCCAGTACGCCTTCGCTCCTCCCACCCATTCATCTCGCCCGCAATCAGCGCCCAACCAAGAGCGCGAACTCCGCACCACCCACCGCCAACTGGCCCAAGAGGGACGCGCCCCTGCCTCCTTCTCCCAGTGGATGCGCAACCAATCTTAAGACAAAAAAAGGGGGGATGCTTTCGCACCCCCCCTCACACTCACGCTCACCCTCACTACTCTTCGGCCAGCGCCTCGCTCACCCGTCCACCACTCACGTTGAAGCGGTCACCGATATGCTGCAATGTCATTTCGGGGTGCGTCCGCGCATACTGCCGCATCTCCCTCTTCAACTCTGCCGTTACCCGATCACTCTGCACGGGCGCTCTCACCTTCCGGTAACTCTTCCGCGTCATTCGCCTCAACGCCATCCCCAACACCCTCGCTTCATCATCTGCGCCCATGTCCACAAGACGTTCCCGCACAAGCGCAACCAACTCCCTCGCCTCCGGTATGTTACTCATCAGTCAGTCTCCCTGTACTTTGGGTGCGTCAGTGCCGTCTCAAGCATCTGCACCGCAATTTCACGGTCATAATATTTTGAGGACGTGATACGCGGCACTTCAATGCGGATACCTGTCGGCAAATGATACATGACAATTATTGTATCCAAGCCGCCAACGCCCATACCAATGCGCTGATCCATGACGTTAATTCGCACATCCTCTGGTTTGATAATATCAAACATCAGTCAGTCTCCTTTTTAATCAGCGTCTTAGTAACCGCTGTCATAGTAACTGCTGCGCCAAAGAACATGCCCGCCATTGCGGTAAACAGTGGGTGCCAATCAAATATGCCGCTAAAAACAACGGCCAGCGCCATAAGTGCCCACATTTTCCATACATGCACCATCACTCACCCGCCTTCCTATTCACGCGCTTCTCCTTGTGCACCTCTTCCAGTGCCAGCTTGGGCGCACCCGCCAGCCCCCACTTCTTCATAAGTCTTGGCATCGCAGGCCCTGCCACCCACAGCTTCCACTGTTTCTGCAAGACGTTCCTCTCCACCAGCCTCCTGATCCGCACCCCTGCCCCACCCTTCTTGAGGCCCAGCAGTTCACACACATCCTCCGTACCCACACCACGCCCCGTCTCCTTCATAAACTTGGCCAACAGGATCGTCGTGTTCACGTCTCCCTTACTCATTCGCTTGCCCATCACTCACCTCCCTTACGACAGCGCGCTTCGCCCGCCGCCTCCAAATGCTTCACCAATTCGTCAGCCAGACACCCGATCACAACGCCCGCAATCTTGGCCACTGCCTCATGTATCTCACGGTCTTCCGTCTGCCGTGTCATCATCTCAACCTGCTCTATCACCCTGTCTTCAACAGCATGCACGAAGCCTCTCACATTCTCTCTCATTCTCTTACCCCTTGATCCACACCAGATTAACAACCTGTCTTATATCCTATACACCTAACCAACACCTGCAACCCTCTTTCGCCACCAAGAGTTAACACTCCTCCCTCTCTCACAACCCTGCCAAAATCCTGCCAAAATCCTGCCAAGTTCCCCTCACTCCCTACGGTAGCAAGGACGCCTCTGGCGTCCATGCAACCTATCCCGAACACCTCCCGCACCCATCCACCTTACCCCCTTTCGCGCCAATCTGGCAGCTAATGTCAAAGGATGGCCCCCTGTTTGGGGGAAGAAGCCCCATACAAACCAACACCTTACCCTCACCTTGCCTCAATCCTGCCACTCAATGCCTTCATCACGCCCGCCCTTCTCGTCGGCACGTGGTGCGCATACCTCGCGGTCATGTTCAGGTTCGTGTGACCCAGCAAATCCTTCAACTGCAACAGGTCAACCTCCCCGCTCTGCGCCAGCATAGTCGCATACGTGTGACGACAATCATGTGGCCTAAACCCCTCGATCCCTGCCGCATCACACACATCTTTCCATCTCGCATAGAAGTCGTTCAGGCACCCATCACCCACCCACTCATCCAAGACGTAGCCACCCTCCCTTTCACCCATGGCCCGCTTCACCCGATCCGTCAGCGGCACAGAGTACCAGCGCTTCACGCCCGCACCTTTCTTCGTATAGAGGCGCACACTATCCTCGCTCACATCCTTCCATCTCAGATGCCTCACACAAGACAGCCTCCCGCCCGTCTCCAACAACAGGACCATCAACCGCCACAGCCCACGATCCCAAGCCTCGCACACTCCCAGCAACCGATCCCGCTCCTCAAACGTCAGCCACCGATCCCGTCCCTCTCCCTCTTTCGGCATCCGTCCAAACACAAAGTTCGTCTTGGCCCCACTCGCCTGCGCAAAGTTCATCACAGCCTTCACGACCACAGCCTCCCGCCTCTGGCTACTGCTCGACACCTTGCGCCCCTCAACCTTGCGCATCACTTCCCAGCCCTCAATCTCACTCACCTTCCGCCCGCCAAACTCCCGTTCAAACCGCCTCAGGTACGTGCCATCCTTGCCAACACCTCCCTCCCTCTCACGCTTACGCTCATACTCCCTCACCGCATCCCTCACGTACACAAGGGGTGAACCATCGTTCACCCCCTTCACCCGTCTCTCCTCCAGCACGGCCCTCACAACACTCTCAACCCTGCGCTTCGCCTCACCCTTCTCTCCGGCCCCGCACCCCGTGCTCCGCCTCACTCTCACCTTCTCACCTGTCTCATAATCCATGGCCATCCCACTCACGTACCAATAGCCATTCACCATCACGAGTTTCATCACCCTTCCTCCTTCACAAACCGATACAAATCCCGCCACTTATCCGGCTCACCCCCCTCCACACACTTACTGGCCCAGTCCAGCGGCAGCCCACCGCTCATGATCTCATACGTCTTGGGCGCTATCATCTCCAACAGAGGCACCACACTCAGCACCACCTGCATCCTGCTACTCACGCCCAGCTTCCCAGCAATGCTCCGCACATACACCTTGGCCGTATTCTCAGTCACACCAAACCGCTCTGCAATTTTCGCATTACTCGCCCCCGTCACCAGCATCTGCATGGCAGCATGCTGCTTCGTCGTGAGCCTACTCAGTACCTCGACCGCATCCAAATCCTTGGCCGCGTCACCCTGCGACGGTCCACCTCGCGCACCATCACCCTGTCCGATCATCTGCATCAGCATGGTACTCAACTGATCCAGCTTCCACTCCAGCCGTTCCAGTTTTGTTTCAATATTTCCATCGCTCATACCTATCTCCTTTGCTCGCGCATCTCCCTTGTTGTCATGTTTATCATAAAGGTTACAGCCAGAAAACTCCGTGCGTCCCACTGCACAGTCCTCCTATGTTACGTTACACACCCCTCACAGCTTACCCTCAACTGTATAAAAGGTAAGACACCTTACCACCCAACACCTTCCGATGTCAAACATCACAAAAAAAGGGACGTCCACACACACGCAGACGTCCCCAACCTTCACTCTATCTCAGCCAGCCTTCCCCTTCCTCACCAGCTTATCAATCACAGCCCCTGCCTCCTCACTCGGCGCATCAATATCCTTCATGCCATGCCTCGCTGCCTCCTCCCCACTCCCCCAAAGCGGCGTCTCGCACTCATACCCGAACACCCTTTCATCAAACTGCTCACCCCTCATCCTCGTCGCCAACCTCATGGCCATCAGGTTGTCACTCCCATGGCACCCCAGCCACCCAGCACACAGCCCGCCATCCCTCTGGTGACACATGAACAGTCCCGCACCCCCTTTCATCAACTGTTCTCCCATGTCCCCATCATAACTGGGCAGCTTCTCATACTCGCTCCTATCCCACACACCGCTCGGCACATCCTTACGATACGGACAAGACGCGCACGGCTCTCTCGCTACGCTCACCACCTGATAATCGACAGCGCAAAAAACACGAGGCTCACTACCGCCCCCGCAGCAATCAGCGTACTCTCCCGCTTCAACCGCTTGATCTCCTTATCCATCCCTTCCATCACATCACTGGCCTCTTTCATCATCTGCACCTTACTCGTCTCCTCCTTCACAAGACGCACCAGCGACTGCCAGACCATGCTCACCCGATCATCTTCGTTCATCCGGTCCATGACTTCCCCCAACTTCTCATGAGACCCCCGTATATCCCTCGCATCCAACCTCACCTCCTCCGTCTCACCACTCGCAAGCGGCACCTCCATCAGTATCAGCCCCCGCTCCTGTGCTCTCATTCTGCGGCGGATCAGTTCATCCAGTTCATCCAGTTCATTCTTCGCTGCACTCGCCTTTGCCATCACACAATCCCTCTCGCTTCGCTCGCTGTCACAATCTCTCTCTCGACCTCACGGCAGCACTCTCGCACCGCCGCCCAGTCATCCTGCCGCACCCCCTTACTCTTCACCCGCCGCGCAACCTCCAGCCAGAACGGTCGGTGTGACCCCCTCCGGGGCCACATGCTCAACCACTCACGTCTTACGACCACACCACTACCTCGCTTCTTGCGTCCACCAATCATGCCGCACGTCCCTTCACTCTGCTGCGCTTCCCCTTCGTGGCCTTCATCAGCCCATGTGCAGGCTTCGCCATCCCTCCCTTACCCAAGAGGATGGCACCCAGTTCACCCATCGCAACCCGTGCCAAGTCCCGCACGTTGTGCACGACCACAGCCTTCGGGTAATACCGCTGCACCGCCCGCGTCATGATGCCGATGCCGACACACTCCACACCCTCACCCTCGATGAAGTCCACGGCGTCCCGCAGGTGCTGCTGATACATGTCCTGCGCCGCGTAATGGCTGCCGCCCCTCACAAGTTTGTACGAAAACGCTGGCTCGCCATCGCTCAAGACCATCATGACCTTGCGCTTTTCAGGGCGCTTCGCCAGCCTCGTGTACGCTGCGATCAGCGCCTCGCTGTCCGCATTGTTCGCGTCCACCGCATCCACAATGCTCACCAGTGGACCCTTCGCATCCACAAGACGATCATCAAACGCCTTGAACAGCGGCATTTCCAACGGCTCCACACGCCCAAACCCCGGCTTCTTATTTTCCCAGTCGTTGGTAAAGCCGATCACCTCAAGCGCCACACCAGTGCGCCCAACAGCCTCACAGATTGCCAGCACACAGTCCTGTGCAACCCGCGCTTTCCCGTCTGACGACATGCTGCCGCTCAGGTCCACCACCACCTGCAAGGCGGTATCAATGTCCCTGCTCTCGTCCCGCTGCTTGCGTATATCCTTGCGCCCTGCCATCGCCGCAACGAACCGCCGCGTATCCAGCTTGCCGCTCTCCAGATTGCGGTGCCAGTCCCGCTCCACTCTGGCCATCAGCGCCCGCTCCAGCCCTCGCCGCATCACGTTGACGTCGCCACTCATCTCCGCAACCTTGCGGTTATACACACTGGCCCGACCACCACGCAGCACACGCATCCAGTGTTCAAACCTACTCTCCCCCACAAAATCTGGCCGCGTCTTCATCTTGGCATGTGGGAACCAGTCATACTTCTTCGCAGTGCTCACGTAACTCTTGCTCGCATCGACGTCCCCACTACTCAACTTGGCTTCCTTCAACTCCTTCTCCAAGACCTCCCCAATCTCTGGCATCTTGATCTCTTTCGGCTTCTCCTTCTTCTCGCCATCCGGCTCACCCGTCACGTCCAAGCCTGTCGGCTCGCCATCCTCGCCGTCACCCATCGCGTCTTGGCCACCATCCTCGGCGTCGCCCTTACCTTCCTCACCGTCTTCGATCTCGGCGTCGGCTTCACCGCCTTCACCCTCACCTTCTTCGGCCTTGCCCTCGGCTTCACCTTCGCGCTCACCTTCACCCTCTTTGCCTTCGCCCTCACCTTCTACGTCTTCACGCTCACCCTTCTCACCCTCACCTTCACCCTTGCCTTCACCATCCTCACCCTCTTCGCACTCACCCTCTGGCCCCTCACCCTCTGCGCCTGACCCTGCGCCTTCACCCAGTTCCTTGGCGATCTTCTCGGCCAGCTTGCAGGCATCGACAGTGTTCTTGCACCCTGCCAACTCACCGATCCAGCGCTCCAGTGCCTCCCGCATTGGCGCATCCAGCATGTCCAGCAACTCACCGCACGTGCTTTCGCCGTACCCCTTACGACCCTCCCACGTCAGGCCCACAGCCACGGCACACGACGGCTCACGCAACTGCTCTTCCGTCACGCGCCCTTCACTCACGGCCAGCAGCAACTCACGATTGACGCTGGTCGTTGTCGCCCGCAGGTTCTTCTGGCTGCCCGGATAGTCCCGCATGTGCAGACGTTCGATCCGCACATCCTCAAGGGCTTGCAGGATGTTATCCACCAACGCTGGCCCTTCCTTCGCAATGTTACGGCCTGCGTTCCACCTCTTCCGGTACGGCTGCGCTCCCTTCATGTCGGTGTGCCTTACGTGCGCACTCTCATGGTCGCCGAACCCCCGCATCACAAGCTGGGTCCATTCATCCACCTCCTTGCCCTCCACCAACGCTGGATAGTAGATCACACTGCCGTCCGTCCTTGCCCCCTTGCCTTCGAACACCACCTTGATGTCCTTCTTTCTCCCAAATACTTCACTCGTTCCCGTCATCTCATGTTGAAACATATCGCTACGCATGGTTATCTCCTCTTGCGCTAGTGCTTGATTGTACTCTCGTGTGTGCTGACCGAGGCGCGTCACGCCTCAGTCCTTACGGCCCGCCTTGTCAGCGGGCCGTTTGCTTTCCGGCTCAGTAATCGAAGACACGCTGGGCAATACCTGCCAGCACCGCCCTGTCCTGCTGCGTGGCACGATCCAGCACAGACGTGGACACCGCTTCCTCCACTGCCTTACCCCGCTGGTCCTTGGGCCAGTACGTCGAGTACACGTGGAGCAATTCAGCGAGGTCCATGTACCCCCTTGGCGTGATGGGCTGGAGTACAGTCGCATCCTTGAACGCCTGCAAGTGTTCGGTCACATACGCCCCGACCTTCCCTCTCAGGCCCTTATCCAGAGCAGGCGCAGCCTTCTCGATCAGCTTCATGCGATCCTCAGGTGCCAGATACTTGACTTCCATCCAGCGCTCGAACCTGTCCAGCAGCGCAAGACTTTGCTGCCGTGCACCCTGATACATGCCCTTCTCGTCACCCTGTCCGACGGTATTGCCTGTCGCAAACAACCTGCTCATGCCATTGGGCTTCACGATCCGGCCACCATCTTCAAGGATGCGCAGTCCGTTACCCTCCAGCACAGACTGCATCGCATACATGATGTCTGGCCGTCCGAAGTCGAACTCGTCGAGGCACCCAATCACTGGCCCTCCGATCATCTTGGGCAACAGGCCCTCAAGGAACCTGCTCACGGTCACGCCATCCTGCACGATCAGTTCATCCTTGCCGATCAGCATGTCCCGCGTGATGTCGCTGTCCATGTTCAACCGCATGAAGGGCCAGTGCATCTTGGCCGCAACCTGCTCGACCAAGGTCGTCTTGCCTGAACCCGTATCTCCATGGAGATACATGCGCTTGTTGCCCACAATGCTGGTCAGCACACGGAACAACTCGAAGGGCCGGAACACGTAGTCCTGATTGACCTGCGGCACATCGGGATGCTCACCCTCCCACGTCCACACTGGCACATCAAAGCGGAACGTATCCGCCCCAGCCTCAACCCCGAACACCTCACACGCTGGCTTCACCATCCAGTGGCCCTTCGGCACAGCCCCAGAGACGCTCTCTACGTGCACCTTATCGCTTGGCTTCATGATCCCCAACGCTGGTGCAGAGACGGCCTTCTCCGCCGCCTCTCTGGCCTCCTGCCGCGCCTTCTCGGCATCCCCCTTGGCCTTCCGCAAGGCAGCTTCCAGCCCGTTCACCGCCACGACCAGTGTCTTGAGGCTTGGCATTGACGCCGCACTCAGCGTCATGTCCACCAGCTTCACGACGCTTTCGTCTGTGGGCAGGGTCAGTTCTGTGAACTCGCGCACGTCTACGTCTACGTCTGTCTTCGCCATGTCTGTGTCTTCCTCTGATGTTGTGTGTGTTGTTGTCTTCGTCGTCTCGTCCAAGGCGTCGTGCAGAACCCCTGAAAGTTCATCCCGCCCAAGCCCTGTGTCGTTCAGCGTCTTCTCCACGCTCAAGGCAATCAGGCCCTCGTCTGCATCGAGCCAGACTTGGTACATCTTCGGATCATACACGCCGTGCACCCACTCACTGGCCCGCTTCGCCAGTGCATGAAAGCTCGTCTCTTCGAGGTGCTTACAGAAGGCGTTGATTACCTTCTTCATCAGCACCCGCATCTCGCCTGCGCTGGGTGCTTCGGAAATGTGTCCACGACCTTGAACATCGCA